>Ga0099364_10011649_pt1 | contig 11983 bp, 11 predicted proteins | sample TergutTh196P3_FD_73070 | JGI IMG/M metagenome (GOLD analysis project Ga0099364, IMG submission 73070) | Microcerotermes parvus P3 segment gut microbial communities from Pointe-Noire, Republic of the Congo - Th196 P3 | ecosystem: Host-associated > Arthropoda: Insects > Digestive system > Gut ...
TTCAAAGTGTACTTGTTTTGATTCCATAACAACATATTTTAATTTGGTTAAACATAGCCGCAAAAATACGCCGTTAGGTTATCTTTTCATGCTCGTAGGTGTTTTTGTTTTATCATGAGTGTTTCATAATAAATTGATTTAGATTAATAAAATTAATGATTGTGCAAAAATAGTTTTTTTTCAATACAAAAAATATTATTTTTGTGGCGTATTTATTAAAAAAGTAATTAGTATGAAAAAAATAAAACGTTTAATAATTCCTGTTATCTTTTTGTTTTCCGGTATTTCTATTCTTTTTGCACAAAATACAGACGGAAAAGAGTTTTGGTTAACGTTTGGAAAAATCGCGTTAACAGGAGATTGCAGCGCATACGGGCTATTTCCAGATATCCACTTAAAAATTCGTATTGTAGGGGGAAATCAACCAACCACAGGAACCATCAATTTCACTCAATTAAACTCCTCTGTTCCTTTTAGTATAGATGAATACGAAATATTTGATTATATTTTAGACCCCACTCAAAGTTGTGCAGCATTTAATATAACAGAAGGGATAACCAATTACAGCATAAATATTAAAACCTCATCACCGGTTACTGTTTATGCAACAAATCGCTTTACTAATTATTCTAATGATGTTACCAATGTATTACCTGTGTCAGCATTAGGGGGAGAATACTACCAAATTTCATATATTCCTGTTACTCAGAATCCTTATGTTGGGTTGGATTCATACGCGGTGGTAGCAACCCAAAACAATACGGTTCTATCTCATAATGAAGAATATATTGCTACACTTGATTCAGGACAAGTATATTATAAAACTTCTTCCACCGATATGACCGGTGCGCATATCATTTCCACTCATCCTATTGCATTTTTTGCTGTAAATTCATACACTCGAATTCCTTATGGAGAGTGGGCGGGTGATGCTCCAATATTTCAGCAGTTATCTCCTGTAAATACTTGGGGAAAAACTTTTTTTGTGCCGGTTACTAATAGAACGATAGATATTGTGCGTATTGTTGCATCTCAAAACAATACCACCATTACACAAACAGGGGGTAGCATTAGAACTGGTGTACCGGGCGCACAAAACACACTTGACTATCCTCTGCAAGCCGGGCAGTTTGTTGAATTAGACATTAACTTGGTTGATAATGGTTGTTATATTCAAGCCGATAAACCTGTGGGAGTATGTACATATTTTAACACTACTTATTATCCTGGTTTGCCTATAGTAATGCCTGCGCAATGTTGGGTACCGGGAATAGAACAAATTGTTTATAAAGCGTTTATGGCTCCTTTTTTAATACCGAGTGGTCCAGTTCCTAATATAGGTATCAACTATGCTTTAGTGGTTACTCCCACTGCAACTAAACCTAATACTACGGTTTCTATTGATGGGGCTTTGCCTGTGCCATTAAGTGGCGGTATCTGGTATGACAATGCAGATGCGGGTATGTCGTTCTATTCTATGCCGCTCACAGAACACTACTCTACTTATACTTTTTCCAATTCAAAGGGTATCATCATTTTTGGGTATAACCATGGTATATATAGTACTCCATCATCATACTACTACCTTGCCTATTCTGCTATGCGCAATTTAGATGTAGCGTTTTATGCCAACAATATTCATTGTGGAGATTTAGAAAATAATCAAATATGTGAAAAAGAGGTTAATTTTCGGGCAGAAATTGAAAATATGGGCATAGAAGTAGATAGTATAAAATGGCTTATTGATGATGTAGAGGAAACTTCCGCATACAATCAAGAAATATGGAACTATACATTTACACAAGTTGGAGAATATATAATAACAATGGAAGTTTATTATTTTGAAAACGGAGAAACTAAAACCAAAACCATAACAGGCACATTAAAGCGGAAAGACCTTTGGATAAAGATGAGGAATGTGAAGCATTGACACCACAATTAAGAATTAAGAATTAAGAATTAACAAAGAGTAAAAATGGGGCGTGCCCCATTGTAAGAATAAGGAGTTAAAGGAGCTAAATTTTTTCTGCCTTCTGCTTTCTGCATCCTCATGACTTCGTCATGAGGGAAATTCAAAAATCCCCTTCAAATTTTGAAGGGGTGATTTTGCGAAGCAAAATCGGGGTAGTTTATATAATATGTTAATTTTCAAACATATATTTTAAAAAAAAATTGCCAAATTTTTATAAGTAGTAATCGTAGAAAATCATCCCTTACAAAAAATATTATTTTTGTGCCGTATTTATTAAAACAGTAGATAGTATGAAAACAGTAAAATATTTATTAATAACCATTACGTTTTTATTCTCTAACATTTCTTATATTCAAGCGCAAAATAATGCAGGTAAAGAGTTTTGGCTAACATTTGGACAGCTCGGTGGGTATATTATTGAGGAACACTTAAATTTTATGACTATGGAAATACGTATTGTAAATAATAATCATAAAACAACCGGAAATATTTATTTCACTTCATTGGGAACATCCATTGATTTTGAGATTGAGGCAAATACAATTTATTCATACATTCTTGACTTAACCGAAAAATTATCTGTTTATAATACTACCATAGGATCATCTTATCGCAGTATTCATATTACCAGTAGTGAGTCTGTTGTAGTTTATGCAATGAATGCGCTTCCACCCTTTGGCGATGCTACCAATGTTCTGCCTGTAACTGTATTGGGTACAGAATATTATCATATTTCTAATCCTCCGGTTCCTAGCCATAATGGGGATGCATACGGAGTGATTGCGATTGAAGATGGTACGGAGGTTTTTCACAATAACTTACCTGTAGCAACCCTTACTACCGGAGAAGTTTACTATCACAGGTGCACTACATGTGATATGACAGGCGATTTTATCTCTTCCAATAAACCCATTGCATATTTTGTTCTTTCTTGTAGCATAAAAGTGAGCAATATCTTTTCTTATAATAATATTATATTTCAACAATTAGCACCGGTTAACACATGGGGAAAATTGTTTTTTGCGCCTCTCATTACTACTCCGTTTACAGTTATTAATACGGATTTTGTGCGAATTGTAGCATCTCAAAACCATACTACTATTACACAAACAGGTGATGGCATAATACTACCCGTAAGTGGTGGGCAAACTACTCTTACCAATCTCATGGCAGGGCAGTTTGTTGAATTAGCGATACCATTAAGCAGCGATGGCTGTTTTTTTGAAGCCGATAAGCCGATAGGTGTCAGTTCTTATAAGACTCCAGCTAATGACTGTGTGGGAATGAGTTGGCTTCCACCTATTGAACAAACTGTTACAACTGCGCTCGTTGCTCCTTTTATACCTAAAGCTAGCAACTATGTTGCTCACTACGCACAATTGTTTACCTCTACTATCACAAAAGAAAGCATTAAAGTTTCTGTTGGAGGCGCACAGCCTGCACCTTTGAGCGGCGGAGAGTGGATAGATAATTTGGAAACGGAAATGTCGTTTTATAATATGCCGCTTTCTAATGATACCGCAGCATACTACTTTACCGGTTTGGGGGGGGGGATCATTTTATGCTATGGAATAAGTCTTGCTGACATCTATCACTACCCTGCGGGCTTTGCCATGCGCGATTTGCAAGCGGCGTTTTATGCCAACAATATTCCCTGTGGAGAGTTGAAAAATAATCCTATCTGTGAAAAAGAGGTTAATTTTCGGGCAGAAATAGAAAATATTGGGGTAGAAGTAGATAGTATAAAATGGCTTATTGACGGTGTAGAATATCTTCCTGCACAAAATCAGGAAACTTGGGACTATACATTTACACAAGTTGGAGAGTATGAAATAACAATGGAAGTTTATTATTTTGAAAATGGAGAAACAAAAACCAAAACCATAATAGGCACATTAAAGCGAAAAAACCTTTGGGTAAAGATGAGGAATGTGAAGCATTAAAAACCTCATACCTCACACCTCACACCGCATACCTCATACCTCTTACCTTGCATTTTAATCATCTTCAAAAAGTTCTTCCAAATCTATGACTAATCCTTCCAAAGTTTTCACATTCACATATTTTGCCCCATAAATCATTTCATACGTTTTTCCATTGTCATATTTGCCGTTAGGCTGTAAAAGAAAAACGGTAACCGCTTTATCATTTGGAAAAACCACCCAATATTCTTTCACGCCCGATTTTTCATACAAATCAAATTTATAGTGCAAATCTCTTTTACTGGTGCTGGGTGAATTTACTTCAACAATCAAGTCGGGTGCTCCGATACACCCTTTATTATCTAATTTACTTGGGTCGCAAACCACACAAATATCAGGTTGTACAACGTTAAAAATATTATTATCATCCGTTTCATTGTTGATGGGTAATCGAACATCAAATGGAGCCGTAAAAATTTTACATTTACCTTTGTTTTTATTAATGTAATGTAATGCCCGATTTAAAAATTGGATAATTGTCTTTGCATGCAAAAGTATGGGTGCTGAAAAATTATAAACGATTCCACCAATAATTTCTCGCATCACATCATCTGTCCATGTTAAATAATCTGCATAAGAATACCGTTTTGCTGCTGCATAAGCAATGGACGGTTCCTCAGCAGTTAATGTTTGTTCATCAACATTATAAGTTTTCTGTTCATGTTTTTTTTTCTCTGTAATTTTCATTGTGATATGGGTTAAATATTGTTAAATCATATTATCCCTCTAATTTCATCTATAGAAGAAATATATTCTTTTTTAAAATATTGTTCAAGTTCTTCTACCAATTTTTTTCCTGCTAAGGGGTGGGTAAAATTCACGGTTCCTATTTGCACTGCGGCAGCACCTGCCATAATAAACTCTATAATATCTTCAACCGTATAGATGCCGCCCATACCCACAACAGGAACGGATACATTTTTGCAAACTTCGTGCACCATCCGCAACGCAAGGGGTTTAATGGCTGCCCCTGAAACTCCTGCATAGAGGTTGTCAAATATCGGTTTGCGTTTTTTTATGTCGATAGTTAATCCTTTAAAAGTGTTTACCAACGATAGCGAATCGGCACCCGCTTTTTCGCAACTTTGTGCCATTTCTATGATATTTTCCGCATTAGGAGAAAGTTTTACCATTAAGGGTTTTTTACTAACATCTTTGCAGGCTTTTACTGCATCGTAGGCAATCTCTTTCTTTATGCCCAGAGCCATACCACCCGTTTTTACATTAGGGCAAGAGATATTGAGTTCAATAAAATCAACATCCGTATCATTCAGAAGAATAATCCCTTCTATATATTCTTCAATGGTTGCGCCGCCAAGGTTGGCAAGTACAACGTTTCCCAAACTTTTCATCCAGGGTAATTCTTCTTCAATAAACTTTTTCACGCCGGGGTTTTGCAGTCCAACGCTATTCATCATTCCGCTTGCTGTTTCCCACACGCGAATGCCTAAGTTTCCTTCTCGCGGATTTATGGTAAGACCTTTGGTACTGATACCGCCCAAAATACTTACATCATACAATTCGTGATACTCTTTTCCAAATCCAAACGTGCCCGATGCGGCAATAATTGGGTTTTTAAATTCAACACCGTTGATGGTGGTTTTTAATCTATTCATTTATGGTATTAATATTTTCTTTTATCTCTTCTTTAATTTTTGGAGGTGGAAAGTTTGTAGCAAGAATACACGCAGTTGGGCACTCTTTTTCGCATTTTTTGCACAGTTTGCATTTTTCTTCATCAATATAGGCTAAGAAATTTTCTACTGTGATGGCATCAAAGGCGCACACTTTGGTACATTTGCCACAGCCGATACAGGCAACGGCGCAGTTTTTCTTTGCAATAGCACCTTTTTCTTTGTTGGCACAGGTGATATAGATTCTTCTTCCTAATTTTCCTTTTTTTCTAATTTCCAACAAATGACGAGGACAACCTTTTACGCACGCAGAGCAGCCCACACATTTATCTTCATCCACAACGGGAAGTTTTGTATCGGGGTTCATAGTAATAGCATCAAATCGGCAGGCAACCACGCAATCTCCGCATCCGAGACAGCCGTAGGGACAAGCACTCTCTCCTGCAAAAATGGAGGCGGCGTACGCGCAACTTAATGCGGAGTCGTAGAATGCTTTTACGGGTGCGTGGGTGGATGAGCCGTTGCAGCGCAATACTGCTACTCGTGGGTTTGCGGCTACGGTTTCAATGCCGAGCACGGTAGCAATCTCTTTAATGGTTTGGTCGTTGCCGGCGGGGCACATCAAGCCTTCCATTGAGCCGGCTTTTACAATGGCTTCTGCCAATCCTTTGCAGCCCGGAAATCCGCAGCCGCCGCAATTGGCTTGGGGCAATTTTTCAGCCACTTCTTCAATGCGTGGATCTTCATATACAAAAAATGCTTTGGAAACAAAAAACAGAATTACTGCCGCAATAATTCCGAGTGCGCCTATTACTAACGTGGCTAAAATAATGGTGTTTGACATATTTTTTCTTTTTCAATAAAAACGTGCGAAAATAGAAAAAATAACAAATTAATTTCAATACTTAAAACTCCAACTTTAATTGCCCTTTTAGATGAAAACTTTTCCGGTGATACGGCGAAGGTCCATACTTCAACAACGCTTGCTGATGCTCAGGGGTCGGGTATCCTTTGTTTTGTTTCCATCCATATATTGGGTATTCACTATCAATTTTTTCCATAAAATCATCTCGAAAAGTTTTAGCAAGAATAGAGGCAGCAGCAATAGACAAATACTTGGCATCGCCTTTTACAATACATTGAAAAGGAATATCGGTTTCGTTCTTAAAACGGTTGCCGTCTATTAATAAAAGTTCAGGTTTTATGTTTAATTCTTTTACCGCCAAATTCATTCCTCTAAATGAAGCGTTTAAGATGTTAATTTGGTCAATCTCTTTTTCGGAAATAGAAACCACCGAATAGGCAAGTGCATCTTTTAGAATAATTTCTCTTAATGTTTCTCTTTCTGTTTTAGTTAACTGTTTAGAATCGTTAATTTTATCATTGGTATAATGGTAGGGTAAAATAACGGCTGCTGCGAAAAGCGGACCCGATAAACAGCCTCTGCCCGCTTCATCGCAACCCGCTTCTACGATATATGTTTCTGGAAAATGTGATTTTAAAGACATAATACAACCAAAGTAAAAATAGAAACTATTTCATTGATATAAAGTGGGTTTCTTTCTTGTGATAAGCATCCCAGATAGATGGCTATGGGCACAAAAAGATACCCAAACAGTTGAGGGAAAGTAGAATTTGAAACTATTAAACATCCTAATAACAGAATTGAAAAGGAATTTAGAGTAATCACTCTTTTGCGCAACATTACTACCTTCGATTCGCTGATGAGCCGCACTCTTATCATAAAATAAAGATACATAATGAGTAAACATCCCAACTTGATTTGAAAAACCAAGTTTACAGGAGTCGCAAAATTCAAAAAACCAAAAAGTTTAAGTTGTTGGAATGAAACAAACCATTCACAATGGTTATCTGTTAAAAAATGATAGGAGAAAAAGTAAAAATATACTAATAAAAACCCCACCAATATAATTCCAATCTCTTTTATTCTTGAAAATTGGTTGATAAAAAGTATAACAATCGCAATAATGAATAAGATAATAGCACTTGGGTCAAAACAGGTAGCCATAGCAATAAGAGTACCAACCCAAAACGCATTGTTTCTCAATTTAATGGCAGAAACATCGTAGGGTATGGCGAAAATAGAAAGCAAAAAAAGTGAAGTGAAGAAAAAGGGATGAATGAATTGTAACGATTTTGTTAATAACAAGATTGTTAAAAAAAAACAGGCAGGTAACAAAGAAAATTTGCTTGAAAATTCATTTTTTGCGAAATAGTATTGTAAAAGAATTATTTGAATGAACAAAACAAAGATAATTATTCCTTTTCCAAAATATTTATGAAGAGAAAAAAAATGAGAAAAAGTAGTAAAAAGAAAAGTTTCTCCTTCTCCGTTTCCCATTTGTGTTTTTGTAATAATGGTAAAAATGGATAGGGCAAGTAAGGCGACAAGAATTATCCATTGAAGAAAAATATTCTTATTAAGAATTTTCAGCATAAAAACTTTTTTGTTATTGCTTTCTCGACCCCGGCTTCACAAACGGAATGCCTTGTTTGCACAAGGGGCAGTTTTCCGGTTCCCAACTTTCGATATCTAATTTAATGGCTTCAAAAATCGGATATCCGATATCGCCGGTACTGCGGTTGGCAATGCAGGCAATGCCCACTATTTCAACGCCATACTCTTTCAGGGCGTCAATGGTTTCCAACGATGATTTGCCGGTGGTTACTACATCTTCGGTAATGAGAACGCGCTCTCCTTTGTGTACTTCAAAGCCGCGGCGCAAGGTCATTTTGCCCTCTTCACGTTCGGTAAAGATTGCGGGTACCCCCAACTGCCGCCCCAGTTCATAAGCCACGATGATGCCACCCATAGCGGGTCCTACTACAATATCAACAGCAGTGTTTTTCAATTTTTCCACAACTACCGACAACACCGCAGCGGCTCTGTCCGGATATTGTAACAACTTGGCACATTGGCAATAACGATTACTATGCCTTCCCGAAGAAAGCAAAAAATGCCCTTCTAAAAGAGCTTCCGATTGTTTTAAATGTTCTACGACCATAATATAATGATTAATAGTTTAATAGTTTAATAGTTTAATAGTTTAATAGTTTAATAGTTCAAATGTATGATTTCCGATTTCTGATTAATTAACTCCTTTAACTTCTTAACTCCTTTAATTGCTTTTAATTTTTAATTCTTAATTGAATAAGAATCCGTATTCATAGATTTTGGGTTCAATTTTTTTGGATAGTGTTTTCAAGGATAAACGTAAATTTTCAATCAGTTCGTTGTATTTTTCATCGTTGCTTGTTGGATTCATAGTTCCTTTTTCGTTTCTTCCTTGAAAATGTTCGCGAATATCGTACAAACTTGCATTTACATTGTAAGTGGTTTGTCCGCCTTCAAATTTTTGGGTGTGATAATATTTCCACAGTTTTTGTCCGGATTGGAAAACCAATTTTGCGGTTTCGGAAAATTCGCGTTTTGTGGGGCGGGTTGGAAACCCGCCCCTACCGGCACCACCTCCAAATTCCCTATCTGCATAAAACAACAACGGTTCTTCTACCATCCATTCCATATTTGTATCTCCTTTTATGAAATTGGTCATAAAATGGCTGTCAAACTTATCTCTTGCGCTCACCACATATTCGGTAAAGGGTATCCAGTGGTTTGTGCCGTGTTTTGATTGTATATTGTTGTTAAACAAGGTGTAAACAAGACAATCGTTTTGAAATTCATAATCGGTTTTCCAACCGTCATTAGGATAAAGAAACTGGTCGCGATCGTTGAGCCAAGTGGCTTTAATACATTTTCTTACTGCATAATAAATGGAAACTTGTATCAGATTCTTTGCACTAATCCAAATGCCTCTTGGATTTGCCATTTGTTCTTTTAAATTTAAAATATAAACAATCCTGTTTTGTTGTATGTCATTTCCATTAGTTCCTGCTATGAAACCAATATAATCAGAAGTAACTTTAAACTCTGAAATCCATTTATTTATATACTTATTTTTTTCAATGGATGAGAATATTTTATTACCTACTTTATTACCCTTTAAATCAAATACATCAGAAATTATTGACTTAAATTGAATCTGTTTTTCTGTATCCCAAATTTTAAATCCAATAGGAAAATAACCGGTAACATTATCGAAACTTGAAGAAGATACTACAAAAGAATGTAATAGTCTTGCCTTAAAAAAATCTCTAAATTCAACGAATGCTGAGCCTTGCAATGATTTTAATTTTGAAAATTCGGCAATTTTACAACCATTCAATTGGTCATAAATTCTAACCAGAAATAGTATATATAATTCCCTTCCCGCCGTTCCAATCATTTTGGAATATTTATCATGTATTTTTGAAATATTAACTCCCGCTTTTCCTTTGATTCCTATACTTGATACTTCCGCGTATGGCGGATTAATATAGATTACCAACTTTTTTCGTTTCTTTTCATCGTTAATAATTTTTTGCAAACCTTGTGGCAGTTTTGAAAAATCATCGTTAAGAAAATCGAATTGAAAAACATGGTCTTCCAACAGGTTTGCACCGTTTTCTATGCGGTCTTTCATCACATCCACATCGGCTTTATCTAACGTGGATGCCCAAATGTTGTATTTGTTGGTTAATCCCACAAGTAGATTTCCCGTTCCTGCCGCACAATCCCAAACATAATATTCCTCTTGCCAATTTTCGCCCAAAACATCTGCCAAATATTTTTGCGAAAGTTCAACCCAAATTCGCGGCGTGTAAAAACTTCCCTTTCTTTCTCTAATATCTTGCGGAACAAGCAAATGGCGGTGATCCACAATATAATCCCAATACTCTATCAAAGGAGGACGTTCATATTTATTCCAAAATTGAGTATGCGCTTTCTGATTATCGGAAAAAGCGGTTGCCTTAAAGTTTCTAAATCCCGATTCATCAAATTTTCTATCTAAAACATAATGGTCGCTTTTGAGCAGAACATACAGTTTTTCTTTCAACGTAATGTTTTCGCCGGAAAGCAGGTCGGCAAGATAAAAATCGCCGTCAATAATTCCGCTTTTTTTCGCTACTTCCCAATCATCAACCTGAATAGTTGGTTTTACCGTGTCTAACCATTTGTTGTAAATAGTGATAAAATTGTTTTTATCAATCTTAATTTTTGTTAAACCAAAATTTTTATCTGCAAAATTTAATTTGATGAATCTTTTTAATTCGGTCTCATCATTTATATAATTGAATTGTAGGGGAGCGATTAATCTCGCCCCTACAATTTCGCGCAACAATCTAAATTCTTTGGTTTCGTGGTTCGATGGGGTAACGTTCCAGTTAAAATCGTTCAGATAAAAAATATCGTGAATTTCACTATACGGTATAAAAGCAATTTTTTCGCCGTCAAAAGCACCGAGAAACTGAGGAGGAAGATATTTGTCGAAAGTGCGCGCCTTGCCAATAGTTAAGATTAATTGGATAAAAGATTTCGTAATATCGGATGAATCTCTTTTTGCTTCTGCCCAAAGTAAAGATTGGGTTTCGGCAAGGGAAAATTCAACAAGGGGATTAATCCCCTTGTTAGCCTTGGGCATACATACGCAAAAATCCACATTACCAATTTTATTGGCACAATCAAACAGCCAAAAGTAATCTTGGGCTACTCTAATTTTTATTTCTTCTTCTCGGATGTTTGGGTATTTCATAAAAAAGTTACGAGTTACAAAAGTTTCAAGTTAGGAATTACTTGTGATATTTGAACAAAGTCTTTGTCGTTATGAAATAATAAAAGATTATTATCTATGGCTATTTGAGCAATAATTAGGTCAATTGAGCTCCGTAGCGTGATCCCGGCTTTTCTACATTTATAGTATATCCACGCAGCATTTTCGTATGATTTTTTTCCATAACGTAAATCATAAAAATCAAGTGTATTCAAATATTCATTTAATAATACAAATTCTTTTTCATTTTTTGAACCCTGCAATACTTCCTGATAAATTAGATTGCAGATACCTAAGGGAATATTTTGTTCAATTAATTCATCTAACCTATTATAAGGTTCTCCTTTATTTCCTTTAAAATATCCAATAAGGATGGAGGTATCTATTAAAATCATTATCTAACTACGCATTAATTTGTAATCATAATCCTCTCTAAAAGTAATTTTTCCTTTCAAATCTTTTAAAGATTTTTTATTTCTATCAGAAATAAAACTTTCTAAAATTTTATCAGATAATGCTATTGAAAAAAGGCGACTTGAAATATTTCTCTTTTTTTCTTTAGTAACTTCCATAGTATAATTTCAATAAATTTAGTGTTTTCCGCACGAGTGGCTACAGCCTTTGGGCATGGTTTTGCATTCTGCCGGAAGTTTGGCGCGGGCTTGTTCGTTTGCCTTCACTTTGTCGGCATCAAATCCCATTTTGGCAATCTCTGCACGAATA
>Ga0099364_10011650_pt1 | contig 11983 bp, 7 predicted proteins | sample TergutTh196P3_FD_73070 | JGI IMG/M metagenome (GOLD analysis project Ga0099364, IMG submission 73070) | Microcerotermes parvus P3 segment gut microbial communities from Pointe-Noire, Republic of the Congo - Th196 P3 | ecosystem: Host-associated > Arthropoda: Insects > Digestive system > Gut ...
TCAAAGCGCGTTCGCGGGAGGTATACTCGTTCCATCGCCCCCAAACTATGCGTGATTGGTTAGCGGACGAGTCCACGCTACGCAACAGAATGAAGTCGTTCCCCGACTTTGACGACAAAAATTTTCGTAAGTGTCAAACCAAAGCCATACTCGGATTAGAGAAGTCTTTTGGAAATAATAAGCCTCGTGCCCTAATTCAAATGGCGACAGGAGCGGGCAAGACTTATGCTGCAATAACCACGATCTATCGTCTTTTGAAGTTCGCCCGCGCCAAAAGGGTGCTTTTCCTCGTGGATACCAGAAACCTCGGCATACAAGCGGAATCCGAGTTCAGAGGGTATGCACCCAATGACGAATCGCGCCTTTTTACGGAGTTATATGATGTACGCCGCCTTAATTCGCCGTTTGTTCCGGCATCGGCGCAGGTTTGCATAAGCACCATTCAACGTATGTACTCTATATTGCACGGTGAGGAGTTAGACGAACGCAACGAAGAAGAAAACCCATACGAACACGAATATGCAATCAAAAAATCCAAGCCCAAAGAAGTCGTCTACAACGAAAAATATCCGCCGGAGTTCTTCGATTTTATAGTCGTTGACGAGTGCCACCGCTCAATTTACAACATTTGGCAGCAAGTTTTGGACTATTTCGACGCTTTCCAAATTGGGCTTACGGCTACGCCACATAAACATACTTTGGGGTATTTCCAAGAAAACTTAGTCAGTGAATATACCCACGAACAAGCCGTGCTTGATAACGTCAACGTAGGCTTTGATACTTTTATCATCGAAACCAAAATCACTAAAAAAGGCGCGACATTAAAAGCCTTCGGGCAGCCTGTGGAGCGGCGCGAACGTCTCACTCGCGCCAAACGCTGGGAATTGCTTGATGAAGACGAAACATATACGGGAACACAACTTGACCGTGATGTGGTGAATGAAAGCCAAATCCGCACAGTGATACGCACATTCCGCGATAAACTGCTCACCGAGATTTTCCCCGGTCGGAACGAGGTGCCAAAGACGATAATTTTCGCCAAGACCGACAGCCATGCCGATGACATCATTCAAATGGTGCGTACCGAATTCGACGAGGGCAACGACTTCTGCCGCAAGATTACATACAGCGCGAAAAATCCCGAAAAGGTACTGGCTGAATTCCGCAATGACTATAATCCGCGCATCGCCGTCACTGTTGATATGATTGCGACTGGCACGGACGTAAAGCCCGTTGAGTGCTTGCTGTTTATGCGTGATGTCCGCAGCAGAAACTACTTCGAGCAAATGAAAGGAAGAGGCACTCGCACGACTAACGAGGATGATTTCAAGCACTTGAACCCCTCGGCTGTGAGCAATAAATCCCGTTTTGTGATTGTGGATGCTGTCGGCGTTACGCGCTCATTGAAAACCGATTCCCGACCGCTCGAACGCAAACCGACCGTTCCCCTTATGGACTTGATGACGAGCGTGGTCATGGGCGCGAGGGACGAGGACACTCTAACAACGATTGCCAGTCGCCTGACCCGCCTTGATAAACAGCTAACGCCCGCCGAGCAGAAGAAATTCGAGGAAGTGTCGGGCGGCGTTGCAATATCCGAAATGGCAAAGAATCTGCTAAACGCCTTTGACGAGGACTATATAGCCCGGAGCGGAAAAACTTCGGCTGATCTTGCCGAAGCTGCCGCCGCGCCGTTCTTTGAGCCGAAACTGCGTGATTACATCGAAACTGTCCGTAAAGCCCACGACCAACTTATGGACAAAGAGAACCTCGACACGGTAAATATCGCGGCTTGGGACGATGATTATGAGCGCAGGGCGAATGAGTATATTGCATCATTCCGTCAATTTATCGAGGACAACAAAGACGAAATAACTGCGCTGTCCATCTTTTTCAGCGATGTGTGGAGAACTCGACCGCTCACGTTTGCCATGATTAAGGGGTTACATGATGCCCTCGCCAAGGCGAATATCAATATCGAGCGCCTTTGGAGTGCATACGGCATTGTCCGCAAGGCTGATGTAAAGGCGGCAAACCCACTCAACAAGCTGATTGACATTGTGTCGTTGTTGCGGTTTGAACTCGGTATTTCGCCGGAACTCACGCCGTACAGCGAAATCGTGGATTATAACTTTATGCGTTGGACGCTCGCACGAAATGCGGGACACGTCCATTTTACCGATGAGCAGATGAAGTGGCTTCGCTGGGTTAAAGAATTCATTGCCGATTCGATGGCAATCACGAAGGAAGACTTTGACCTTTACCCGTTCAATCGTCACGGCGGCTTGGGTAAGTTTTACGAGTTATTCGGTGACGATTACGAAAAACTGCTGGACGAGATGAATCTTGCTCTGGCGGCGTAGAGGGGTGTAGAGGATGGATTTGCCGAAAGGGTGGGTAAGTAGCGCTCTGCACGATGTCGTGCGATTAATCAATGGAGATAGAGGAAAAAACTATCCAGCAAAAGATAAATTGACTACGGATTCCGATAGCGGATTGCCCTTTGTTAGTGCGCTTAATCTTGACAATGGACGAATTAAACAAGAAGGATTACTTTTTCTAACAGAAAAGCAATATGAATTGTTGGGTAATGGCAAATTCCAAAAAGGCGATATGATTTTTTGCTTGCGCGGTTCATTGGGGAAAAACGCGGTTTCGCAACTTGAAAAAGGAGCGATAGCTTCTTCGTTGGTAATACTAAGACCTTACACAACAGAGCCTTTACTTCGATATATTGAGTCTTATATAAATTCCCCGTTACTTTTTACGGAAATCAAGCGTTATGACAACGGGACGGCTCAACCGAATTTGTCCGCAAGAAATTTAGCTGTGTTTCGCTTTCCTCTCCCACCCCTTGCCGAGCAGCACCGCATTGTTACAAAAATTGACGCTCTGTTTTCTAAATTGGACAAGGGTGCGGAGACATTGCAAACTATACGGTTGCAACTGCGGACGTATCGGCAGGCGGTGTTGAAATGGGCGTTTGAGGGGAAACTCTCTGATATTGCGTGGGAAATGTCAACTATCGACCAAATAGCAGATAAGATTAAAATAGGTCCCTTTGGTACATTGTTGCATAAGGCTGATTATATTTCTGACGGTGTTCCCATTGCGAATCCCAAGCACATGGTCAATTATAAAATTGTGCCAGAAAACGACAAGACCATTTCTCGGTCAAAAGCCGAAGAACTGTCGTCATATTTGATATGCGAAAACGATGTTCTTATTGCAAGAAGGGGCGAGATGGGGCGAACCGCATATGTGAGCAGTAAAGAAAACGGTTGGCTTTGTGGAACGGGTAGTATGATTATTCGCTTCCCAAAAGATTATTCGGGTTATTTGTATACGATGCTCCTCTCGGCTGAACAACCACGAAAATTTCTCGCAGATAAAAGCAATGGAACGACTATGGATAATCTCAATGAAACCATTATAAAACGAATGCCGTTCCCGCAAATACCTGTTGGTGAACAGGATAAGTTGTTAAATGAAATCGAATCCCGCCTGTCCGTCTGTGATAAACTGGAGTCCATCATAGACGAAAACCTCGCAAAAACAGCGGCGCTCAGGCAGAGCATACTCAAAAAGGCGTTCACAGGACAGCTTGTGCCGCAAGACCCGGACGACGAACCGGCGGACAAGTTACTGGAACGGATAAAAGCGGCGAAGGCGGCGGCGATGCCGACAAAGAAGCCCGCAAGCACAAGGAGGAAGAGAAATGGCTGACAACAACACTTCCGCAATCACTCAAAAGGTATGGAGCTTGTGCGGCGTTCTATATGATGATGGTGTGAGTTACGGCGATTATCTGGAGCAAATCACATATCTGATTTTCCTCAAAATGGCGGACGAATACGCCAAACCGCCCTATAACCGCAATTTCGGCATCCCCGATGAACATTCGTGGGGTAAACTCGCTCCGCTTGCCGGAGCAGAACTCGAAACGCAGTATGATGAAACGCTGAAAAAACTGGGCGAGGGAAATGGAACTCTCGGGCGTATTTTCGCCAAGGCGCAAAACAAAGTCAGTAATGCGGCGTATCTTAAACGAATCGTTACTATGATTGGCGCGGAGCAGTGGGTGTCTATGTCCGCCGATGTCAAGGGCGATATTTACGAGGGTCTACTTGAAAAGAACGCCGCCGACACCAAGAGCGGAGCGGGGCAATACTTCACGCCGCGCGCTCTCATCAAGGTAATGGTGGAGTGTACGCGCCCTCAACCCGGCGAAACCATCACAGACCCCTGTTGCGGCACGGGGGGATTTTTCCTCGCGGCGTATGATTATTTGACCGATTCAAGCCGGTTCAACCTGACCCGTGACCAACGGACATTTTTGAGAAACAGTACCTTTCGCGGTTGGGAAATCGTGCAGAATACCTACCGCCTGTGCATAATGAATCTGTTTTTGCATAACATCGGCGATATTGACGGCGAACCGCCCGTTACCCGAAATGACGCGCTACTTGCCGACCCCGGAGAGCGATTTGACTATGTTCTGACCAATCCGCCCTTTGGTAAAAAAAGCTCAATGACCTTTACCAATGAAGACGGCGAACAGGAAACGGAGGACTTGGTATATAACCGTCAGGATTTTTGGGCGACTGGCTCCAACAAGCAACTGAATTTTATTCAGCATATCCGAACGCTATTAAACGCCACAGGCAAAGCGGCGGTGGTTGTGCCGGATAATGTATTATTTGAGGGAGGCGCGGGTGAAACTGTGCGGCAGAAATTACTGGAAACCACCGATTTGCATACCATACTCCGATTGCCAACAGGAATATTCTATAAACCCGGCGTAAAGGCGAATGTTATCTTTTTCGATAACCGTAATGCAAGCCCGGACACGCAGACTAAGGAAGTATGGATTTACGACTTCCGTACCAACATGCATTTCACGTTGAAGCAGAACCCGATGAAGTTTGAGGATTTACAAGACTTTATTTCCTGTTTTAATCCAGACAACCGCCACGAACGCCGGGAAACATGGAGCGAGGATAATCCGGATGGGCGTTTTCGGCGATTCACTTACGCACTAATAAAGGCGCGGGACAAAACCAGCCTTGACATCTTTTGGATTAAAGATAAATCTTTGGCTGACCTCGACAGCCTGCCCGACCCGGATGTGTTAGCGGGTGAAATCATCGACAACCTTGAAACGGCGCTGGAGAGTTTTCGAGAGATAATGGCGGAGTTGGGGACGAATGACCCAATAGAGGAGAGTGCGGCGGGATTATTGAGGGAGTCGCTTAAAAGCATTTAATTTCATACGTTTGTAAATGATGTTACCGAAAGCAAGGAAGGAAGATGGGATTGATAAAAAGTCGGGGAGCTGTCTGTTTGAAAGTCTTGAAAATTGTTGGAGCTGTCATAGGAATTGTTTTTGTGTCAGCCGTAATTATTTTTATGCCTGTAATTCTTGATGACTTATTTGATATAGGAGTAAGCAGACCCATTATCACGACACGTTTTGGTCATGTTGATATTTTGCTTTATATAGGGGCTATACTTCTCTTTTTCGCTACTGAAGGTGTTTACAACAGTTGGAACAGTTCGGAATTAGTATTGTGGCCTAAGACGTTGGCCAGACCACGAGATAATCCGTACTATACACAACTTGGGGTGACTTTTTATGCTAAAGCATCAAGAGAAAATACCATTATTCGTGAAATTGAAATACACGGGTTTGAGTTGAGATTGGAAAGTAAAAAAGAAATATATTACTTTGCAGACAGGCTTCATTGTTTTGAAAATATAATCAGACCATATTTAAGGGTAACGGCAACTCCTGTTGCTGAAAATAGTTATTACGCAATAAAGTACGGTTGCGACCATCTTTTTTCAATTCAATTACATCTATGCCATTTTTATGAAAATCTGGTGGAGATTGCACCTTATAGTGAAATGGATGTCAAGGTTGATATTGCCTATATAAACAATTTAGGTGTTAGAGCGAGGGGTAGTCAAGGCTTTAAGGTTAATGCATTAATAACAGAAACTGCAAAATCACAACTGTTGTGTGAGAATGGAATTCCCTTAAAAACAATGTCGAGTAAAAGAGTGCCTATACAACATTATCTTGTGAACGATTGGGATATATGTACTTGTAATGCAGAATTGACACACGAGAGAACTTGGCACAACTAACTCGGATGTATGAATAATGTCACTTTATCGGGAGGCTGAATCGCATGGACAATCAACAAAAAGGTGAAATCCTAATCTACCAATCCGAAAGCGGCGACACGAAAATCGACGTTTATCTTGAAGACGGAACCGTCTGGCTTTCGCAAGCGTTGATTGCCGAGCTGTATCAGACAACTGTGCAGAATATAATCATGCACACGCGCAATATTTATAAAGACGGCGAGCTTGACGAATCGGCAACTTGTAAGAAATCCTTACAAGTTCAAATTGAGGGCGGACGCTCGGTCAAGCGTAACATAAAATATTATAACCTCGACATGATTCTTGCCATCGGCTATCGTGTGCGTTCCCATATCGGTACGCAGTTTAGAAATTGGGCGACAAGTATATTGACTGAATACATGAAAAAGGGGTTTGCCTTGAATGATGCACGGTTGAAAAATCCCAAGCAATTCGGGGATGACTATTTTGATGAATTGCTCGCTCGCATCCGCGACATTCGTGCTTCGGAAAAACGGTTTTACATGAAAGTGCGGGATATATACGCACTTTCGATTGACTACAACCCGAAGCTCGAAATAACCAGAGAATTTTTCGCCACAGTGCAAAATAAATTGCATTACGCCGTACACGGAATGACCGCCGCAGAATTGATTGTCAGTCGTGTGGATTCCGAAAAAGCAAACATGGGATTGACTACATATTCAGGAGAACACGTTCTCCAGTCTGATGTAACTATTGCGAAGAATTATTTGGAACGCGACGAACTGGAAGAATTGAATCGCATTGTCACAATGTTTCTTGACCATGCGGAGGATATGGCTCGGCAGAAAATTCCTATGTATATGAAAAATTGGGCGGCGACGCTTGATGAATTTCTGACCTTCCGCAGAAGAAATATTTTGCATGGCAGCGGCAAGGTTTCTAAAGAAGATATGGAGCGACTTGCCCTCGCCGAATATGCTAAGTTTAACACACGTCGTTTGAAATCGCCGGAACAAGCGGACGACGATAGCACTGTGATTGATGATTTGAACGAAGCGGCGAAATCGAAAAAATAACGTCAATCGCACAACCGCAATATTGCTGTTTCTGTATTTTGCTGACGTTTATAGCGTTAATAATGGCGTTAATCGCGATGTTGTTGTGGAATTGATTCAGAATGACACCTCCATCTCATTGAAAGCTTTAAGTAAAAAGCCAACATAACAAGGAGAACGCTGGATCGAATAATCCTCGGGCTAAAAAACGAAAATGTGATTGAGCATATTGGTTCAAGTAGAAGCGGTTACTGGAAAGTCAAAGCAAATCCTAAGCCGTAATCAGTATTCGGCTATCCTAACTACATTGGCGGCGGTGAGGTCGGGGTTTCAAATTAGGGGTTGTCCATTGGGGGTGTTCATTGGGGTGTCCCTCTGCGGGGGTGCTTGTACTGGCAATAATCGGTTTGCCTCTACCAAAATTCTTGTCACTTCATATAATTCTGAACAGATGAACTTACATGATTTGTCAGAAAATAATGTTAAGTTGATGCCCCCTTTGCTAGTCGGGCTCTTCAAGTTTTGTGAACTATGGAACGCCACACCATCGTATCCAAGTTTTTTTATGAGTTCAGAAATATATTGTGATACTAAATAATCTTTGTCGCTCTCAGTGGATGGACTTGAAAAAACCACATTCATAAATTTTGCGAACTTTGCATCCTTTTTTGCAAGATTAACAACGTTTAATTTTGCTTTAATTTCGTATGTTGCCACACTAAAGATTTGCCCTGTCTTGGCACGCTTTTCACTTAAAGCGGTTGGTATGTCAGTTGCGAGATATAGATATGGTATGTATTTGGGGTTTGCTCTGCCAAATTCTGCTTTATCGCATGGTGGTATCCCCGATTCTCCCTCGGAATATCCCCATACATTATTTTTTTCTCTCGATGGATTCATTAAAGTCAGCGTTCGCGCAATTTTTTCAGCATCGCAATTTACATGGGCATGACTAGCAGAAAAAAATAACCATCTACTTCTCTCTTTTATTTCCTCCTCGGTGAAAATACTATCGCTACATGATAAATAATTGTTTTGGGCTTCTTCCTCAAATTCTCGTACCCTGTAATACTTATTAGAGCCTATATCGATTGTATCGGCAAGTGCGGGGATGGTATTTTGCTCTATTTCCTCGATTGCTTTTGCAACCGGGAAAAATCTGTTTTTATGAATTATTTCTTCTACAAATTCTTTCCAGAGTGTTATTTCTTCTCGTAAGTCTTTTGACATTTTTTCTTTTATTATTTCATCAATAGAATTTGGATATTTAGGTTCGCTGTTCATTTGGTATCCTTCTCTTTCCTCAGTCGCCTTACCCCCCCCCCCGTTGATTGCGACCTTCCTAATTATAGTCAGTGTGGACAGCCTATGAGTAGTATTCCACAAGAGCCGCCACATCCTCCATATCCGAATATGCCGCCTGTATGCGTTTGTCGCCGTTCATAACGAGATAGCCGTCACCGTTCCCCAGCAATTTCTCCGCGCCGTTCTTGGAGAACGCTATGCGGCTCTCAATGGGTGTGCTTACTTTGAAAGCCAGCCTTGCGGGGAGGTTCGCCCTTATCAGGGATGTCGTTACCTTAGCGGTAGGGCTTTGCGTACAGCATACGAGATGAATCTTGGCCGCCCGCGCAAGCTGGGCTATGCGGACAATTTTGTTTTCTATTGATTTCCCAAAAACAGGGCTAAGCAGTAAATCGGCCATTTCATCAATTATGACTAAGATATGGGGGTGTTCTGCGCCCAGCGCCCTCACTCCCAGCCGTTGGGCCTCGGCGTAGCGGCTTTCCATCGTGTTTATGACGGACTGTAAAGCGGTTTCGGCGTCCCCCGGCTCGGTGAATACTTGCTTTACCCTGTATGCCCCCTCCATGCCTACGCCGCCGAATGGCGCAAAAGTCATTGTCTTTAGGTGCGGAATACCATTGTATGGGGTTAATTCTGTCCGCTTTACGTCAATGAAGACTACTTGTAGTTGGTCGGGTGTCCGCCTTGCGAGTGCCGACAAGAGCATGGAGTTGACACACACGCTTTTGCCGCTCCCTGTAGTCCCTACGACAAGGAAATGCGGGGCTTTGGCAAGGTCTATACACACAGGCTCGTTATTGTCGTCTACGCCGATTACCGCCGGGATGGCATCGGGATTGTCCGCCAGTCTGTCAAACTCGATGGTCTCCATGACATCCCTCAGATAAACGTATTGGCGGTCAGTTCGCGGTATCGTGATGGAAAAATCGGCGATTTCCGATTCCGCTTGCACGGCATCCAGTTTCAGGCGCATTTTTAACGCTTTCAATGCCTTGGGGAGTTTCGATATGTCTTTCATGTCGTCAAGCGTGATGTGGTATACCGACGTGTTCGGGGCATGGCTAATCTCCGTTTCCTCGCATTCTATCCCCATTTCGTCCGTCAAAAACTGCTCAATGATTCCGTTCCGTTCGATTGGTTCGTTATCTGTCCAAGGTGGTTCGGGGAAAATGTCGGCTCCCGGCGCGTAGTATGTCATCGGCGGGCTTATCGGGAGCGGCTGATAGTTCGGAGTGGCGGCGGGCTTTTCCGGCTTAGGGTTTTGCAATTTTTTCAGCCCCACGGAGCAGTAAATATATCCCACTATGGCTATCAATATTGATATAATGTAATAATCTCCCATGATTCACCTCGTTTTTTTCCATTGTATCACATCATGCCGTGATTGTGACCTCTGTTTCTTCGCAGATATTCATTTTTTCCATTACATGGCAAGCCAGCGAGTCGGTCAGCGAAGCTAGCAAACCCACATGTAAAAAGCCCCCGACATCGAGGGCCTTTCACTGTTTTTTCAGACTTATTTTGAGTCCCTTAGCTTCACTTTTTTTACTCCACTACATACTCCGATTTACTCCACTTTTACTCCAATCCAGCGATAATTTACGATATTTTACGGTAAATAACACCCGTCACCCAATCACCCCAACCCCCCAAAACCCCTTAAAATCAGCCACTCCCCTACAACACATACGGCGTCTGCTGATACACGTAGAAATTCAACCAATTACTATACAAATTATTACTATGCGACCGCCATTGCAAGTCCGGCTGCTTACTCATGTCATCGCCGGGATAATAATTCTTCGGCGGCTGTATCGAAAGCCCCCGCTCCCTATCGCGCAGATACTCACCATGCAGGGTCAGCCTGTCGTACTCGGGATGGCCGAACATGTAAATTTGGCGGCCCTCGTCCGTCAAGCACAGTGATATGCCGGCCTCGTCCGAGCGTGCCAGCACCGTGAAAGCGGGATTCTTTCGTAGTGCCGCTTCGTCGATGCTGGTATGGCGGCTGTGTGGCAGCATGAAAAAATCATCGAAGCCGCGCACCAAGGGAACCTTGCGGTGTGCGACCTCATGCAAATAGACGCCAAACAGCTTCTCGGGCAGGGTCACCTTTGCGATGCCATAATGATAATAGAGGGCAGCCTGCGCCCCCCAGCACAGATGGATGGTCGAGGTGACATTAGTCTGCGACCAGGCCATAATCTTACATAGCTCCGGCCAGTAATCGACGGCTTCAAAGTCCAATTGCTCGACCGGCGCCCCGGTGATGATCAGGCCGTCAAACTTACGCCCCCGCAGATCCTCGAAACTATCATAAAATTTATTCAGATGACTGGCGGGCGTATTCATGGAAACATGACTGTCCACCTTCATAAAAGTCACGTCAATTTGCAGGGGGGTATTGGAGAGCTCGCGCAAAAGATGCAGCTCCGTTTCCTGTTTGATCGGCATCAGGTTGAGGATACAGATTTCCAGCGGGCGGATGTCCTGTCTAAGCGCGCGTCTCTCGTCCATGACAAAAATATTCTCTTGTTCCAGTATCTCCCGCACGGGCAGTCCGCTTTGGATTTTGATGGGCATGATGGGGCTCCTTATAGCTAAAGTCTTAGACATGGTGGTTTTGCATTTCCACCAGTGTAGCATAATTTGGGTGACATTGCCAGCGGATAGTTCCCGCGACCCAGGATAAACGGATAAAATTTCTATAAAAGATAGACAGTAAACCCAAAAACCCGTCATTGCGAGGGCGTTGTAAAGTAGGGCGCGATGTCCTCATCGCGCCGTGTTCATGTCGGAATAACCAACACCGCGCCCTACGATGGGGTTGTGGGCAGACCGATGCGGCGCGATGAGGACATCGCGCCCTACATCGCGCCGTGTTCATGTCGGAATAACCAACACCGCGCCCTACGATGGGGTTGTGGGGATGTGGCCCCCCCTGGGTACGCGGGCATCCTGCCCGCATGGTGCCCGGGATTTTATTTCACATTCACCCGCACATTTAATATCCGGGGTTTGGTCCGGGTCCGCCCGGAGTTGTTGGGGTCTTTCAGGGCGACGGGTTTACCGCCCTCCAGGGCATAGGTTCCGTCCGCCCAGACCTCCACGCGCAGGGTGTAGTTTTTCCTCAGATCGACCGGGTTTCCCTGCTTATTCAAGGCAACGGGCACGGGTACTTTTCCGCCCTCAAAACCCAGCGTCCATGTGTCCTGGCCGCTGCGGATGAGTTCAAAGCCATTGCTCTCCTTAAACTTGAACGAATCCAGACGCTTTTGCTCCAGCCGGGCTTCGCCCAGGACTATGCCCGTGCCGCTGAGATTAAGGCGCAGGGACTCGCCCACGGCGGGGGTGGACTTATAGAGGGTTAAGCTGGCCGGGCTGCGGCTGCCGCGTGGCACGGTGGTGGTGGGGGTGATGAAAAAGTCGCGCTCCAGGGTTATATCTTCGGTTATTCCTTCGGCGTTTTTCATCTGTATCACCAG
>Ga0099364_10011651_pt1 | contig 11982 bp, 11 predicted proteins | sample TergutTh196P3_FD_73070 | JGI IMG/M metagenome (GOLD analysis project Ga0099364, IMG submission 73070) | Microcerotermes parvus P3 segment gut microbial communities from Pointe-Noire, Republic of the Congo - Th196 P3 | ecosystem: Host-associated > Arthropoda: Insects > Digestive system > Gut ...
TACGATATTTTTCGCGATAGTATTTTTCCATTTTGGCGAATAAGCGCATTCTTACGGGATTCTCTTAATTTGTGATGATATCCGTTTAGCGGAACGACGAAGTTAAGCCATTTTTCGTATGCCACGCGGGGCGGTAATATTCAAGGTACACCTCTCTGCTAACCTCGATTTTTTCTCCGTTAATCAATATGTACCATTCCTTTTTATGTTCCATTAACCTTTCCTCCATTCGATTTTGAAAAGTCCAAAAAACGAATGGAAGGGCGGGGAACGGCAACCCGGTCCTCCCTTACCGAGCTTGTCCACGTTCAGGGAATAAAAAAGCGCGACTGCCCCAAAGCAGACGCGCGCAAGTCTATGATATTTGAACAATTTGTTGAATACAACAAAACTATACATTGTTTTGTCGAGGGAAAAAATGCCGCGGTCATATTTAGGTTCGCGGCGTTTCGCTTTTCTAGGTGATTTTGCGGCTTATGTAGCCAATATGGTATGTCCCGGCACGCGCCGTTGCCCCTAAGCGTTGTAACAGAGCAAGAAAATACCGGGGGAGTTAGTAAGCCTCCCCGCTTCTTGTTGTCAGGATAATTATACGGGGCATATGCCTACGCCTCCTTCCCCATATATGCTTTTAATAACCCTACCTTAGGCAGCCTCAAGATTATATCCAGAGAAAAAATAGATTTTGGTTTGCCGAGGGTGAAAACCATGCTATTCCTAATTAATATAGCTTTACTTTCACGTGAATGATAATCCATATGCGTTCATTGTTTTGGGGAGGTTTGTTTTGTTGTTTCCAAATTTAATTGGATACTAATTTTTTTCACGATAATCTAAGCTAGATGTTATTGCTCGTTCATCCTCAACGATGATATTTTTCCAAGGAAAAAATTTATTAATTTGTTCATTGTTGAAAGTAAAAATTTAATCGACAGAGTAAAGTTCGAAAGATGAGTCGTCTTGCGGTGAAACACCTATACTCTCCCAAATTCGGGCTAAACCTTCGTTAGTCTTAGATGGTGTGGACATGAGTCTAAAGACCAGCTATTAAAAGTCAACAGCAAAAATCAAGATTTTGGGGTAGCGGTTGATAATGAATAACCACAGGCGAGCTAACTGCTGCCCGTGGTCTTCTATGCGGTGGTTTTGTGCTTGTCGGGAAGAATCCCGAACTCTCTTTTTGGGGAAGTGTCCCTAACTCACTACAATACAAAAAAGCAAAGGAGTGTCACGGCATGGAGAACGGTAACGCTGGCGGGTGCAAGCGCGATACTATTTTGGAAATCCGCGTTACAGAAGCGGAACGCGATTTTATCTATGAAAAAATGCGGAAAATCAATACAAACAACCTTACAGCCTACGGGCGCAAAATGCCGATAGACTGTTACGCGATAAATACCGGATATTCTCACTTGAAAGCCGTCGCCGCCGAAATACAGAAAGCCAGCGTTAATTTCAATCAGATTAATCGATCAATACAGAAAAAGATGCATTATTCTATGCAATCTAAAAAAATTACCGCCTCATAGGGTCTAAATTTTAATAATCCTAATATGACATCAGTGGTTTTTGAATAATTGCTGAGCAAAAGCTTGCTTTTATTGTGAATGAGCATATCAAGCGATAAATACATATGCTTTTCGTAAAAGTTACATATGACTACAAGCCTTTGATTTTCATATTTTCTGGTATAGGCAAAAATATCGTTATATTCCAATAAAATGGGTTCATACTCGCCTAATACAAATATCGGATACTGCTTACGAAGGGTAATCAGTTTTTTATAGTGATGGAAAACGGAATTATCATCCATTAATTGTTGGCATGCATTGATATCTCGGTAATTTGGATTTACCTTAATCCACGGCTCCGAACTGCTGAATCCAGCATTGTCGCTGTCATCCCACTGCATAGGTGTCCGGGCATTATCACGTCCTCTTGCGTATATGGAATTCATGATGTCACTTTCATGATACCCCGCTTCCAGCCGCTCGCTATGCATATTAATTGTTTCTATATCCCGATAGTCGCTGATGCTCTGGAACGCAATATTGGTCATGCCCAATTCTTCACCTTGATATATGTATGGCGTGCCCTGCATTCCATGAAGCAAGGTCGCAAGCATTTTTGCGGATTCTATACGATACTCTGTGTCACTACCCCATCGCGAAACAATACGTGGTAAATCATGGTTGCACCAGAATAAACTGTTCCAACCTTCGCCATACAACTCTTTCTGCCATTTAAACGTTACTTCCTTTAGTTTTTGCAAGGGTAACGGAGCCAAATCCCATTTTGCTTTGCCCGGGATACTATCTAATAGTATATGCTCAAATTGAAATACCATAGAAAGCTCGCTGCCATCCGGGTTGCTTGACAGTTTCGCAATATCCGTAGTGGAACCCCAAGCTTCACCCACAGTGACTAAATCCTTGTTGTGAAAGCAATTAGTGTTCATTTCACGTAAATATTCATGGAGTCGGGGCCCGTTTGCCGTTATATAACAATCTGGTTCCTTTGCGATTTGGTCGATGACGTCCAACCGAAAGCCCCCAACTCCTAATTCAATCCACCAATTTATCATAACATATATTTCTTGGCGAAGCTTTGGATTTTCCCAATTCAGATCGGGCTGCTTTACGGAAAATTGATGGAAATAATACTGACCTAACCCCGGCACAAACTCCCACATTGAACCACCGAATATTGCCTTCATATCATTTGGCAGACTTCCTTCCGTGCCGTTCCTCCAAATATAGTAATCATGATAGGGATTGTCCCTATTTTTCTTTGCTTTAATAAACCACGGATGCTCATCAGAGCAATGATTCAATACCAAATCCAATATTATGCGTATATTCCGTTTCTTGCCTTCCGATATCAAATCCCGCATATCGTTCAATGTGCCGAATATTGGGTCAATATCTTGGTAATCAGAAATATCATACCCATTGTCGTCCTGCGGCGATTTACACACTGGTGATAACCATATGGCGTCGATACCAAGCTCATGAAGATAATCAAGCCTTGATATAATTCCTTGCAAATCCCCAATGCCATCATCGTTTGAATCTTGGAAGCTGCGGGGATAGATTTGATAGATTACCGCATTATGCCACCATTTATTATCCATCATTGAAATACGTTCCTCTCTTCTTCTGATAAAAGCAGTTCTTTTTCCCTTTTATCATATCTTTTGGAAAAAGAGAATAGTATCACAAGGTTGATCATCTGAAATAAAATGATATGTACGGCCGGAAGAAAAAAACCAACTGCCGCGCTTATTAAGGCGGGAAAAACAGAACTCATGATTGCGATTTTTATCCTTTCACCAAAAACAAACCGCGATGATGCCAACCTGAAGATCCCTAGGAAGGTTGCGGACATAAGATAAAAAAGGAGCTGTAATACAAGCAAAATTAGAAATGCGATCATTAGCATGGGGAGCAGTAAATGCGGGATATACATATTATACACCGCAATCATGCTGAACACTTCACCGAAAGGGCGGATCAAATCACCGGATGTAAAAAACTCTGATGGAACGGATAGAATAATGTTCGGATCGGCGTATATCACGAAATCATCGAACACATAAATGACAGGCCGATCACCGGCTATTATTTCCGGTGAGAATTGTTCGGGGTTGTGGTGCTTCACAACCGCGTCCTCAAAACTTTGAGAAAACATCCTTGTATATAGCTGATCAGGCTGCGTCCTCACAACTAAGGTGAGTATCGGGATAAACAGCAAACAAAGAACAAGCATAAAGTGGAGAATGGCATATCTTCGCTTTATACCGATGGCAAAATTAATAAATGGGTACGGTTTTCCTATACAAAGAGCCGCGGTGTAAATATATTCTTTATGATTCATGACCGACCCGCCTTTATAGATCACTACTCGCCCTTATTCGCACCGGATGTAAGGCCCATGATCAGGAATTTCTGAAAAACTAAATACAGGGTTGTAATCGGTACCGCGATAAGTACTGCCCCTGCGCAGAAAGCTGTGATGTCATATACAAATATTTGTTCCGTATCCATCAAATTATAAAGCCCCATGGCAAGGGTGTGCCTATCGGAACTGCTTAGAAGCATCCGGGGCAGCATATAGTCCATCCATGGCGCCATAAAAGCGGTAAGGGCGATAAATGAAATAATAGGTATTGATAACGGTAGTATTACTTTTGTAAAAACTTGAAGCTTTGACGCGCCGTCGATATATGCGGCCTCGTCAATAGATCTGGGCAGATTAAGCAGATAACCCCTGACAAGCCAGATATTGACGGGAACACCTAAAGCTACATAAATGACGACAAGCATATTCAGGTTATTGAGCATACCAAAATTCAGGGCGATCATATACAGAGCGATCAGGCTCATAAAATTGGGGAATGTTTGCAAAATTAAAACGGCAAGCATTCCGGCTTTCCGGCCTTTAAAGCGGAACCTGGCAAGAACAAATGCCGTTATCATGTTGATTAGAACAGAAAAAATCATAGTTAATACCGCTATATAGCCAGTATTAAGATACCACTGGACATATCTGGTTTCTCTGATTAACCTTATATAATTGTCAAGAGTCGCGTTTTGAGGGATCATATTGGCTCTTCCTATACCACCTACGGGATTAAGGGACGTGCCTATGACCCATAAAAGAGGATACAGAACTATTGCGGCGACAATCAGCAACTCAATATAAATCAGCGAACTCGTCAGGATCGATTTAGCTATCGCAAGCTTATTCTTTTTCATATTCATTCCTTAATCCTCCTTATAGACGCGTGATCTCATCAGGTTGAACATGCTAAATGTAGAAATTAAAATAAAAATCAATATAGCGATTGCGGCTGCGTAGTTATACATTCGCTGATCCATGGTAAGCTTGAAGATCCATGTGATTAATATGTCGGTAGTGCCCGCCAATTGGTATCTGGGGTTTAGTGGGCCGCCTCCTGTAAGAAAATATATCACGCCAAAGTTGTTGAAGTTGAAAGCTATTTGCATTACAATCATTGGCGAAGTAGCCGTCAGGATTGTGGGCAGCGAGATGTTTCTAAATTTATGCCAGACGTTGCCGCCATCGATCTCCACAGCTTCATACAGCTCCGGAGAGATCGAAGTCATAACGCCTGATATCAGCGCCATAAAGTATGGGAATAGCAGCCATGTGTTCGTTATTAAAAGTATCGTCCTTGCCCAGCCGGCATTACCTAAAAAGGGTATGGCGTTATTTATGATGCCCGCACCCAAAAGCAGCTGGTTAAACGCGCCTTCGCTGTTATACATAACCTTAAAAATAAGCAGCGAAACCAATGGCGGCACTGCCCACGGTAAAATAAAGATACCACGCCATACAGACTTGAAGCGGACTCTCTTAGCGTTAATTAAAACCGCCTGCAGCAACCCGAAGACGTAAGGGAAAAAAATGCCCGCAAACGCCCACACAATCGTCCAAATTAAGATACGTAAAAAGGTTGTGCCCCAAATCGGTATTCTAACGATGTCAATAAAGGTTTGGAATCCCGTCCACTCAATGAGATTCCTCGGAGGTATCGTACTGACATTATAGTTGGTGAAAGCGATGAGAGCGGTAAACAACACCGGTATAAAAGAAATAAACAGTACGAGTATTGCGCCTGGTGTTATCATGATATATTCAAATGATTTTTCCCATAGGCTTTTAACATAGTCAACACTGCTTATGTTTTCTCCCTGCTCGATTTTTTTCCTGGAATTGTAAGCATCCCTGATATTCCATATCCAGACCAGACCAAAGAGCAGCAGTATGACTACAGAAATAATGCCGGTAGCCATGAGCATAATTGAGTGGTCGAATACCAAAATCGTAAAATCCGGCCTTGGTATGCTGCCAAGGGTAATCAAACCCCAAATGCCCCTAATAAAAAAACCGCAATTACGGAAAGTTGCTTCGGCACGGCCTGTCAACACGCTAAATGTACCGGTAGAAAACTCAATAAACAAAAGGACGCCTTGAATAAGAAAAAACACAAGGCCCTTTAATTTCTGTTTGTTTATAACCTGACCGCCGCCCCATATAACGGCGGAGCACAACGCCACTATAATTTTCATATTAACCTTTCCATTCTTTCAGCTTTTCTGTTAAATAAAAATGAAGGCGGGCTGTATCTGTCCTAGCGTCTTTTTCCCATAGATACAGCCCGTATACTTTAGATTAGTCTGTTAGCGATTTACCCGTGGCTTGCAGCAGCGCCTCATAGCTTTCCATGGCGAATGTCTGGGCTTCCTCAATAGTAAGCGTACCGTCCCAAGCAAAGGTGTATAGCGTATTCATAGGCTCCCACGTTAAATTTATTTCAGAGATAGTGGGTGTGGGGTCGGTAAACGGGGATTGCTCCGCGAGACCCATCAAGTGTTCGTCGTCACTAATGCCCGGAATAACGGACATATCCCTATAAGCAGGAGGCGAGCCGGTTGTATCATAATATATTTTTGCACCTTCTTCTGAAAGCATGAAATCAACTAAAGCAAATGCGGCTGGAATGTTTTGGGAATAACTGGAAACAGCCACTAGTTTCCCTCCAGAGAAAGTGCGGGGCTGGACGCCATTGATCGTTGGAATTTTGGCTGTGCCGAAGTTAACGCCACTTTCTTTAAACAATGCAGTCGACCACAGGCCAGTAATGGTGAGGGGAACCTCGCCACGCGCAAAAGCACCTTCTGTAGCGTCAAAGTCGGCGTCAGCGGCGCTTACCGGATATATTTCCCTCAGGTTTCTAAAGAACGTAAGCCCTTCTGTGACGTTTTGATGATCAACTCCGAATTGCCTGTAGTCGTCCATGTCCGGGCCAAAAATCGAATAGCCAAAGGCAGTAAGGAAGAAGTAATTGTAGAAAGTGTTTGCAACCTGCCAGCGTAAGGCGTATTTATTGGCAGAAGCGTCGTTATAAGAGTGAGCAAACTGAATGAGTTCTTCAAAAGTTCTAGGGGGGGCGTCTATCAAGTCTTTGTTGTAAAACAGGCCTATGTTCTCAAACTGGACAGGCGCGGCATAAAGCGTACCATTGATGATCCCCGTGTTAAGCGCGGTCTCAAGCAGGATGTCTTCATATTTAGCCCGAAGCTCATCGGGATAAGGTACCATCAACCCGTCTGTGTAAGCGGCGACGGATGAGTTGTGAGGCATGACGAAAACATCAGCTCCAATGCCAGCAGGGCCGTCAAGTGCAAGCTTATCCGCTGTATCCAGTCCGACAAGCTCAACCTCTACGATGATGTTGGGATACTTCGCAGTAAAAGCCGCGATAAGGGATTCTGCCCAGGGTTCAGGATCAAGCCAAACTAGCAGATGACCGCCGATATTTGCGGGGTCGCCGCCGTCAGATATGTTATTGGCAGGCGCGGATGACGCGGGGGCATTTTGATTTTCCGTGTTACCCGGCTGGGTTGTGTCTCCGCCCCCGCACGCGGCAAGCAATAGTGCGGAAGCTAAAATCAGTGCAAAAAATTTTTGCATAGTGTTTGTTTCCTCTCCAAATTTATTTGCGCATATCACCACAGACTAGGCCGGCAATATGTCACATACATTGTTATGGGCTGCCATAAACAATACACGTTTTAATCTAATCCAATATAAAATCCACCGGACTTGATCACGGTATTGCTTTGTACAGTATGGGCTTCTGACGATAATAATCGCATTCTGCATGTTGTTATTTTTAAATCTTCCAATCCGTTATTAAAAATTCCGGTTAGGGTATTGCCGTTATATTTCTTTGTCATTTTCGTGATATCCTGTTCATTATCTACTTCCCATCCTGTGTCGGGAGATGAAATAATATCGGAGTATTTTCGCCTGAATGCAACTAACGAAGTGACAAACGTGTACATATCTTTATCCCATTTGCTTTCGTCCCACTCCATACAAGCACGGCTTCCCGGCTCCGCTCCGCCAAACATGCCAATTTCCGTACCATAATATAAGCAAGGAGAACCCGTCTGCATAAACATAAACGCTAGCGCTGACTTTACAGCACTTTTATTTCCGTTTGCGATAGTCATTAACCTTGGCGTATCATGCGAATCAAGCAGGTTGAACATCACTTCATTCGTTTGCTGTGAGTATAGCATCAGCTGCTGATTCAATGCGGCAACCATTTTGCTTGGGCTTATATTCCTCCGAATAAAGTACTCCAAAATAGATTCTGTGAATGAATAATTCATTACCGCATGAAGCTCATTACCTTGCAGCCACGGTTGAGACGAATGCCATATCTCGCCAATTATGTAGAAATCGCTTTTTATAGCTGTTGTTTCTGTATAAAATCTTTTCCAGAAATGGTGGTCAATCTCGTTTGCCACATCGAGCCGCCATGCGTCGATGTCAAACTCTTTTATCCAATACCTTGCCACACTTAGCAAATATTCTTGAACTTCGGGATTGGCTGTATTCAGTTTGGGCATATGTGGGGTAAACGCAAATGAATCATATGTAAGATTGTCAACGTCATCGATCCTGCCTGTTTCAGCATATGACACCGGAAACTCGCGGATATGGAACCACGATGCATATTTTGACTCAGCTCCATTTTTCTTTACATCTTTCCACTGCTCAGACGTATCCCCAACATGATTGAATACACCATCCAGCATTACCCTAATCTCACGATTATGGCATTCGTTCATAAGTTTTTTGAATGTCTCTTTTGTCCCAAAGGCGGGGTCAATTTCAAAGTAGTCAGTGGTATCATACTTGTGGTTTGTAGGTGACTTAAAAATAGGACATAGATAAATGCCGTTAAAGCCTAGTTTTTTGATATGATCTAGCTTATTGATGATGCCTTGCAAATCACCGCCAAAAAAATCTTTCCATTTAGGCTCACGGCTATTCCATGAGAGAGTCCCCACGGGATCGTTGCTTTCATCACCATTACAATATCTATCTGGAAAAATCTGATACCAAACAGTACTCTTAACCCAACCCGGCGTCTTAATCATATCTATCTCATGGAAAAAAGGGATGCGAAAATAATAGTTATGATTTGATAAATACCGATCACTTACCGGGTATACTCCTTTGTCGCAGTAAAAGATTTCCTTACCGTCATTGCCGACAACATGAAATGCGTATAGGAATCGTCTGTGTTCTTCGCTCGTTTCAATCATCCAATAATCGTGTATATCTGTACTTGCGATTATTTTCATCGGACGTCTATCCGAAAAAATATTTTTATACCAATTTCCACTTATTTTGTATGGATCACCCTGTATAAGTGAAACTACTTTTATATCGTCTTTGGCGGTCTTGAATCTTATATGTAATTTTTCCGGCGTATGTAAATAAGCAAATTCGCTTTCTGTTCGATGGCATAACGCTGCTATATTCATCTCTACCTCCCAATAATAAATATTGTATTTGTAATACCTTCACTTAACCATACCATGAGCGTAAGATGATTTGTTTAACCAGTGGTATTTTAGGGAAACGTTTTCCTAAATATTCTTTGGCTAGATACTGAAATATTTCAAAATCTTTCCTATCTATTGACATAATAGCTTATATATAGTAATATGTCAACATCTAATTATACATTTCGGTTAAAATATTTAGTACACCGTTTTCCTAAAATATAAATAAATTGCTGATCCATTATTCTATTTGGAATGGCCATATGTTATACTTGTGATAAAATCTGATTTCGGAAAGGCGATTGCGCTATGGCAATAACGATTAGGGACGTTGCCCGGGAAGCTGGGGTTTCCATATCAACTGTGAGCAAGGTAATAAATCGGTTCCCAACCATTTCGCAGGCTACGATAGATAATGTGCACGCGGTAATGGAGCGCCTGGAATATATACCTAACCAACGTGCCGCAAATTTTGCCCGCGCATCTACAAAGAATATCGCTTTCTTGGTGGTTTTGGAACAAGGACAGGCTTTCGGTAATCCTCATACGTTCGAGATTATTTGCGGCGCACAAAACGAACTGGAAGCAAACGGTTACACCCTTACCTTGATTAATACAAGTAATGAAAAAAAGGAGGGTGAAACCGCCAAGAAGATTATTTTACAAAAAAGTGCAGATGGCATTATCGTTCACGATAGTAAAGCCATAAATCAAATCACCGCTGATTTTATGGTTAATAAGGCGTTCCCTCATATAATTATTGGGAAACCACAATTTGAGCATCGAGTTAGCTGGATAGATATCAACAATGTTTTATCTGGTGAAATTGCCGCCCAGCACCTTTATCAATGCGGCTATCGACGCATCGCCTTTATTGGCGGAAATACTGAAAGCGTAGTAGCGTCACACCGTATTCAGGGCGCACAATCCTTTTTGTATAGGCATGGCGCTGAAATAAATGAAAAATTCATTTGCGATACCAACCAAGATGTTAAGGAAAGTTACAACGCTATGATTTCGTTATTGAATAAAAGCCATCGTCCTGATGCTATTATTTGCGAAAACAGCTTGATAGCCGTTGGCGTCACCAAAGCATTAGAGGATAATAAGGTATCCGTGCCAAAAGAAATTGGCATAATCATGATTGATGATAACCCTTTTTCAAAGGCAATCATTCCAAGACCAACGGTTGTTAATATTAATGTATATGATCTGGGCGTACAGACAGTTAAGTCCCTAATGCGAAAAATAAAAAACCCTGCATTGCAGGTTCAAACATATACTACCCTTCCGGAGTTGATTATAAGGGATACTACGCAACAACCAATATGATGAAAATGGAGGATAAAATCCCCGGCATCGCTATGTTCCATGGGTATTCCGGGGATTCCGGCGGCTGGGTTTCAAAGCTTCCCTATGCGTATGCGGGGTTCGCAGTGCTTGCGCTGGATGTGCGCGGGCAGATGGGTCGCTCCGACGACAATCTTTGCGTCCCCGGCAATACCTTTCGCGGGCATATTATACGCGGGCTTTCCAGCGGCGATCCGGATCAGCTTTTCTTCCGCAACGTGTTCTTAGACACCGCCCAAACCGCCCGTATTCTCATGAGTATGGATTTCGTGGACGAAAACCGCATCGGTGCGACAGGCGGTTCCCAAGGCGGCGCGCTGACCGTCGCTTGCGCGGCGTTGGAGCCGCGGGTAAAACTAAACGCCCCCATCTACCCATTTCTGTCGGATTATAAACGCGTGTGGGAGATGGATCTCTGCAAGGGCCCTTACGATGAATTGAGCTACTACATACGCTGCAAAGACGCCCGCCACAAGGACATCGGCAGGATGTTTGAAATTCTGGGTTACATAGACGTATCGAACCTCGCGCCCAGGATCAAGGGCGAGACATATATGTTCATCTCTTTGATGGACGATATTTGTCCGCCTTCAACGCAATTTGCGGTTTACAACAAGATCAAAGCGCCGAAATCTTGCGAAATTTACCCCAATCACGGACATGAAGGGCTACCAGATTCCGAAGAGCTGATATTCCGTTTTTTTCAGACGCTATGATTATCAATGAATTTTGTCTACATAAATGGTCGAATATCGGTCGGTTTTTACTTATACGGGCTTAAAGCATTTACAATATTACGGCGTCAAGATATGAGGTTTTTAATGGACAGACTTGGCATCGTGCTAAAGGATGCCTGCCTACAGGCTGGCAGGACACAAAAGGAAATTGCGGTTAAAGCAGGTGTAACCGGGCGGCATATCATGAATATTGACGTGATTAGATAGCGGAGCAGCAGGAAATTAAACCCAAAGATAATTAAAAATATTGTCGGAGTTTTCACTAACAGCCCGGTTTCATCTTTCTTACGGCTGATGTTTCTGGGCTTTTTCTCCGGTGAGCATTTCTACCGCATCTGTAAATTTTACGCCGCGTACTTTCATCAGAAAATCCAGCGAACCGAAACCCCCGAAACCCCTCGAATGCCAAAACCATTTGCCGTTGCCGGATATTTTAAGGCTGTCATGGTCGCGCAATTCATATCTACCGCCTGCGCTTTGCTTGATGTTCCCCGGCTCGTGTA
>Ga0099364_10011652_pt1 | contig 11981 bp, 9 predicted proteins | sample TergutTh196P3_FD_73070 | JGI IMG/M metagenome (GOLD analysis project Ga0099364, IMG submission 73070) | Microcerotermes parvus P3 segment gut microbial communities from Pointe-Noire, Republic of the Congo - Th196 P3 | ecosystem: Host-associated > Arthropoda: Insects > Digestive system > Gut ...
GCTGTTTAGATTGGTCTGGGACAACGTTGCCCCACGTACCAGTGCAGCCGACCGGATTTGTCAAGTATAAAAACAGCACACAACCACCACTAAAATCCAATGCCAGCGTTTCGCTCCACTGCCCTCACGTTGCCTCGACAACCCGACACGCCTTCACACCCAAAGAGACGACGGGAACGCCACAGCGAGGCAACAGAGGGGGGATAAAGCGGGCGGGGAAGAGAGAGGGCAGTCAACTATTAGACGTTATGTCTCCCCGTGTACCCTATTCGTAGAGGCTACAGTAGCGTTACAGCAGATCGCATTGAACGCTTGCAACTATTTGGGCAGTCCGTCGACACGTTTCCGCAAAAGGTAGGCAACCGCCCTCCGGGCAGTTGATGCAGTACTCTGCACTCTCTGTTGGCTATCGCCGACCTGTCGCCCGGAGGTCGGCATCTACCCAGTTTGCCCAAATTGACAACGTGTCGACAAACCGATGGTATGGTACTGCATAGCAAAACAATTCAGAAATTCAAGGAACTTGCCTTTTTCACCATTTGAATTTCGGTTTTCTCAATGATTCGCCACGCTCTCCCAATCAAGCCCGAACCCGGTTAAATACTTGCTCAAGCGGTCTGTGTCGTTTTTTTTGTGCGGGAATATTGAAACAGTTTTCGCCCCGCCTCGGCAAGTGTTCTCGATTCTCGGCAAACTCGTATGACCCTTGCCAGCTGAACGGCATCGAATAGATCAAGTTCTGTGGCACGTTCTTCGCCAAGTGTTTTTCGCAACAAGATTGCATCGGCATCATTTTTTGTTTGGTTTGTCCAGCCGACTTGCAAACGCTTGATTTCCTGTTCGACCGTTTCCAAACGTATGCGACCTCCAATTGACAGTGTTGCCATACGGACAATCGCAGCGTTCAAGTCCCGAAAATTTGCCGTCCACGTTGCCCCGTAACCTGTTGAAAAATTGACAAACCGTTCCCTTGCCTCTTTGTTGAACGATATTTTGCGGTCATTTTTCTCGGCGTATTGTGCCAATTCGTATTCGATGTTTGGCTCAATATCCTCACGCCGCTCCGCAAGACCCGGCAAGCGGAACGTCCAAAGATTGATCCGTGCCAACAAGTCTTCCCGAAATCTTCCGGAGGTAATTGCATCGTTCAAGTCCCGATTCGTTGCGGCGATCAACTGGAAATCACTTTCGACTTCAAGATCACTGCCGACCGGCATAAAATGTTTTTCCTCAATCGCCCGGAGTAACATCGCCTGTTCGTCGAAACCGAGTTCGCCCACTTCGTCCAAAAAAAGTAATCCGCCATTTGCGGTCAAGAGCAGTCCGTCTCGGTCAGCATCGGCACCTGTGAAGGAACCCTTTTTGTGTCCGAAAAGGGTGGACATCGCTTGATCGCCTCGAAGCGTCGCCGCATTGACCGTGACGAATTGTCCCGAAAGTCGCCCTTGCAGTTTTTTCAATTCGTAAATCCGACGGGCGAGTTGTGATTTGCCTACACCGGTGCCGCCTATTAACAAGATCGGTTCGCGGGCTCGGAGGGCAACCCATTCAATTTGTTCGATCAGTTCATTGAACGCCTGATTGCGAGTCGCAATTCCCGACTTGAGAAACGAGGTCGCCTCTTGTAGATTTTGGGCAAATCGTGTCGCAAGTTGTTCGTATTTCGAGAGATCAAGGTCAATGATTTTGTACGAACCGATGTTTTTTTCCTCCGGTCGATCCTGTCGCGGCGGAAAGGATTGCAACAATTTACCGGGGAAAAACCGGGCTTCCGTCAGCAAAAAATAACAAATTTGCAGAGCGTGCGTTCCTGTTTTTATGTGAATCAGGTACTCCTCGGTTTCCAGATCGAATCGGTACGCCTTCATAAAATCGAAGAGTTTTGCATAGACCTCCTCGAAGTCCCAGGGATCGTCAAACGGCATTAGATTCGGCACGACGACGAGTCGCGGGGAAACGACGTGCAAGTCCACAATCACTTTATCAAGGAGAGGTTTGTCTTCCGGGCTGTAGAAAAGTTCCAGTCGGTCAACGTGCAGGTTTTGGTACATTCCGAGTGCGACCGTTGGTCGCCAAGTTTCCCATCGGGCTTGCGTATCGCCTGCGTCCCGTTTCGAGCCGAGAAAACCGAAAACGACGTTTTGTTTCATGGCTATCTGTTTTTATAAATTACTCTCCTATTTTCTATAAAATCATTATATCACGTGCTTTGGAATTATGCAAGAATGATACGAATTATTTTTATCTCTTTACGTGGACTTATGTTGCGATTTGTCAAAAAATTTTGGCACGGATGTTGCGATTGTATGAAACCAACAGGTTATTGTCCACAATGATTACCGTACTTCCATGCGAAAACGACGCACACTATTGACAAGATCAGAACGGCAAAATCACAGTCTTCCGCGAAGCGAGAACAGAAATCCGGAATCTTCGGATTGTGGCGTTCATGTTCGCTGGAGAGATCGAAGATTGCCCAATCCTTGGATGGAACCGACATGTTTCCCTCGTGGCGAAAGAAGTTGGAAGAAACATCGGCAAAACCAATACAGAGTGAAAACGAAATAATAACAGGAACTCCCGATACAATGAGGACTAAACAATGAAAACGCTAGTCACAAAATTTGAGAAAATGGGTGGGCGATTGAAATTCACACATTTCCCTCAACGTTTCCGTGTCGATATTCGCCGTGACAAACGAGGATCGATTTTCGACATTGCCTTAGACAGTATCCGATGGGAACCGATTGTTCTCGACCTTCAGCCCAAAGAGAGGCATTTACTGTTACTCATTCGTGAGCAAGGCGGTGGTGAGAAGCACAAATTTCTCTGTGGTCACGACGAACGTGATTGGTTTGTCGCCGCCATTCCTGAAGCGTCCGGTGTTTCCAATGTTCGGATGGCAATGGAAGCCCTCAAGCCCGATGAGGTGTTGGCTGCGCAGATTCACAAGAACGTAAAAGAGAAGTATCGACATCGTCGGCGGAACGAGGCGTTTGTTCGGCAGGGAGAATGGTTTTTCATTCCTGCTACGGAAATTGAGCCGCCGCAGATATTGATTATTCACGATGAACCGTTGATTCGTGGAAGGGGCAAACCTCACATGGCAGAATACCTCTACCGCACTGGCGGAAGGACGGTTTATTTCAACCGACAGTACCGGAATGGTCTTTCCGAAGCCGAATACCGCCGATTGGTGCAGTCGGGCGAAGTTTCTGCAAGAGGGTTTCAGGTACAACGACTCGATCCGACGGTTTACGTCAAGGGGCGAATCACACATCCTGATCACAAAACCGTTCTGCTTGATGGTTGGCATCGTGTTATTCCTAACACAGAAAGTCGTGCAGCCTCGATGCGGCATCTGGCGTTTATTGATTGACGTGGTTGTCGGGAGTCTAAATATAATCTATAATCATCGAACATTGGGTAATCCAGTAACAGTTTACGAAGATAGAGTTTTGTTCCATGTCCGATCCTATTTGCACAATCGGCGACACGCACGGGCATTTACAACTTGCTTTGTGTATGGTTGCGAGTTGGCAACGGGAACAAAACACTCTATTCGAGGCGGTTTTTCTGTGTGGCGATGTTGGGGCGTTCACTTCAGATGACCAACTCGACAGTACCACACGGCGGCACGGCAAAGCAAATCCCTGCGAATTGGAATTCCTGCATCAGTGGTCGGTTACTCCGTTTCCAATATGGTTGCGGATGATATTCCAACCTGTGGATCACGGCGGATTGGGATTGACTTGTCCAGTTGTCATGGTTCACGGCAATCACGAAGGATTTTCACACCTACAGACGCTCGTCTCTGCTGTTGCGTCGGACGAAATCATAGAAATCGACCGTCTTCACGCCGTCGATAGTGGAGGTTTTATTCGTTATTTGCCGAGCGGTTGTCGTTGTCGTACACGATCCGGTATCGTCGTTGGTGGGATCGGCGGCATCGAAATCGGACAGAGGACCGCGAAGTATCACAATTTGGCATATCTTGATGATATGGCGATACTAAAATTTCTCGAAATCCCGTCGGTCGATCTTTTGGTTACACACCAGGGACCATCGGGAATCCAAGGAGATGGCGGTTCGGGTTCTTTACAGGAACTCCTCAATGCTGAAAAGATGCGTTGCTGGTGTCACGGTCATTCGATTCGCCATCCCGAAATCGTTGATACCGGATCAAACAATTGTGTTCGAGTCGTTCCGCTCGAAGACGCAACCTTCAAGAAAGGGAGCAACGATCCCGGTCGAAATTGTTTCGCGGCAATTCAATTTACCTCGCCAGAGGAACCGCCCCGAGTCGAGATGTTCTATCCGCAAAACTGGCGAAACTACCGCCGCAGACATTGGCTCCAACTTGACGAACAACGACTCGTCTGCCCGAATTTGAAACGATTTGTTGAAAAAGTATGGTGAAAATATGAACTCAAACAAAAAACTTCAAGAAGAATTATTCGATGCTATTAAAGCAAATGACCTTGATGCAGTAAAACAGTGCGTTGAACAAGGAGCCGATGTCAATGCACAAAATGGCGATGGCTGGACTCCGTTGCACGCTGCAGTATTCTATGAGCACAGCCCAGAGATAATCTGTTATTTAGTCGAGCAAGGTGCGGATATCAATGGACAAGATAAAGATGGCGATACGGCGATTCACATGTGCCATTTGCAGACGGGATGCATGGACTATTATTATTGCAAGCCGTCTCTGGAAATCCTCGGTTGCTTGATCCGATTGGGTATTGATGTCAATGATATTAACTGTGATGGTTATGCTTTACTTCATGAAGTCGTTAAAAATTTTGATATAGAAACGACAAGGTTCCTAATCGAACATGGGGCTGATATCAACGTTAAAAACCACTGTGCTTCAACACCTCTGCATGCAGCGATACAAAACAATGCAATGGACTTATTGGCAGGGTTCGTCGATGATAGCCTTATGGTGAATGAATACGGAGTTTATGGAATGGATGAAGACGGTCTGCCATCTGAATGTCTTACGATAGAAAAAAGCCATCAAGACGAACCTTGTTCAATGATTGATTACTTCATTGAACAAGGTGCGGATATTTATGCCAGAGGTGGCTGGGAAGGACGGACCCCATTGCACATGCTTGCTGAGCCGCAGCACCTTCCATATACCAGAGTCATTCGAAAACTGATCGCTCTTGGAGCCGACGTTAACGCGAAAGATGAAAATGGCGAAACACCGCTGGACATTGCAAAACACCCCGAAGTGAGAAAAATTCTCCTTGCCGCCGGTGCGAAGTCGGGCGTGCAGTGTTGAGTCGTTCTTTCCTTTTGATAAAATGTGTGGACTATGGAAAAAGGTAGTCTGCACGATTTTTTATTTGTACAGTTTAAGATACCCGGCAACCTGATCAATTTCATCAGCATAAGCCGGTCCGATACCCAAACACGTTGCTGTCGGCTGGCCGCCGAAGACCGTAGTGCCGTCATCAACAATGAGTGCCGTTGTGATACCTTTTTCCTCACATTGTCGCTGGAGGGAAAGTAACTCCTCTTCACTGGAAACTGCCAGAACAATTCTTATCAATGCAATCAGCGTTGATCCCACGACTTGGCACCGGCGGCGAGGAGGACCTCGCGGACTATGAGCGTCCTGGCAATGTCCAGCGGTGTGTTCCATAGTTCGTCTTTTGCATTGATATTTGCACCACGTTCGATCAGGTATTGAATGTCCCGCAAAAATGGATTACTTTCAACGGCATAATGAAGAGGCGTGTAGTCCCAATTGTTTTTTGCATTGATGTCGGCCCCATTGTCTAGCAAAAAGGTGAGAATCGCAACGCTACCACCCATATAATGTTCCGCAAGCATATCCCTTCCTCGGTCCCAATACTTCTTTCTCAAATTGGTTCGCTTTGCTCCAAAGAAAAACAGGAAAATCCTGCGCATCATGCGCCAAAATGGGCTATGACGTTCTACAAACCAGTTTTCACATTCTTGAGACCAGAAATCGAGTTGTCCAGCACTTGCTCGATTTTGTTCATACCAATTTACTTCATCGTCATATTGGCTCGCAATTCCACTTCTTAGTGAAGCACGATGTAGCGGTGTATCACCATTTGTGTCTTTTGCATTGACATTCGCTCCTTGTGAAACAAGGTATTTCATAATCTCCACGTCTAAATTCCATTGTACGGCATAATGTAGGGCGGATTCACCATAACTGTCTGTGGAATCGACATCTGCTCCTTGTTCGACGCAACGCTTTACTGCCGCGAGATCATTTGTTCTTATGGCATAGAATAAGGATTTCAGGACGATTATTTGCTTCTCGTCTTCCGAACGCCTATCTTCAAAGAAATAAAGAGGTTCCAGCCGCCCCGGTTCTTTGTGAACGAAGATTTTTCCATTGTCCAGCCATCCAACGAGTTGTTCGACGGATTCCCGAAAACCGGGGAAATACACTTCACACAAACGGCGATCTCCGTCCGGTCTTTTCATGGTCAGTGCCCATTCATCACAATTCGGCGGGTAGTTCAGATCTTCCGTAAAACGGGAGTAGCCGCTCAAGTCGAGGATTTGATCCAAAAAGCGATAGCCTTCAAAACCTTGTAAATCGACGACATCTTCCATGAGGGCGGGGAAAGCTGGAGTATGATTCAAAATCGACGCCAGCCGGTTTTTCAACTTGATGGTTTCCCATTCGGAGTCAAGGGTGTGCTCGAACAAGTGATTGACCAACGCCGAAATATCATCGACTACCGACGACACGGAGTAGTCGAGTTCGATCAGGGCAAGATAGTCCTGTGATCTGAACAGGCCCTCCAACTGTGGCGTTTGGTAAATCCAAGCCTCGAATTCTCGCACGGTATCGGGATTGTCCAAAAGCAAAAAGTATCGGGCTTTCAATTCTTGGCGTAACAGAAACATTTCCCATTCTGTTTCAATTTTCGGCAGGTATTTTTTTAGCAACCGTTGGATATCATGAGCAACGGAAGGGGCGGTATAATCTGTTTCATACAGAAAATTGTAATCCGCTTCATCAAAGATAGCAGGCTCCAACTCACCCGTTGTACAAATCCAGTTACCGAATTCGGCAAGGCTGACTGATTGTTCGTAAAACAATTCGATATACCATAGTTTGAGTTCGGAGCGGAGTATCGCCTTCGTCTCTTCCCAGCAGGTCGCCTCAAGGAAATGTTGATGATTCCAGAACGATAACTTCTTGAGTTTTATATCTTCCCAGAAAGGTATCTGGTCCTCTTCTTGACTGAATTTTTTGAATTGTTGCTTGTTGTTCATGGCTGGCTACGGGGAAAGTCGAACGATAGGAAATTGGGGGGGAAATTTTGGCAGTATCCTGATGGTGTCTGCCTACCACGCGTAACGGCACCAACTCGGAAGATAGCATACTCTTTTAGTTCATCAAAATCAACGTCATCTCCATTTCGGTCTGTGGGAAGGGCATTCGCTTCTGTATTGATGTAAAGCGGTTCATTAGTCATTGTTTCAAGTAGCGACATTGTTAATTGGGAAGAAGTTTTTTACTCGAACCTGGTAACATGCCCACCGGGCAGCACCGCCGCTCCCTGCGCTCCGCTATCCCTGTTATCCAGACTCGAAAACTAAGGAAAGACGGAGACCAATGCAGTCGTCCCGGTACGTCGGATAGCCGCTGAACCGAAACGCCGACCGGCAGGCCCGCGCATTGTCGTACCAACTCCCGCCGCGAAACACACGAGCGTCGCCCCATTCAGCCTTCGTAGCCTCCGTAGGGTCTGTTACTGCACTGCCAGGATAGTCTGCGTACCAATCCAAGCACCATTCCCAAACGTTGCCATGCATGTCCAGCAAGCCCCAAGCATTCGAAGGATAACTGCCAACTTCCGAAGTTTCCCCTAAATACTTACCCATCCTACTTCCACCACAAGGATAATTCCCATTACAGTTCGCCTTGTCCCCATTCAATACACACCCAAAATGATACGCCGTCGTCGTACCAGCACGGCAAGCATATTCCCACTGAGCCTCCGTAGGCAACGAAAACTTATAACCAGCAAGAGCAGAACCGAGGAACTTATGTCCCCCGTTCTCAAGTGCATCATTCAAGTTTTGAATGATGCACTGACAGTCATACCAAGAAACCTGCACGACCGGAAGTTTTGCCCCTTTGAAATCGCTCGGATTGTGCCCCATCACGTTCTCCCATAAACCCTGTGTTACAGGAGTTTCTAACAGCCAAAAACCACGGGATAATGTTACCTCATGCTGTGTCTCGTCGTTGCAGCGATCCGCGTCGCATGACGGACTGCCCATCGTGAATGTCCCCGCAGGACACCAACGGAAGGCATATTCAAATCCATTGATAGATAACACCAAGCGGTCGCCAGGAGATTTTTCCCGTTTATATACCCATACATCACACTGACTCGCTAAATCGGTAGTGTTTTTGGCGAAGCCGAACCATTCTTTTAACGCTTTAAGCATAGTTTTGATCCTTATTTGTCTCGTTTATGTTTTTCCAGAAAAGCATCTGGTCCTCCTCTTAACTGAATTTTTTGAACTGTTGCTTGTTGTCCATGGCTGACTTACGTCCATTGTTACTTCATAAAACCCTTACGCGTAATTGTATCAAGATACCACTATGAAAACTGTGTGTCCGATTCCCCGTGGTAAATTTCTCTTTCATATATCTTGGTTTTCCGATGATTGATTAACCTCGTCAACAGTATTCCTGCCCGAAAATTGTTTCATGCCGGTTCCCCATAATGCGCCAGTATATCCTTGCTCATGTAAGACAAACATCGTACGAAACTTGATCTTCAAAAACAGAATGGGAATGTACAGTATAAGACCAATGATGCTCATACCCATTATCAAAGCAAAAAAGATAGATAAATGCAAACGGAGCAATCCTATCAATTTTATTCCTGAAATGAAAAAAACAAGAATAGACAATATGCTGACCAGTAGTGCATAAAGACCGAGAAGCATGAAAACCTGATGCAAAAAGAGCCCCAGTCCTCCCTGCATTGAATACAGAAAAACAAGCATGGTGATGAAGACGGCAATACCTAAGAAGAGCAGTAACAGTGAAAGCATCATACGCCGATCCCATCGAACGATTGACAGATAATCATATTGCCATTGTTCGGATTTTAGGTGTTCTGAAGAAATCCGTGCGTTTTTTGTTGATATTGGGATAACGGGGATTTCGCAAATAGGGCATGGCGATGGGTTTGTTGTCAAAATATCTGGAACGTAAAACGAAAAATCACATTGCAAGCAGTCGATATTGAATGTTCTTGTGCTCGTGCCAAGAAATCCGACAAAATAACCACCACTTCGGAGTTTTCTTTTTTTCCAGAATAGCAGCAGTCCGATGACGAACAGTCCGAACAAGCAAAGAGGTAAGCCGAAAACGATAATGAATATGACTGCTTCTGAATTATTCGCTATAGTAGGGATGAAAAGAAACATAGTAACAAACACAATCCAAAGGCATAACCACATAATCTTTAACCAACGGTATCGAATGGCTATTGACCGATAATCATATTGAGGATCTCGGGATGTCAAACTTGGATCCCCTGATACAGGAAACGAAAGTTTTCCGGGAATGGCAATTGATTCCTTGCATTTTGGACAATTCGACTTTGTTCCGGCGAACTGCTCAGCGACGGTGATCGGCAAACGACAATGGGGGCAATGAAATTGAACTGGCATTTGAATTCTTTGTGGTTAATTCTGTTTCAAATAATTATGGTTGCTCATCATTATTAACGGTCGAACTGTGTATCGTAAGTTGTTGCCAATAACTTCGTGTTTCGACAACGGTTTCTTCCCTTATCTCCTACGGGGGCAATGTCAGTAGGAACATATAAGATTTGCATATCGCTGGCATGTCTTCTACTTGTTGAATCGCCCTGCCATTTTGTTCTATAGAATCCTCGTGAAATCCGCTTACGATGATACCGGCGAAAAGAATGGCGACAAGCATTACGGCAAAACTAGACAGGCAAAACGCCAAAATCGACATCATCTTTTTCCCAAAACTGCGAGATTTCCAGTCCACTGCCAGAAATACCAAGACGCACGAACCAAGACCGAGACCGTAAAACATGGGGAGCGAAATCAAGAGAATCTGCATAAACATCGGCGGCGGATTCGGACTTGGAATCAATGAAATGGTAAAAAGGAGGAGCAGGGCGTACAACGTGAAAACCATCATAAGGGCGAAACCGACCGCTCGCCAAAAGGGGTATCGCTTGCCCGTGATCCACCGGCGAATCGTACAGAATCCAAAGGCAGCGATAAGAGAGAAAAAGTAGCCGCTTACTGTCATTTGTCCAAGTCCCTCGCCGAATTTTTCTGCCCGCTCTCCTCGGGTTAAAGGTCTTATGCTATCAAGAATTTCTTTTGCTGGTGCAAATCCTTGTTCGGCGGATTTTCGCAGCCATCGCTCTGCCTCTTGATCGTCCCGAAGAACTCCTCCCCAGCCGCCCTTATAGGCACTCGAAAGGCGGAACTGTGCATGGGCATATCCCTGTTCCGCTGATTGGTGATACCACTTGACCGCTTCATGTAGGTCATTCGCGACACCCATACCCGTTTCGTAACACAAGCCCAGATTGTGTTGAGCTGGTGCGAAGCCTTGTTCCGCCGCCAACCGGTACCACTCAACCGCTTCATGGGCATTTACCTCAACGCCCTTGCCCTCGGCGTAACAATTGCCCAAATTGTGTTGTGCCTCTGCGAGGCCTTGTTCTGCCGCTTTTCTGTACCATTTGATCGATTCACTTCCATTCGCGGAAACGCCTGTGCCATGTTCGTAACAATTGCCCAAATTGTGTTGTGCCTCTGCGAAGCCCTGTTCCGCCGCTTTGAGATACCATCTGACTGCCTCACTGGCATCCGCTGCAATGCCGAAACCGTGTTGATAGCAAACTCCAATATTATACTGAGCCTGTGCAAAACCCTGGTTTGCCGCCTTTCGATACCATTTAACCGCTTCATTGATATCTTGGTCAACACTGATACCAGTGTAATAACGCTCTCCGAGATTGAATTGTGCGAGGGCAAATCCCTGTTCCGCTGATGTTTGGAACCATTGGAACGCCTCGTTTTCGTCCTGTTCGACTCCCATACCCTGTTCATAGCAAACGCCAAGTTCATTCTGGGCGGGAATAAATCCTTGCTCGGCTACTTTGCGCAGCCACTCGATTCCCTCTCTTTCATCTTGTTCCACTCCGAAGCCATTGAGATAACAAAGGGCTCGGCAATATTGAGCGGCAGGTGATCCTTGATCGGCTAATCGTGCGCCTCTTTGGAAAAACTCGGAACCTTTTGCTTCATCTTGCGGGAAGCCGTTAGTACCGAGGGAGTGATGTAAGGCGATATAGAACAGAGCATCAGGGTTATCTTGCTCCGCTTCTTTTTCTAAGGCATCACGCGGGGTATTCCAGCCGATGCTGACAGAAACGTTCTCTGTCTGTACCATTGCTACAGTAGTAACAAGCATCACAGCGGCAAATAAAAATAATCGAATCGTATTGAATGTCATAATATCATTTCTGGAAATCACAAAAGTCACGTTTGGTATTTTGTGTACCTACCGAGTAAGTTGAACGATGGGAAATTGGCGAGGAAAGTTTTGGCGGTATCCTGATGGTGTCTGCTTTCCGCGTGTAACGGCACCGACCCGAAGAATGGCATACTCCTTTAGTTCGTCAAAATCAATGATGCCATCTCCATTTCGGTCTGCCGGAAGCGCATTCGCTTCTATGGTGATATAGAGCGGTTCATTGGTCATTGCTTCAAGTAGCGACATTGTTAATGCACCGTGTCCCCACTGTGCTGTTTCCTGAGCATATTCGCGACCAAGCGAGGCAGTTATCACGTTTAGCCCGATTTCAAGGTTTGTCAATGATTTTATGACATCGCTCATGCTCTTTTGACCATACAGAGATTCACTACCTGTAATGATTCCACTGTGGCAAGAATCG
>Ga0099364_10011653_pt1 | contig 11981 bp, 13 predicted proteins | sample TergutTh196P3_FD_73070 | JGI IMG/M metagenome (GOLD analysis project Ga0099364, IMG submission 73070) | Microcerotermes parvus P3 segment gut microbial communities from Pointe-Noire, Republic of the Congo - Th196 P3 | ecosystem: Host-associated > Arthropoda: Insects > Digestive system > Gut ...
ATGTTGACGTAGACTTCCTCATGATATCCCTCCTGTTACTCATTCTGCCAAGAAACTCAATACAGTGAGTTCACTTAAAAAAGTATAAGGTATATGAGAATTAAAGTGGGCGAAGGTTGCAAAAACGCAACTTTCACTCAGTCAATTTCGCCTGCCGAACAGACGCTCATGCGCCAGCATCGCGTCCAGCACGTTTGTTATATGCCCAATTTCCCGCCGGAACCGCTCCCGCATAGCATCAATGTCGGGCGCTTTGAAAGTCTCAGCTTCAAAGAGGTCACGCTTTGTGCCGACCGCAATTTGCATACGGTTTTTGTCGAATTTGAAGTGGCTATTGCCGTCCGCCGCCTCGTCCACGGTCACCAGATGTTCCATAAAGTGCGGCGTCAGGATGTAAAACGCCGTGTGCGCATCGGCGCAGAACACGCTGAACTGGCGGTTGAAGGCTTCGCTTTCCATCTTGATGGAGTCGCCCCCGGAGCGCCTTTCCAGAACGGTCAGTGGTATTGCCGCCAGTTCGCGATCAAAATCCGCCACCAACCAGTTCCCCTTGAACAACTCGATCACATACTTTTCATGTTTATTGGTTTTGGGATTATATCTCTCTTCGGTTCGCGTGAGACGCACATCGGAAAACATAACCGGGATGCCGCGATAGCTCCCGCGCACAAAGTCGCTGCCGTAGATATCCTCATAACCCTGCACGAACCCCGACGCCGCTATACACTCGCTTGGGATATGCCCAAAAGCGTCGAACTCACAGTCGGCGCCAAAAATTTCCCGAATGATAGGTTCGGCGATAAGCGCCGCCAATTGCTTGCTCCGGCGCATCGTAACAAGACCAAGGATGAATACTCCGACGCCTAACGCTCCTAACAGCAAATAAGGCAGGAAATCCGACAAATACATCACCCCGGCTTGAATAATCTTCACGATCGGAGCGGCTACCATTAGGACGCCGAAAACAAGCATCGCCCAGCATCGCCAAAAAGTCATGCTCATCTTGCGCTGCACTTTCCGATCACTGACGGGATTAGTCAAGTAGTCCTTTTCAAATTTCCTGTCCAATGCCCCTTGCGTTGCTTTTGCAGCCTTGATAAAAAGCGAAGGGATAACGACAGTGATTAGAATCCATAACAGCAAAAGCACCGTCAGCGGTACAATCGCGAACCAAAACACAAGTGCCATAACGCCTCAACCCTCCGTAAGTCAGATGTTTATTTGCACGTCCGCGCGCCTATTCTCATCCGCCACAAAAAACTCTTTTTGCGTATGATGCGCGGAATTCGCTATAACGCTGGCGGGAAATACGGTGATTGCTTGGTTGAACAATGATACGTTCATGTTGTACACACGCCGCGCCGCCTGCAAATGATCTTCCGCGTCCCTGATCGCGTCCTGAAGCTGCTTGAAATTTTCCGACGAGCGAAGCTCGGGATAGTTTTCCGCGACGACGTTTATCCTGTTTGTTGCTTCATCCATCTGGAGGTTCGCTTCGTTTTTCTCCGCCATGCTCATCCCGGAGCGGAGTTTTATGATCTTTTCAAACAACTCGCTTTCATGTTTGGCGTAGGCTTTTACCACATCGATCATCTTCGTCAGCGTGTCGTATCGTTTCGTGAGCGCAACGTCAATGCCCGAATCCGATTCCCTGATTTTTACCAGCAGAATTTTGAAACGGTTCGATGTGGAGATTGTCCATATAACAACGGCAATCACCACGACGACTAAAACAGCTAAAACTCCAATTAAGATTTCCATATTCATCCCTCGCTTATTTATTATTTTCTTGACAGCTTCTCAAAGCGGCAGCACTGACGTTTTAGGAAAACAAGCGCTCGTTGCGGAAAAATTCATCCAGAACCCCGGTTAAATACAGAACCTCGCCCTGAATCCGGCGTTTTAGCGCCGGGATGTCGCCAGTGTCAGAGGCTTTCTTAATCTCGAAGGAATCCTTGCCGTTGTGGATGGCGATATGAACCCATTCTCCCGAAAAGCAGAGCAGTGTCCTCCCGCCCGCCTGTTTGTCGGCGGCTAAAATCCGCTCCATAAAGTGGGGCGTCAATACGTAAAAAGCGTAGTGGTCGTCGGTCGTGAGGATTTGAAATTGCTCGTTGAACACATAGTTCTCCGTTTCCACATTGCTTTTGGTTCGGACGCGCTCCCCGGCAATCTTCTTGAAAAGATACGCCCGATCTGCCTTTTCGCGTATACGAACCGTCGCGGGCAGGGATTTTTCCAGTTTGCAGATCATCCATATCCCTTTGAAAACGGTATCGGTGGTTTCGCGCTCAGTCTCCTTGCCATCGTCGTCCCGCTCTGTTTCCGTAGTGATCTTCACGACCTCAACGTCGCACAACTCAATTTCGCGCCCTTTATACCTGCCGGTGACAAGATCGTTGCCAGTGTAATCGAAACGCGTGTTTATGCCATAACTGCCGTCCCACTCGTCAATCAGTCCAGCGTCCTTTATCCGTTTTTCAACAATGCATCCATTCGGGTTGTAGGCACAGTCTCCGAAAACCTCCGCCAGCGCGTCACGCACGATGCTGGATTTCGCTGATTGCTTCATTTCCCTGCCGGCTGACCATCCTAAATTGGCGAAGATAATGGAGGCGATAATCGCGGGTATAGAAGCGATTATGATTCCAAGTAACGGGAAGATAGCTGCCGCTACAAGGCAGGTAGCGGCGATAATGAAGCTCCGCTTCCTTTTTGCCCTCAGTTCACTCAGTTTTTTCTCAAGCTCCTGATTGCCTGACTGTCCAATATTTTCATTATTCATTGATTTGCACCTTCTTCCATTTACCCCCTCCGCAATGAGTTTTGATCAAATAAAGCACAGGGGGCGCAAATCCCAGCAGTACAACCAGAAATGTCAGCGAATACCAATACATCACGTAAAGAAGCACGATTCCGGGCAGATAAAGGATCGCCGCGGCAATGGCCAGTACGGTTATTGCTTTGCCGGGAACGGTGCCGGCTTTAACAATCATAATGCCTGCAATTAAGCCGCAGATCGCACCAATCAAGCCACACGACATGCTGACAACATAAGGGACAGAAACCAAGCGTTCAAAGTCAGGCGGGCCGCCAGTCCAAGCAAAACCAAACAGGATCAGAGGCGGCCATGCCAACGCGCCGAGCCCTCCCGCAGCTATCATAACAATGCCATTGGCGCGCGTCAGGCCATCTTTCATATTTCCGGGCTTAACAGAGCCATCGGCGCTTACCAAGCCGTCTTTCTTCTTTTTGGACTTAACAAGCAAAAGGATTGCGCCGCCAATGAGAATAACCGATAAGGCAGCTAAAACGCAGATGATTTCGATAGGCTTGGTTTCCGTATCCAAACCGCTATAGCCAGTAATAGCAGACCATATAGCCGTGAGTATAAAAAACAGCGCGGCAAGGAACATAATGATTGCCAGTATCCTCATCACCGTTGATTTGATATTTTTGATCATAACAATTGATTCTCCTTTTTTTCACTGTTTTCAGTCCGGCGCACAGCAGCAAAACACCGCCCGTCAGACAAACAATCATCAGTAAAATTGCCGCACATAAAGGCATATCTCGCCTCCTGTCTATTGCCGTGTACGCAAACGGTTTTTAATCCAGACGTTCATACTCCCCGCCCAAGTCATCCACTTCCAAATTCTCTGAGGAGAAAACGAAAACTTCGATTATGCCGAAACCTTCGTACAGGGAGAATCCTATATCTCCCGACGTCGCGAAGTATCCCGTTTGGTCGATTTCCGCCCGACCTTCCGTAACAACCGTGTTTTGAGTCGTGGTAGTCATCCTGAAAGCAAAGTAGAAAGAATTGGAGGTTACTTCGGTAATATCAATCGAATAACCGGAGCTTACATATGTCCCCCACCAAGCGATTAAACCGCCGTCGCCGGGGTCGGAACCGATAAAGTCGCCGCGCCCCTCGCCGTTCCAGCCGGCATCGTTCGGTTCATAATATTCGCCGTCGCCGGTAAAATCATCATAAACCGAAGCGGTTTTATCTCCGCTGTAGTCCACAGACACGCGGTATATCACCTCATAATTGTTGCCCATAAGCCCGCCTTCAGCGGTGCCAAGCGCGACGGAATAAATGTAGCACTCGCGCCCCATCGCGGAATCGAGGAACATCAAATCGTCAAAGGAAATGTAGACGCACTTTCCGGAAGGTATTCCGTTACCGCTGTAAAGTCCTATGTCTGAAAGCAAATCGTTCACTAATTCGGCGCCCTCGCGCGGCGAAAGCCCATCGCCGTAATCTCCTGATGTTTCAACGAGCTCGTAATAAAAAACGCTCTGCATGATTACATCGTCGGCGCCCGCAGGGATGGAACCGTCAAAGTTATCTCCCCGTCCGCCATCCATCGGTTCATCGTCTATGAGGTCTCCGCGCCCGTCCTGCCTTTGTGTTGATTCGCTTGTGTTTGCCTGCGTAGGGTTGCTTGAGGTTGGTGTTGGCGTCGTGCCGGAGTCCCCGCCTCCGTTACAGGCGCACAACGCAAGCGCCAGTAAAATTGCCACGCAGAGTAAAATTGCTCTTTTCATTCTTGTCTCTCCTTTTTTTATAGGTAATTGGTTAACATTGTGCTTTACCATAAAATACTCTCGTTATAAGCCCTATGAATTACAATTCAGTTAGTTGTCGCCGGGTCGCTACATACATCGGGGCCGTCGCCGGAATCGCCGAGAGCGTTGGCGTGTCAGGCGGTTGATTGCGCGCGGCGTCAAGGAAAACAAACGCAAGGAAAATATATGCCAATGCCGCCATCAGGATCAAAGCTGCGGCGATGGCGGCGGCTATCATCCATCGCTTTTTTCGCTTGCGCCGGGCTGCCAAGATCAAAGCCAATATAACCATACTAAGAAACGCGATTAAACCGGCCAACCACAACTCCATAAAACGCATTCTCCTTTCTCAGCCGTTGATGTTTAAAACGATAAACGTCCAATGGATCAGCAGCAGAATAATTGTGCCGACAATTCCCGGAGTAGCGGTCCGTAGTATCAGAAACTTTCCGAGGAACCCGGTTTTTAGTCCCCGCAGCCTGAGTAAGAGTAGGGGCGCACTAAAAACCAGGAAGAAGATCGTCATCACAATGATATAAACCGGGGTCGATACGCTTAATGCGCTTGGGTCATATACATCAGTTGAAAGCACGATTCCGTATGGAAGCATGGCGAGCGCGTAAACCGAGCTTATGATATAAACAGCGAGCAAAAACAACCCGAAGGGATTTAGCCCGCGAAATATCCCCGCCTTTTTCTCGTCATTCAACTCTCCTTCTATCTGGCTATACCCGTTAGACGCGGATGTCACAAAAGCGAAATCGCTCAACTCCGCGCTTGTATTCTCTCCGCCAAAAAGATAGTCGTTTTGCATAATCTCGTCCAAAATATCGGTTATATAGCGAATGTCGTTTCGCTGTTTCGCTCTCAGGGTATCCAATTCGCCCGTGGAAGCCTTGAACGCGTCACTGTTATTATGTATGGCGATACAGGTCTGTTTTCCGTCAAAACACATGTTTGTGAGTCCGCGCGCTTTTTCATCGGCAGAGGTGATAAATTCCATAAAATGCGGCGTCAGAACAAGAAACGCAGTATGTCCGTCTGTCGTAAGTATTTGAAACCTGCCGTTGAAGGCTGTGTTTTCGGTCTCAATGTCGCTTTTCATCACAGCGCTGAATACCGGCGGTTTTTCGCGCAAACGCAGCATGGCGTCAAGCCGCCTGTTATGCTCTATAAAAATCCATGGGCCCTTAAATACGGTGACATAGTTGGTTGTTGTGTCGCCGTCAGAGTTTTTACTGGTTTCTTCCCGTTCCAGCTTAATATTGCTGAACATAATATGACGTCCCTTATACTTGCCGCGCACAAGGTCGCTGCCACTGCACTTATCCCATTCCCCGGTTAACCCTGAGCCGCGTATGAGGTCTGCGCCAATATGCGCGTCGTGTTTGTATTCCGCAACCTCAAAGACTTCCCCAAGCAAGCCTCGCGTGATGTTTTCGCTGACAAAGGCTTTGACTTTTTTATTAGCACGGCTTGTCAGGAGAAAAAACACAATCGTAACGGCAAACGTCACAAGAAATGAAACAACCCATGCAATGGGGAATTCATCGCCGTTGTTATGGATTATCGCCGCGCTTACCCCAAAACCGACGAGGATTACGATCAGCACAATCGTGATAACCAACCTGTTCCCAACAGATCCATTCAAGGCATCTAAACGTGCTTGAATCTCGCTTTCGCCCAACGCCTTTTTTTGGTCATTATCCTTCATATTTTTTCCTCCGCCCGTTCTGGCTGTTTACATGCCAATCAATCCAATAAAAAACGTTCGCCTTGCGCGTCAACCAATGTCTTTCCGCTGTCTTCAATGGACAGGTATATCTCTTCGCCCGTATCATTCCATATGATTGTGAGTGTGTCTCCATCGACAGACCATGCGCCTTCTACTGTGTCTGCGCCGGGGGAATCATAGTCAACGGTGTAGTCGCTAAAAAACCACAGCGAATCCGAATCCAAGTCTCCATTGTGATAATAAAAACCGGATGTGACGATGCCGGCGCTTGATGGCGCGTTTTCGCCGTCGCTCGGTTCCTTATTCGCTTCTGTGTCGTCTCCGTTGCCGTCCGCTCTTGAGCCTTCGGCAGTGTATGAATTTCCGTCGTCATCCTTCAGTGTATACGCATCAATAATCGTAAAAACCGCGATGAATTCGCCGTCATCCGTTATTGTAAGCCGATCACTGGAAATCGTATATTCAAGCCCGCCGTATATACTTCCAACACCGCCGTATTCTTCAAAATGGTTAAATTGAAGAGTATCACTACCATCTTCATGGTCATTGAAAAGGATGTTTTCCCCGTCTCCGCCAATCAGTTGATAATACTCACCCTTAATAATGGACATATCTGCCAATCCGCCATCTTCATAGTCATCAGCATAGTCGTTATCGGAATTGCCGCCGTTGTCTTCGTAGTCGCTATAAGATTCTTGCGAAGAACTACCACCGTCACAAGCGGCAAGGGAGATGGCAAAAATCAGAGCAAGGGTTAAAATAATAAAGCGTTTCATAATGATTTCTCCTTTTTTCTTTTTTTAATAAATTCGCCACCTTTTTCGAGGCCGCTTTAATACTGCTCTTAGTCAATCCGCTCGTACCGGCCGCTCAAGTGTGCCCATTCCGAACTTGCGGGGACGGAAATGTCGATGCCCCCAAAATCCTCGCTCAAAGCAAACGATATTTCACCGTATTCCGCCATAAGCCTATCGTCGGAATAGATGCCGGCTGCTCCATCGTAAAATAACTCGCCGTTTCTCAAGTTATAAAAACCGAACAGGAAACTTTGCCCGTTAAAATTGGTGATTCCTATGGAAAAGTTCGTATCGTCGCATTTGTACTCGCCCCACCATTCAGGCACGTCCGCGTCTTCCAAAAGGTCGCCTCGCCCACCGGCATGGGCTTTAAAAAAGGCACTCCCTTCGTAAGACTGATCAACGGGCAGTATTGGAAGCCCTTGCGTAGCCATATCCTCCAAAACGATGGGTTTTCCGTCCGAGCAATAGTAGACCGTCGTAACCGGCAGATTGTGTTTCAACGTCAGCGCCAAACTATCCATCATGAACCAGTTCAGGCTTACGTTGTCGAAGAATTGGAAATCCTCTTTTTGCGATCGGTCGCCCAATCCGGCAATGAGTGTCGAATCCGCAGACCAGTCAACGGTGATGCTGTCCTCCTCCCCGTACGTCACGTCATTCAGCGCGAAATCAAGCCCCGTCCACTCGGATAAGGAATCGGCCAGAAAGAACGCGATGAGCGCGTTTGATGCCGGCATTTCGTTTCTCGGCGGCAGTGGTATGTCTTTGAGCCGGGTTTCCGATTCCGGACTTGACGATCCGGCGGAAAAGTCCGCGAAAAGCGTGAGATAGGTTTCTTCATTGCCGGAATCGCCGGGGGTTGCGGCAGCGCCGGAAACATCGGATTGCGGCGTCCTGTCCGTAGCGGTGGCAGCCGGCTTTGAAGAACAACCCGCCAGCGCGGTGAGCGTAAAGATCGCGGTAAAAACAAGCACAGTCAACTTTTTCATTTCACGTTTCTTCCTCTCTCGAATTACTGATAAAATGGCGCGAACACAAATTCCGTTTCCTCCGCGTAGAAAACGACAAAACCTTTGACATTCTCATTCAGTGCCAACGATTTACTGTTAGAACCGAGTACTACTTCGAATGCCTCTACATCGACTCCCCACGGGCTATTAAGTATTTTTTCTCGCAAGCTTATAGTGAATACGCGTTCTTCGCCCGCAGAAAGTGGTTCAATAGATTCAGCGTCATAACCGCTGTAAAAAGTGCCATCCACGCTGTTATATAAGTCTTCCCTATACTCAGCTTCAGTGTCTACGATGTTATAAAACAAAAAAGGTTGACCGCGCCCCGATGAATTGTCCCCGACGAAAATGATTTTTTGTATTTCATATTCCGTCTCGTTTCTGATTGTAAATTCCAGCGTTATTACCTCAGAGTTGTCTTCGCAAGCCGCCAGCACGACGGTAGACAGCGTTGCCGCCATCAATAACAGAAACAGTCTTGCCCCCATTTTTTTGCTCAACATGGTTATGCCCTCCTCGTTTTTCACTCGTATGCCTTTGCTCTACCGAGGTCAAGGATTGAGCCGATGAGATTGCTCCCTCCCCCTGAAACCTCATAGATGTTTTGGTTATCGTAATCGTAGTTCACCGCGTAAGTCATGTTCCCGAAAATAGGCCCGCTGACCTCGAACAGATAACATTCCCCGCCGTCAATTTCTATTACGTCAACGCACATGATGTACAACGTGTTTTCTTCGCTGTATTCATAGCCTTCGCGCAGCACGCGAGAGTGCAGCCCGCTTGCGGCCTCGTAAGGGGACATATTATCACCGTAGTCGCTGATCTGCAGCGAACCTGTGTAAATCACGCCGTTGGCGACCGGCTCGCCGCCGGTCTGCGCCTCGAACAGATCGTAGTACAGTGGAGGTTCCATGTGATCCATGTCGGCGTGGTTGAACGGGACTGCGGCGGCGGGGTCGAAGAAATAGAATTCCCCTGTGTCCGGGCAATAGGAGTAGAAGGAAATATGGTTGTCGCCGCCGTAGTCGCCGCTTGTGGTGATTTCAAGCAGGATTTCCGTAAAATAGCCGATATCGCCGCCCTGTGGGCGAAGCAGGAAACCCGCTATTTTAACGTCGTCAATAACGGCGCCTTCATTCGGCGGCGGTTCAGTTTGCTGCATGTATAGCTTACTGACCTCGGCGATGACATCGTCTTCCTCTATCCCCAAATCGGAAAACAGAATCCATTTGTTGTTCAGTTTGTCGTAGTTCACGCTGCTTACCATCTTGCCAGACCACTTGAAGTCAGCAGGGTTCATGTCGTACATACTCGATGTATTCACAACTTGTACATACCGTTCGTCCGTAAACGGGAAGGTTCTGATTTCCATCGTCTCATAGCTGCTGCGGTTGGCGTCGAATTCCTCATAACGCATTTGCAAACCCTGATTGAATAACCGGTTGATTCCGTCGATCACGTCGTTTTTTGCGCCATCATATTCAAAATACGGGATTTCCACAATGTCGCCGCCCTCGTAATATTCCTGCGTTATGAATGTGATTCTCACGTTTTCGGGACTATCCTGTCCCGAAATATTAACAAACTGCCCGCCGTACCCCTCCATATAAATATTGCCGCTTTGGTAGGCGTAAGCATAAGCCGCGCCCACCGTGCCAGTTGGTTCATCCACATCCAGCCTAAACAGATAGCACTCCTCGCCCTCAATGTCATCAAGGCCGACAAGAACCATTGTATATCCCGTGTCGTCGCTGTAATCAGGGATACTGCCGTTTTCTTTCGCCATATTGAACGTAACATTGGCCGCCTCAAAGGCGCTGAGATACTCTCCGGGGTCGCCTTGCAGCGTGTACTCTTCGCTATATTCAAGATTAGGCCCGAAATCAAAACCGTTCCAAGGCGGAAGGCCGTCGCCGGGGTCGGAGCCAAAAAGATCGCCTCGGCCATCACCGGTGCATATGAATCGACCGTATTCACCATCCAAAATATCGCCGCCGTCATAGATGGTAAATTTTACGCTGATTTCGCCGTCCGTTATCGTAAGCATATCGCCCTCAATGGAATAAGGCCATTGAAGCCATTCTTCTCCGGGCCAATCACAATCAACGGTATTGTCCGAATAGAAATACAGGCTGTCCGATTCAACGTCGCCGTCCCGAAAATAGAAAACGTCCGTTTTTATTCCTATGTCCCAGCCAGCGTCGTCGCCGGATTCGTCAGGCAATATGTCGCCCCGCCCGTCCTGCCTTTGTGTTGCTTCACTTGTCTGAGCCTGTGTGGATTCGTCTGTATTCGTCAGCGCAGAGTTGCCCCCTCCGCTGCAGGCGCACAACGCAAGCGCCAGAAAAAATATCGTTGCCATTAAGAAGATTCGTTTCATTTTATTATTCCTCCTCGTTCTATTTGTTTATGCGTTTGTTAGCCGGCGTAATGGCGAAACTGTCAGTCCAAACGAACATAAAGGGGCTCGTCTGTTATATAATCAGCGAGGGTAGTTTCATCAACAATCGTCAGGATCAGCCACGTCTCGCCGTCTACGCTTATTACGAGTTTATCGCCCTGTTCGACAATGTAATCGGCTTCGATTGTCGTGTCGGCATCGTCATAGTCAACTGAGCCGTCGGCGAAGAAATATAACGTCGGATTCCCTATATCTCCATCAAAATAATAAAATTCGCCCAAAACGAGGGAAGAATCACCCTCTACGATATCGCTGTTTCCTTCGGAGTCGGATTCACCGGTATCCTCCGGTTCCTCGCCCGGCGCAAAAATTCCGTAGTCAGCTTCATTGCCGTTAACATAAATCCTTACCATATAGCGTTCGTGGTCAGTGTTCCAGCCAACGGCGAAGCAGGATATTTCGCTGCCGTCCCCATGTGGATTGAAATCGCCGAATTCGAAAGGATTGCTTTGCTCTCCGTCTTCCATAAAACACTGAACAATCCAGTCGTCGTTGTTTTTAGCCTGCTTTTCCGGTACGCCAATTGTAATAGCTCTTGTTTCGCCCGGTCGGAGCGGACTGTCAAGCATATCAAGCGGGCTGTCGAGGGAGCCGTCCGCAACATCAAGGGTGATGGAGTCTACCGTGGCGTCAGCCGTGTTTGCCACGAGCATGTTTTTACTCAAAGTCACCCTCCCGCCCTTGCAGGCGGCAAGCGTGAGCGTGAGCGAAACCGCAATCAGCGTGACAAGCGCAGCTCGTAAAGTCTTTTTCATGTCCTTCTTTCTCATTTCTTGCTTCCTCCTTCTTTCTTTACCTGAATCTGTAATCAGCCGCTTCCACCACCGTCCTCACGCAGCATTTCCATAATCTCGTCAAGCGTCAGTCGCGGACCGTCAGGCGGCCAAAATATACTGTGACCGTCTGTTTTCACATGATGAACCCGCTTATGGTCACGCAGTACGTCATTCGCGGGGTCGTTCGCCATTTTTCTAAGCGAAAGAAACAGCGAACCGTTGTTGTCAAGATGAATTATCGCTAAAGCCGACTCGGACATGGGCAAGGTTTCTTCAAAATCTATACTCACTCCGGTAATCGTTGCCATTTTTTCAACCTCCCTTTCAATTTACATATCGTTGAAACGGCGAAAGCACCCGCGCGGGTGCTTTTTAGAAGCTGATGAAATTATAGCGTTTTTCAGGCGGGAAATTTGAAATCTTCCCAAATCGTCAGATTTGGCATTTAGATTCTTTCAAAACAATAGCCCTCGCTGTAAACGCTTCTCACGGTATAGCCGAAACTCGGATGTTCAAGTTTTTTCCTTATCGTTGATATTCTTTTTTGCAGCGCATTCTTGTCATTCCCTATAGGGGCGTTCCATACTCGTTCATAGATGTACTCCGCGCTCATGGTTTTATCTT
>Ga0099364_10011654_pt1 | contig 11980 bp, 11 predicted proteins | sample TergutTh196P3_FD_73070 | JGI IMG/M metagenome (GOLD analysis project Ga0099364, IMG submission 73070) | Microcerotermes parvus P3 segment gut microbial communities from Pointe-Noire, Republic of the Congo - Th196 P3 | ecosystem: Host-associated > Arthropoda: Insects > Digestive system > Gut ...
CAAACAGCAGCGCGCAATTGGCGGCGCAAGAGATGTAGAAGATATTTTGCGAAAAAAGCCCGGGCTTGTTCACCGCGTGCTCTTTAGGCTTAAAAGCGGGAATGCAAAATTGTATGAATTGCAAAAACTAGCGCAGCAGGTAAATGTGCATGTTCAGCAAGTGGAAGAAAAGGTTTTAGATAAATTAACCAAAAGGCATAATGGCGTTGTTGCTCTTTGCCATGAGAAGCTGGTTTTGCCTTGGAACGATACCAGAAAAATTCTGCTTGAGGCAAAGCAAAATGATATTCCATGCAGGGTTGTGGTAGCTGCAAATTTGGAAGATCCTCATAACCTAGGTGCCTGCATTCGTTCTTCGCTTGCGCTTGGAGTTCGTCTTATGCTGCTTCCGGCAAAAGGTTCTTGCGGCCTTACTCCGACTGTTGAACGCAGTTCGGCGGGTGCTTTGGAAAAAATGGATATTTGCCGCCCGGGTAATTTAGAATTTGCTTTGAAGGAGCTTAAAGATGCTGGCTATCAGATTGTAGGTTTGGATGGAAGCTCTGAGACTTCCATTGTGGATTTTAAATTTTCAAAGCACTTGGTTATGGCTATAGGCGGCGAAGACAAAGGCCTTCCGCCATATATAAGAAAATTTTGCGATTCTGTGCTAAAAATCCCCATGTCTCCAGAAGCTCATTCCTACAACACAAGCGTAGCTTTGTCGCTTGGGTTGTATAATTCTTTTGTGTTTAACTTGCTTTGAGTAAACCCCCGCCCCAGGGCCAACGCATTTGATTTTTTTTTGAGAAATTGGGTGCCTTACGCAAAAAAAATGAAGAAAAATGTATTTTTTGCACTTTTTATATTTTTTTAGCCGTTTTTTGCGTCTAAGTATATAGAGAACAAAAATAGGAGGTAGCATGAAATATAATCCAGACCTGCATAACAGGCATTCCATTCGTTTGCGCGGTTACGACTACGCAAGCGCAGGCATGTATTTTGTGACGATATGCTGCCAAAATCAGGAGCATCTGTTTGGCAAAATCATCGATGGCAAGATGATTTTGAATGAATGCGGCAAAATCGCAATGCAATGTTGGCAAAAAATCCCGCGACATTTTCCGAATGCGATTCTGCATGAACACGTCATAATGCCCAATCATATCCATTGCGTCATAGAATTGACGAACGCCGTAGGGGCGAAAAATCTTTCGCCCATTCGCAACGAACGTCCGCAACACGGCAACGAACGTCTGCAACATCCAAATATCCACCAATACCGTTTTCCTGCGGTAAAACCACAATTTAGATTAAAATTTAGATGCGTTGGCCCTGGTTCTACACGAGCGTTCACATGGTTGAAGGATGGATAATTGCTAAGTTGGCGTTAGGTAAAAATATCCCTTGACTACAGGCTCAAATTTACTATATTACCCCCATGAAAAAAGTTATTCTCCTTCCGCTATTATTGGCTTTTACAATGTCTTGCGCAAAACAAGGCCCAAAAGAGCCGCAAACTAACTCCGAACTTGCTGCTGAGCTTGCCGAAATAAAAAGCGTGCTCTCCTACGTTCTTGAAAGAGGCATGAATTCCTCTTTTGAGCAAGTAAAGCAAGAAATCGAAAAAGCAAACAAAGTCTGGGACTTGAAAGTAAATGAAAGCCCTGCGCTGGGAAACTCCAATGCCAAGATTGTTATAGTTGAATTTACCGAATTTGAATGTCCCTACTGCGCAAGAGTTGCTCCGCTCCTAGATTCGCTGACACGCGCTCACCCAGATAAGATAAGGCTTGTGTACAAGCACTTTCCGCTAAGCTTCCACAAAAATGCGCCTGCTGCAGGAGCCGCTGCAATAGCCGCTCAAAAACAAGGCAAATTTTGGGAATATCGCTGGGCGCTCGCTCCACACTTCCGCAGCTTGAACGATTCAACATTCATAGCCATCGCCGAGCAGGTAGGCTTGAATATTGAGCAGTTCCAAAAAGACATGGTTCTAGACGCAGAAAAACAAGCCGTAATGGACCGCGACATGAAGCTGGGAATGGAAGTAGGAGTTCAGGGAACGCCAAACTTCTACGTAAACGGCAAACGCCAAGACAGATTTAGCCCCGACCTTATTGAGCAGCTGCTAAAGGAACTTTATTAGAATTAATAATTAATAATTAATAATTAAGAATGAGTAACTTCCAATTATTAATTATTAACTATTAATTATTAATTAATTTGTGAGGAAACTAAATGAACTACGAAGATGCTGGCGTGTCGCTTAAAAGAGCTGACACAGCTATGGTTGGCGTTAAAAAGTCTGTTCGCACTACTTTTAACAAAGGTGTGCTTGGCGATATAGGCAATTTTGGCGGGCTGTTTACGCTCAATCATTTGGGGTTGAAAGACCCGGTGCTTGTGTCTTCGGTTGATGGAGTTGGCACAAAGCTAAAAGTTCACTTTGCGCTTAAAAGCCATGACTTGCCTGGGCAAGACATTGTGAACCATTGTTGCAACGATATTCTGGTTCAAGGCGCAAGGCCGCTTTTCTTTTTAGATTATTTGGCAACAGGCCGTTTGGAAAGCGGTGTTTTAGAAGCTGTTGTTGAAGGCATGGCAAAAGCATGCAGAGAGAATGACTGCGTTTTAATTGGCGGCGAAACCGCAGAAATGCCAGGCATGTATCATGAAGGCGAATACGATATTTCTGGAACGATTGTAGGCGTTGTTGAGAGAGATGAAATTATAGACGGCAAAAAAATAGAGCCAGGAACGATTGTTTTGGGATTGCCCTCCACAGGCTTGCATACAAATGGCTACTCGCTTGCCCGCAAAGCATTGTTTGAAGCAGGCGGCTATAAACCAGATTCAGAAGTTGGCAAAACTTTAGCGGTTCCGCATCGCAGCTACTACCGCTCTTTGATAGATTTGATTCCCGCAAAAAAACTGCAAGGCCTTGTGCATATCACAGGCTCAGGCTTTCAAGGCAATATACCGCGCATTTTGCCCAAAGGTGTTTCAGTAAAAATAAACCGCTCCGCATGGCAGGTTCCAGAAATTTTCAATTTGATTCAAAAATGCGGAGATGTTGAAACAAACGAAATGTATAACACATTCAATATGGGCATAGGAATGTTAGCGTTTGTTGCTCCTGTTGATGCAGCTGAAATTCGCAAGCATTTGGAAAGCAAGGGCGAAACTGTTATTGAATGCGGCAGCGTGATTGAAGGCAGCAATGAAGTAATTTTCGTCTGAACTCCTTCCCAATTTTCTACCTTATTTCTATGCCAGATTTGCACATAACTTGTCCGCATTGCAGCATGCAATTAACTTTCGGCATTGGCAACGATGCCGCAGAGCCAAAGAACGGCGAACTGCTGGGCTTTGTGTTCACATGCCCAAACTGCCGCACTCCGGCATCTTACCAAGCAAACGGGACTACAGCCGTTGAAATGGATAAAAAGACTTTTGAAAATTTTCAGAGAGCAATGGAAAGAAAAATCAGCGAGCAAGAAAAGCTACGGGATGTAGCTTTCACAAGGCAAGGTGCAATAGCAACCATTGACAGAAAGCCCATAGACGAGAGCATATTCAGCAACATGCTCAAAGACATCAGAGAAAGCGACAGCTATGATGATTTCTTAAACCGAATTAGTTAGCTGGCCTGCATTCAATTTCTTCGTCTGTAATGCGAAGAGCCATAATCATAGCCATATCATCCGGCTCGTCTTCAAAGTCTGCAACCAAACCTACTTTTTTGGAATCGTCTTTAGACTTCTCAAAGTGCAAAATATCAGCTATTTTCACGGGGATAACGGTTTGCCCAGCGACAGATATTAGAAGCTCCATTCCCCTGTTTATAGGGCCTTCTACGACTTTCCCCTTGAACACAAGGGATTTTCCATCTTCTGCCGGAGCAGTTTTTTTCACAAGAAACTTAGGCATGGTCAAAAACACCAATCAAAGCGAAACGCGGTTACAGTTTTATTAATCATTGTCCCTTTAATTTAGTTTTTTTTTATGAAAAGAGGTAAGAAAAAATGAAAAAAATTTAGTTTTACCCCTAATGGAACATTTTTTAAGCGTAGGACGCATACCTTTTTTGGTCTGCGCGCCGTTTTTTCACCGATTTTTGGATAATTCGCTGCCAAAAGTCCGTTTTTTAGATGGAACTCCGCATGAACAGAACAAAAGGCTAAGGGACGGCAAAATCATGCTTTCCCCATCTTCTTCCATAGAATACGCAAAAAATCCAGAAAATTATGTTGTTTGCAACAGATTCTGCACCTCAAGCACTCTTGAAATTAGGTCTGTGAAGCTTTTTTCAAAATACAAATGGGAGCATTTGAGCGGAAAAACAGTGCATTTAACCAGAGAAAGCGATACTTCGGCAGCTTTGCTAAAATTGCTTTCGAGCTTGCGGTTCAAGGTCTCCCCGATTTGGAAAACGGACTGCGAAGCTTGCGATGCAAGGCTTTTGATAGGTGATAGAGCTTTGAAAGAAAGCTCGGAAAATAAATGGGAATTTGAATATGATTTAGCCTCTGTTTGGCTGGAATGGCAGAATTTGCCCTTTGTTTTTGGCTTGTGGATAATAAGAAAAGAAGCCTTGGGTGGAGGCTCTGCAACCCTGCTTGAAAGTTATTTGAACGAAACGGAAACCAGCATAAAAGAGTTCAAAAAAAACAGAACGGAATGTTTGCAAAAATGGGAAAAACATTACCCTCACGGCTTGCCGCAAAGCTTGGTCAGCGACTACTACAATGCGATAGATTACAGCTTTACAGCCGAACATGAAAGGGCTTTGAAAAAATTTTACGAACTCTGCGGAATGCCGGCAGCTATCACTTTCTTATAAGCTTGGCAGCTCCAAGCAGCAGGTAAGAAAGCAGCAAATAAGCTAGCGACAAGGAAAGAGCATAAAGCATTATTGAGTAAAAAATTGAGAGAAAAATATCCATTTTTGCAGTGAGCCAACCTGAGACCGGAAGGTCTTTTAAACCAAAATCAAGAATTGCATTTGCAATAAAATTCACAAGAAAAATCAGGCACAGCAAGGTTGAAAACCCACTCACCGCACCCTTGAAATCCGGAACGCTTAGCTTAATATGGCTGGCTATTCCAAGCGAAAGATATATAAATGCCCAAAATCTCCAGTTGCCCAAATTATCTTTGCTAAAAAGGTTTTTAAAAAGCTCAAAGCCCGTTTCTGCTATGCTGGCATTAAGCTTCTGGGGCAGGCATTGAGGGAGCAGAATGCCAAGCAAGGCATAAATAACAGCCGAGCCAAATAGCATGGGAGCTATGCCTATAAAGAAATTGCCGATTTTTTGATAAGAGTTTTTAGGGTTATATTCATGTTTTACATAGCCCAAAGTGCCATCGTCCGATGGAGAAAAAAACTTGATTTCCGTGATTTTATGCCCAAAAACAAAGCAAAAAACCGCATGGCCCATCTCATGCACCGGAGTTCCAATCCAGCCTGTAAAAAACAAATCCGCCTTTGGTCCCACGGACTGGGCAAGAGCCTTGCCCCTAAGCTCGGAAATAACGTGCAAAGCAAAGCCAACCATAAAAAGCATTCCCCAAAGCCATAAAATCTGGTCAAAACACGCCCAAAGAGTGTTGTAAAGCAAAATAAAGAGCCTATCAGAGATATTGTCCATGCGGTAAATTTAGTATATAGTATGCTGATTAACTTTGCTTGGGACAAGGAACATGGGACAAGCGATGTGCAAATCTACGTTATTTGGGATATGATTTTTAAATAAAATGGCTTTTTTAGCTGTTTTGTAGGAAAATCATGTCCCATTTCCCAGCCAATGTAGCTTCACATATCGCTTGTTCCATGTTCCAGAACATTAAGTTTGAGTTAATCATTTACTATATTTATGCATAGTTAGAGAATTTTAGAGGTTCTTATGAAAAAAGTCTTTCTTGTTTTGCTCGTATTTGCGGTGGCGCTCTCTTTTGCGCAAAGAGGGGGAGCTACTAATAAAGTTAAATCAAAAAGAGGTGATATAAACCTTACGGAATCGGATGGCGGCGGCAAAGTAGTCTGCTCTGCCAGCTTTAATGATGAAATGACCATCATAAGGCAGGGCGGTTCCTATACTCTGGTTAGAGCAACCTGCGGCCAAGGCTGGGTGAACAACAATGATGTTGAAAGAGTTCAGCAGGGACCTGGCGATAGAGGCATGTCAATTGACGCCGTAGACGTTGTGGGCTGGATGGATAATCCAAGCGCTGTATTTGTTTTGGATCAGGATGCTGGCAATTTTGAAGGCATTAATATAGATCGAAATTTCAACGATTACTTGAGAAACACCGTTGATAGAGAACAAACGGAAATGAGAAATCAAGAAAACTAATTGAGAATTAAAAATTGAGAATCGAGAATAAGTTTCTCCTAGCTTTTATTGCGCTATTATTTTTTGCTTGTAACGAACAAGAGGTTGCTGAAAAACAGCTTAGCCCTCAAGTTCAGCTTGAGGATATACAGCACAGAATAGATTCCCTTGAAAATTTCATAGCAAAACAGCCTGTTTTAAAGCCCGCAAGGGTTGAGCCTAATTTTGGATTATTTCAAACGCTTCAAAGCGTGGGTTTAGACTTGAAGCAGTCTCTTAATATCATAAATACCTTGGCTGATACAGTTGAACTGGGAACCCTGAGGGCTGGGCAAGTGTTTTGGGTTGGCTTTGACCAAAAAGATACTTCAAAAGCGGTTTTGTTCAGGTATGCGGAAAACCCTGCGATTCTTCATTTTTTAATGATGGACAGCACGGATGAGTGGTCGTATAAAATGGTTGAAAAACCAGTAAATGTTCGCTATGCCATGTATGACGGCGTTCTGCAAGAAGGCGGCAATTTATACAACACATTAAGGGATATAGGCATTCCTCAAAACATGGTAGGGATTGTTGCGGGCGTTTTGGAATGCAGAGTCAGCTTTAGAACAGATGCAAGAGTTGGAGACAAATTCAAGGTTTTGCTGAAAGAAACGCGTTTTCAGGATTCTTTGTGGATAGGCGGGCAGGTTTTATTTGCAAGCTATGAAGGCTCAAGGGTAAAGCTAAGCGAGGCTTTTTTATATATGGAGGCAGACCCGAAAAGTTCCTTTAACGCGCATTACACCGAAGACGGCGAAGCCCTTATACATTCGGGTTTAAGATACCCGTTGGACAGACTGCATATAACGAGCAGCTTTGGCTATCGCATTCACCCTATTACAGGCCAGAGAGCTTTTCACAACGGAGTTGATTACCGAGGCGCGGTTGGAACTCCTGTTTATGCGGTGGCAGAAGGCGTTGTTGCGCAATCTTCTTACGACAATCTCAGCGGAAATTTCATAGCAATAAAACATTCTGACAACAGCCAAAGCTATTATTTGCATTTGTCTCAAAGAGGCGTTAAAAATGGGCAGAGAGTCAAGGCTAGGCAGGTTATAGGCAAGGTTGGCAACACCGGCAGAAGCAGCGGGCCGCATTTGCATTTTGGCATAAAACAGCCAAACGGCGCTTGGATGGATCCGCGTTTAAAGAGAATGATAGCCACGCCCAAGCTTGAAGGCGCAAAACTAGCCGCATTAAAAGAACAGGTAAAATTCATTCGCAATATTTTAGATAAAACAGAAGCTGCCGAGCCAAAGAGCATAGGCGATACAATACAGGCAACAGTGAAATGGGTTGAAATAGAGTAAGAGCATGTTTGAGGGGATGCAAAATCGTTTACAGAATTTGCCGGCAAAGCCAGGCGTTTATTTGATGAAAAATTCAAAGGATGAAATTATATATGTGGGCAAGGCAAAATTTTTGAATAAAAGAGTTCGCACTTATTTTGACGGCAAGGAAAAATTTGGGCATAGAGCGGCATCGTTAATGTTGCCGCACATCACGGACATTGAATGGATAATAACAGAAAACGAAGCCGAGGCTTTGATTCTGGAAGCGAATTTAATAACCAAACACCAGCCATATTACAATGTTCGCCAAAAAGACGACAAGCACTATCCTTACTTAATGCTCACAATGCAAGAAAAATTTCCGCGGCTGAAGATTACAAGGCAAACAAAAGACGATAAAAATCTCTATTTTGGCCCTTTTACAAATTCTTATTATATGAGGACAATTTTGGAATTGGTTCCGCGGCTTTTTCATTTAAGGGAGTGCAATTTAAAATTTCCGCCCAAAAAAAATGTTCGCCCATGCCTTAATTTTCACATTGACAGATGCGCGGCGCCATGCGTGAAAAACGTGAGCGAAAAGAATTATATGAGGGGCGTGCAGAGCGCAAAATTGCTTTTGGAGGGCAAAAGCAATGAAGTTTTAGCGGAGCTGGAAGATGAAATGCTAGACGCTTCCGCAGAAATGCGTTTTGAAGATGCCAGCAAGCTAAGAGACCAAATCCATGCGGTGCACAGCGCATTTGCAAAGCAAAAAGCAGACCAGGCAAACGATGCGGATTTGAACCTTGACGTTATTGCGATTTGCAGAACAAAAAAATTAGCCACGGTTGTGATTATTGAATACAGAAACGGAATTTTATTTGACAGGCGGCATTTTCATTTGGAATGCTGTTTGGAGCAGGAGGCGGCAGAAGTTTTGGAAGAGTTTTTGCCACGATGGTATTTGAGTGTTTCAAAAGAAAATTTGCCGCGAGAGATTGCTTTGGAAATTCCGCTTAGCGAAGAGCTTGATGTTTTTGAAGAGTTGCTGACAAGCATAGCTGGGCACAAGATAGAGGTTGGTGTTCCGCAGCGCGGCGACAAGCTAGGATTTTTGCGGATTGCAAAAGCGAATGCAGAAATGCTTTTGGTTGAGTTGCAGGCAAAAAGCGCAAAATACGATGAAATGAACCGGAGTATTTTTGAGTTGCAAAAGGAATTGAATTTAAAATCCCCGCCGTTCTGCATTGAATGTTTTGATGTTTCTCATTTGGGTGGAACAGAGCCTGTTGCGAGCATGGTTCGCTTTGTGAACGGGCATCCAAGCAAAGGCGATTACAGAAAATACAAGATTAAAACAGCGACTGGCGGCGATGATTATGCAAGCATGAGAGAAGTTTTGACTCGCAGGCTAACAAGGCTAAAAGCAGAAAACGGGCTTTTTCCGGATTTGCTGGTTGTGGATGGCGGAAAGGGTCAGGTTGAGGTGGCTTTTGCGGTTCTTAAAGAGATGAATTTAGCAATTCCCGTGATTGGGCTTGCCGAGCGTTTGGAAGAAATTGTTTTCCCAGGCGAAAGGCCATCAATTCTGCTAAAACGCCGCAGCTCCGCTTTGCAGCTTTTGCAAAGAGCAAGAAACGAGGCGCACAGATTTGCATTGAAATTTCAGAGAAAGCGGCGAAGTTGACAAACTCGCAAAAAATTTCTATATTTACAGTATCTCTTTCAGGGTAATCTTGTGAAAATCAGGAACAGTCCCGCTACCGTGATGGCTAAAAGCCAAAGTCGGAAAACCTGCTGGGGTGCAAAGCATCATAAGATGTTTTGCAACAATGTTCCGAGGTAGAACCATGAACCAAAGAATCTCTTTGGCTGCGTACAGACGCTCCATTCTCTCTGCAATTTTTGCAATGTCCTTTTTTGCATGTTCTGATGGCAATAAAGATAATCATAAACAACCTAGCTACTCTGAGTCGCTTCTGCTTAATTTTACAAGCGATTTTGAAACAGGCGAGCTTCGCTGGATGGGAACGGACGAAGAAAGTCTTTCGGCTGCAAGCCTGTCTTTTGACCAAGACTCGAAAGTAGCCGTTCACAATGAGAAGATTTTTGTTTTAGAAAAGAACCTAAGCAATTTGAATTGCCTTAATCCTCAAACAATAGGTGATAAGAGCACTATTGTTCAGCGATCTTTGGAAAGTGGCTCAAATCCCTACGATGTTGCAGTTGTTGGCAATAAAGGATTCATTGCTTTGTATAGCTTGGATTATCTGCAAATCTTTGATGCGAACACTTGCGAATTAGGCGGAAAAATAGATTTGCCAATTTCTGGAGCAAACGCTTCTTCTATTAATGCTTACGGCGATACTTTGCTGGTTCTTTCGCAAAGATTGGAAAATTACATGGCAGTAAATCCAGGGCTTTTAATTCTAATAAGCGCAAGTACAGGAAATGTTATAAATACAATAGAACTAAATTTCTATAATCCGCATTTTAGTCTTTTGAAAAATGAAAAATTATTTATTGCTTCATTAGATTATTTTGGCGCAGAGGATGGAATTGAAGTTTTAGATTTAAAAAGCGGGCAAAGCGAGGTTTTATATACCGGCAGTGTTAGCAGCATGGCGCTTGACGAAAGCACCCAAACTCTTTATGCAAGCGTTTATGTCAGCTGGGGCGATGCTCCGGTTAAGCCCATAAACTTAAGCAACAAATCCGTGGGCGCAAATTTGCCAAGCATAACAGATGCTTATAGCGGTCTTGTTTTTGACAGCGAAAGCAAAAGGCTATTTATAGCGGATGCAGGCGGTTTGAAAATCTACGACACAGAAACCAAAACAACAACAGCGGTCAGCAATGACTTGCCGCCATATTCACTTGCAATTGTGAGGTGGTAACGGATTTTCACCTTACAAAACCCCCTTTCGAGCCTCCTATGGAGGCTCGATTGTTTCTTACGCATCACATAGCAAGATTGGAGCCATACCTAGGTTATACCCTAGAGCACTCCAACCGTCTCTACCCATAACATATAGCAAATAAATTCAAGAACATCAAGCAAAAACTGCAAAAAATCTACTCCAAAGTAGAATATTTTCTATATTACCTTGCAAATGTTCAAACGTGCGTATATAACCCCCTTTGAGCCTCTGCCGGAGGCTCTAGGAATAAGAGCAAAGCCTATAGCAAAGATTTCACAATTTCACCCTCTGTCTGAACCAGAATTCTCAGAATTTACAGTATTACCAGAAACTTACAGAAGCCCATCTACAAACGCTTTACCAAGTGTCTGTTATACTTATTTTCCAGAATATTCCCACAAACTTAAAGAAGCATTATTCTGTAAAATTCTCTTATTCTGAGAATTCTGGTTCAGACAACAATTAACAAAGGATCCCCCATGAATAAACGCCTCCTCACAACCTTTCACCCCTTCCTAGCCCCTTTATGCCTAGCTATCGCTATATGCTTTGCGCCGCAAATGGCGTTTGCGTTCGCTGATGGCACTGGCGAAATTGACGACCCATATATTATAGAAACGCCAGAACAAATGAATAATGTGCGTAACGACTTGTCTGCTCACTACAAATTGGGCAACGACATTGACCTTTCAGCATACGGCACTGGTACGGGATGGACGCCTATTGGGACATCTTCAAACCAATTTTGGGGATCCTTTGATGGCGATGGATATAAGATAACGGGCTTGTTTATCAATAATAGTTCAACAAGCAATATCGGGCTTTTTGGATTTGTTATTGGTAGTGTGAGTAACCTTGGGATTGAAGGGGCAAACGTGACGGGCAACAGCAATGTTGGCGGAATAGCAGGCACAGTTCAAGCTACTACTAGTGGAGGTATAGATTACCCTGGCGCCATTACCAACTGCTATGTAACAGGCAAGATTAGCGGAAGTACTCAGTATGTAGGCGGAATAGCTGGACATGTTACTGGAGCTAGGACCAAAGTAACAGAATGCCATTCTTCTGCTACGGTAGCAGCTACAGGAACAGCTATAGGAACAGGTACAAGCGCAGGAGGAATAGTAGGGCGGGTAACTTGGGGCGAAATTTCCAATTGCTATTCAACTGGTGAAATTAGTGCGCAAAACTATGCAGGCGGAATAGTGGGGCAAATTAATGGTGGCACTTTTAGCGACAATGCAGCACTCAATAGTAAAATTACAACAACTGCGACAAGCGGTACCATTGCAGCAGGGCGAATAATAGGAGGTGCCATGGTCGCTGCCGATAATATCACTGGCAACGTAGCCTTTGATGGCATGACCGTAAACGGAAGCACCATTTCTTCTGGCACGGGGAGCGATTTTAACGGCGAAAGCATATC
>Ga0099364_10011655_pt1 | contig 11980 bp, 15 predicted proteins | sample TergutTh196P3_FD_73070 | JGI IMG/M metagenome (GOLD analysis project Ga0099364, IMG submission 73070) | Microcerotermes parvus P3 segment gut microbial communities from Pointe-Noire, Republic of the Congo - Th196 P3 | ecosystem: Host-associated > Arthropoda: Insects > Digestive system > Gut ...
ATGAGTGCTGATTTTTTACGATAATCGCAAGAAAATAATTGGATAAAGGGCAGGGTGTGGATGTCCCTGCCCTTTAAGATTTCTATTTACCTGATTTCCTGCTCCTGTAAGTAATAGCAGAGAGTGATAATAGCGAGAGAAGCCCAAACAAGCCGCCTAATGCATCGCATCCGCCGCTGTTAGAATTGCTACTGCCAATATAGCCCGGTTTCAGATCAGTGGTAGCCTTAAGATTATTTAGGAAATCATTAAATATTATTTCGAGTTGCGCATTATGAAATTGCAGAGATGGGTTTTTATAGTCCATAATGCTGAGCTGTACCATGAAATAACGGTCCTCGCAACTAATATACCATTGGGTGTTTCTCATTACTTCGCCGAACGCATCTACCTCCTGAATGGTATAGAATGCGGGTAATCCGGCGACGGTACTTTTGCCTTTGTCTATGTTTGTTACGGGGCCAAGTTGCATTCCAACATCAAAATGCTCATATAAAACGTCAAACGAGTATCCTGCCGGGTAGCTTCCTGATGTGTTTGGTGTGATGGGAAAGTTAAAGCACGAAATTATAATATATCCAGTGTCGTTGTTATATGGTAGCTCTCCTAAACCCCAGCCAACTTGGGTGTAGTAATAACCGCCTGTCAATGGAAACGGTGGCTCTTTTGCAGAATGAGGCATTGTAACGCCGCTAGCAATGGAGAGGTCTGGATCATTAAATATTAGTCCCTCAAATGGCGAATAAATTGATTCGGCAAAAGCCGCTCCGATTGTCCCCGCTGTCAAAAATATCGCTAACAAAATTACTAATACACGCTTCATGGATTTTTTCCTCCTTATTCGTTTTCTTCTTCGGTGTCTGTTGCATGGTCAATCAGATAGCAGAACGTATCCGTAACGGAGTAATTGAACTGACGGCACAACTTATCAAACCGCTCTTTGTACTCTTGCGGCAAAAAAATCAGCATACCTTTGTAGCCCGCTGTCTTTTTTCTTTCCCGTAGCTCTCGCATTCGTTCCGCGCCACTCTTTGCCACGTTACACCACCAGAAGAGAGTTATTCCAGTAGTGTAAATCTAAATATATAATGTCACTTTGTGACGCGGTAGTCAATAGGTCTTTAAATAAAAATAGTAATCTAATGCCAATTAGTTGTTTTATAATAAAATTGTAGTCAATAATTTAGCCCATTACAGTAAGAGTGGCACTTAATAATGCCGTTGTCTATGAAAAAGAAGTATTCTACGCAGCCGGATACCGATACGTACAGGCATGGATTTGACAGCGGCCCGGGGGATGGACAAAGCGGGTTGCATTTATTGCCGTGTTAGGCGGTCATAGAGCGCGTGGTTTATGCTCAATCATAGAATCATGCCTAAGCTATATCCGCCGCGAACTGAGCCGTTTTAGATGGGGATGTTTTGTTACGCAACATGATATTTGATCGTGTGCGCCTGCTGAATATCCCATTTTCAATACAGTGACAAAAACTGTTTATTAGTAAAACGCTATTAAAAGCCCCGGAAAGGGTTGACCGGTCGTTTGTCACATTGTGACCTTTCCGGGGCTTTAGACTAGTGCGGCCTTCTATGTTTGGCCGTCTGGCCTTCCATGTTAGGCCGTCGCCCATCGTCCACTTCTCCCTGGGCGCGTGCAAGTAAGGCTCTCCCGGCGCCGGGATTGTTTTGCCTTGCTTGCGCGCGCCGCTTCTTAAATTAAGGAGGAAATTGCTACTCCTTATTTATTTGGGCATATAGCGACGCGATAACCTTCTGTGCAGTTTCTTGTATATCTCAGCGAAATCAAGTTTCGATTTTGCCCGACTTCTACTTTCCGCTGTAGAGTTACCTAAAGTGTTGTTATCGTGGAGAACGCTGCTGCACGTATTAATGCGCGTGCCTATGCGGTCTTTCGTCCATTCGAACAGTTCCTCCATCCCCTCATCCATTTCGGCTATAGCGAAATATCCCAGCCAGCCTCCTATATAGTTAATAAACTCTATAGATTCGCGTCCTGTAGATAGTACTCCGCTTTCACCTAATATGGATTCAACTCTAGCCTTGAAACGGATGATCGTTTTGTCATGAACTCTGACTCCGACCTTGCCGTTTATTTGGCAGAGGGAGAACCCAAGGAATTTTGTTTCAAGTGGATTTCCCACGACACTCTTTTCGGTATTTATCTTGAGCTTTAGTTCCTTCTCAAGAAACCTCGTACAGCTTTTCATTACTCGCTCGGCTGCCCTTCTGCTCCTGACGTATATGTTGCAGTCGTCGGCGTATCTGACGAATTTATGTCCTCCTTTCTCAAGAAACCTGTCAAATTTCGTCAGATATATGTTCGATAGCAAAGGTGAAAGATTACCTCCCTGTGGAGTTCCCTCCCCGTTTGGCCTTGCGATTCCGTCTTGCATTATTCCGCTTTTAAGGTACTCGCGAATAAGCGAAACTAACCGCTTGTCTTCTATCTCTGCTCGTAACATGTTAAGTAGCCAATCATGGTTTACTGTGTCAAAGTATTTTGCAATGTCGATATCGACGACGTGCGTAAAATCTTCGCAATAATACTGTTGAGCCTTTCTGATCGCCTGATGTGCGCTGCGCCCGGGCCTGAATCCGTAACTGTAGTCTGAAAACTTCGGTTCGAATATCGGCTGTAGCGTTTGACTTATTGCGCATTGAATCATTCGATCCGCAACAGTAGGTATACTTAGCGGTCTCATACCTCCGTCCGGTTTGCGTATTTCTGTCCTCCTTACCGGAAGGGGCTTGTATTTTCCCGCAAATATCGCCGCGATCAATTTATCTCTGTGTTCCTTGAGATAATCTGGGAGTTTATCTGCTGTTACTCCGTCGACTCCCGGCCCACCGTCGTTTTTCATCACACGATTGCACGCTTTGCACAGATTGTCAGGGTTGAGTACCTGAGCAAGTAACGAATCTGCACAGTTCCCCTCTGTCCATAACGGGAAGATGTAACTCAGCGCTTCCTTGTTAAAAGGACAGCCCGCGCATTTGCGGTTTTCCGCTTTCATCGTTACACTTTCCTTTCAGAGTTTCGGAGAATATAATTTGCGCTTTGCTGCTGTATAGCTAAATAGTTCTCTTTTCCGGCAATTCTTCAACCCACCTCCTTAATTCGGATTTCTTGTATCTGACAGAGCCGTTCAATTTAACGAACTGCGGCCCGGGTGTCCTGTTGCCTCGTTGTCCCTCGCATCTTGATAAACGGAGAAATGCAAGGCTAACGCCGGTTATTGTTGCGGCTTGTTTTTCGTCTAGTAGCAAAGGCAGAGAATCCCAGTCTACTTTATTGCACAAATCCGCACGATGTATTTTTTGCATGATTACACTGCTCCACTAATCTTTAATTGTCGTTTTTTTATTGCAAAACCTTCCCTGTCAAATAGTTCCGATTCGTCGGCATTAAGGTTTTCGGCCAAAATTTTTCTCCAATGTGGAGCCACTTTTAAGCTTCTTAGTTCATAAGCTGTTAGTTGTGTTGAATTTATACCGATTTGTTGCGCGAATTTTGAAATACTCAAACCTAAAGCAGTTCGTCGCTCTCGGAGAATTGTCATTGATTTCACCTCCCACGAAATAAAGTTTTTTCTTTTTACGCGAAATAGAATAAATTGAATTATGATAATGATAAATATCATGTTAATGCGTACGCGGCATAAAAACAGTGAAATTCCGTTCGACTTAATGCGTACTATGGGAAAGATAGGTTGGAGATTATAAATGTCGTATAGAGTTGTAAGAAAAGCAGAGTATTGTATCGTCGGAAAAGACATGCTCGGAGATTTAGAATATTTTTCTGTGTTTTTATCTCGTGATTCAAACTTTATCCTTGAATTAGAACCTCATGACTGTAACAAAATCCAATCTCCTGAAATGAGAATTGATAGTACATTACCCTTGCGAGCGGCTGACATCAAGATCACCAACAATGAAGAGTTATTGAAATGGGTTAGTAATTATGGATTACCCTTGCCGGACTCATGGGATCAAATATTTATACTTCATGAGAATCAAGAATATTTATTAAAAAATGGACGAAGAGTTCAGCGCTTTATTTCCCTTGATTTATGCAGAAGCTTCCTTGATGATGTTAAAGCGGCGGTTCAGTTATGGGAAGGTATCGTAAAACAAGATTATGATCTTTTGAGGAAAACTATTAAATTTGCAAATGGGGAAATTTCTTTAAAAAATAAATTCGCTCATAAAATCTATCCTCATAGAAATATAAAAGAACTAAAAAATGAATATTCTCAGGATTATTTTGATGAAAATGAAAAATTTATTTTTATCTCAAGGGCAGTTTTATCACAGATTGTCAATAACGGTTTGCGGCTTTTTTCTGCAAGGCAGAGTATAGAATTAGCAAAGGAGTATGAATTGAGCAATCTTTTACCTGACAAGTTTATATCTTCAATAGACGCTGATAATCCTATGGTTTATATATGGAGTACCATTGCTAAAGAGCTTTGCGGCAATAAAAAAAACCCTTGGCATTACATAAGATGTGTTGATTGCAGGGTTTGGGTAGATTTGAATGAAAAACATCGACGTCGGAATAGAAAAAGATGTGATATATGCGCTGAAGAACGGAGAAAGTTACAAGGTCGAGAACGTGCAGCTAGACAACGTGAACGCGATAAACAGAAAACCTCCGAACAGTGCAAGGCGTAAATATAAGGGATTATTTTCAAAAACTTTTCTGGTGTAATGTCTTTCGCTGGTGTAAATGTGGTGTAAGGAAAACAAAAAGGCTTTACGTCGAATCGCGTAAAGCCTTGATATTCCTGGTGGATCGTATAGGAATCGAACCTATAACCCCCTGATTAAGAGTCAGGTGCTCTGCCTGTTGAGCTAACGATCCGCGACGTGAGAGAATTACAATCGAGCGGATATAATTTGTTTATTGGGGTGGACGAGGGGACTTGAACCCCCGGCCTCCAGATCCACAATCTGGAGCTCTAACCATCTGAGCTACGCCCACCGTCACAAATTTATCCGTGTATCGAGTCAAGATGCCGCCTGTTGTTTCTCTCGCCGAATTATTATATATCAAAAAACCAAACCCGCAACCCTTAATCCGGGTTGTGCATTAACAAACGGTCGCGCACATGCCGATAATTAAACTAGGTTAGTGTTTTGTGGCCAGACCGGGTAATAATTGGCGTGGAGGCGGGATTTAATGGATGAACGTATGGCGCAGCAGGCGCAGGATACCTACAGGATCAACCAAATCCAGATGGCATCCAAGGAGCAGTTGCTGATAATTACTTATGACATCGGCATAAGGTCATGCGTGGCAGCCGAAAAAGCCATAGCCTCCGGCGAAGTGGAAATAATAAACACCAACCTTCAAAGAGCCCAGTCGGTAGTGAGGGAGTTGATGGTGACTCTGAATCTCGAGCAGGGAGGGGAAGTCGCGGCATCCTTAATGCGACTTTACGATTTTATGTACTATCAGCTCATTGACGCGAATGTAAAGCACGACGCCGAGATAGTCCGGACGGTCCGTTCGATGATGGAGGAACTGAAAGCGACTTGGGTCGAGGCGATAGCCAAATTGAAGGCAGAGGCCACGAAAGGTAAAAAACCTGTTACGATGACGCCGCAGCCAGGAGGGACTAACTTTGCCTATTGATTTTTTTGAAACGGTAAATACGCTTGTCAAGGAAGAACTGGGTCTATATAAATCCTTGGAGGAACTTGTGGACAACGAGGAGGAAATGGTACGCCAGTCAGATATGGAGGGATTGCTTGAAGTGCTTCAGCAAAAGCAGTCCATTATATCGCGGCAGGAATTTCTGCTCGAAAGATGGGACAGCATATCAACCTCACTCGGCCTGAAAAGCGGGCGGGAGGGGCCGGCATTCTGGAATTCCCTCGCCGCTCGAATTGGCGAAAACGGATACAACCAAATAGTATCGAGCATCAACGAGATTCGTGAGCTGGGACAGAGGCTGCTCGACAGAGAGAGCCAGATAAGGGCAGCTCTTGAGGAGAATCTCGCTGAAATGCGCGGCACTCTCCTCAAGATGGGCAAGAATCGCCTGGCCATGAGAGGATACTCGCAGGGAATGACGGCGTATTGATTCGTATGCCGGTATTATTATGATGTGCCGTTTGCGATTAAAAATTATTATTGCTTTGGCTACTCTGATTCTGATGTCGGGGGCGGCGTTTGCCGCCTCCGATCCTATATCCGATGATGTTCCTTATACCGAGGCGACCCCGGAGGAGATAAAGCTTAGCGACAGCGTTTCCGCTCAAATCGAAAAACATATGACCATTCTCGTGAATCCGGTGTACAAAGCAAGAGTAGAGACCATAGTAAATCGCCTGTCGCCTTATATGGAGCGTCAACTGAACTACGAAGTCAATATCATCGACCACAAGATGGTGAACGCTTTTGCGATATCCGGCGGGAAGATGTATGTAACGACGGGGATGCTTGATTTTGTGAAAACGGACCTTGAGCTGGCTGGAGTGATAGCGCACGAGATGGTCCACGCCGACAGGAAACACGTCATTATACAGATGGCTCGCAATGACAGGATGACACTGCTCGCAATATTGACAGCCGTGGCAAGCAGGGGGCATGGAGCCGCCATGATTGCCGCAAACGTGCTGCATGTCGCCGTGATGGGCGCGTACAGCATAGACCTGGAAAAAGAAGCCGACGCCTACGGCATAGACGCGCTGACACGGGCCGGATACAATCCGGTCGGGGTGCTGACGATCCAGGAACGCTTGAAGGAGGAGCGAATGAAACGCCCTGAGATAAACCCCGGTATATACCGGACGCACCCCGACGTCGAGGAACGAATCGCCGCCGCCGTAAAATATCTCGAAAGCAACGGCATGCCTATAGAGAGAAAACATGCGTTGGGTAATCTTCGGACTTCGGTAGAAGAAATTACCTCAGGCGACTTCAGGCTGGCACTCGTGATTGACGGACAGACAGTGTGGCGAGGAACCTCGGACGACGCGACGATGGGATTATTGGACCGCGTCGCGGCGGACCTGTGGCAATATCTCGAACTCGAAACGGCCCCATTCGACATAAGGGTGGAGGGAGACGGAACAAGCCCTGACTCGGCGTTTTATATAAAGTCGAGGAAAATAGTTACAAAAAGCGAACTTCAGCCCGGTACGGAATCGCTGTCTGTCCTTCGCGAAGGCATAATGAAAGTTCTCACCGAGGCGCGGCGAAGCCACCCGATGGCTGATTATTTCAAGTGATTCAAAACCGGAACACCGCCCCTATCAAAGCGGCTCCCCCAATGTAGTATATCGGGTGTTTATCGAATTTTTTCAGCAGACAGCCAATCGCCGCAAAAAGCGCGATCCCCTTGTAGTTCATAACGTCCCTTAGCAGCCCTGACGCCGAATAACCCGGAATGTTCAGCAGGGTTATCTTTATTATGCCGAGAGCGGCGCTTGCTATAAGCGCCGTCACAGCGGGCCTTATGCCGTAGAAGGCGGCCTTTACGTACCTGTTCGTCCTGAACCTGTCCAGCATCTTCGTTATCACAAGCGCAATCGCCACCGATGGAGCGATAAGGGCGAAGGTTGCGAGTATCCCGCCCGGCACGCCGCCGGCCGTGAAACCCGCATATGTCGCCATATTCACCCCAATCGGGCCGGGCGTCGACTCCGATATTGCAATCATGTCGAGGAGCATCTCCCGGTTGAACCAGTCGTATTTATCGGCGAGCTTGTAAAGAAACGGCAGTGTTGCCAATCCTCCCCCGATTGAAAACAGACCGATCTTCAAAAATTCCGCTATGAGCGTGAGATAGACATTCATCGCGCCTCGCGCCTCTTTATCATGGCAACTCCGGCTGCCGCTCCCAGCAGGACTGGAATTATCGGCGATATATCCGCGAACGTAAACAGGCCGAGCGAGAGTATGAAAATCAAAACGCACGCTTTATCCTTCAGGCTCTTCGCGCCCATCTCCAGAACGGTCTTTGCGATGAGGGCTCCGACGGTGATTCTGATGCCGTTGAAGGCGTGTATCACAGTCTCGTGTTCAAGAAAACTTTGAATGAAAAACGCGATTAGAAGGATGATGATGATTGACGGCGCTATCATGCCAAGGCACGCGGCTAACAGGCCGGGAACACGGCGGCGATTCCAGCCGATGAGCATTGATGTGTTGACCGCCACTATTCCCGGAAGGCTCTGGCTAATCGCGAAGTAGTCGATTACATCCTCGTCTGTCACCCAATTCCTGTCACGAACGACTTCGGCCTTGAGCAACGGGAGCATGGTATAGCCGCCGCCGAATGTCAGCGCGCCTATCTTGAAAAAAACGCGGAAAATCTCAAATATCTCCTTCATTACTTACCTCTCTTTTAAAACCCCGACCCCCGTTACGCCCGGTCGTCAGTGTCCTTTGCCGCGAGTATGGCTTTCAACGCGTTTATTCTCTGCTCCCGTTCGGCCGGAGCGATAAACCAGTCGAACAGCAGCGCCTCTATTACCTCTATCGTCAGCCTGGCGTCGTCATAAGCGACGTCGCTCAGCACCTTCACATCATCCTCCGGCATGGCGCGGAATTTTCCGATTTTGCGCACGCGCTCAAGAGCGGCTGTTATCTCTGCCGCGACCGTTCCGTTCATCGACGATAATGTCTTTATCTCGTTCATAAATTTTCCGGGCTTGAGTTTGAATCTTTTTCTCACCATAGCCTGGAGGCATCTGCGCGCGTATGTCGCCGAAGCGCAAGGGCTTGTTCTGAGCAATCTGCACGCCTCGTCGTAGTCTCTGAACACAGCGTCGGGAACCGACGGCACGTTAAATTCCTTCTTTCCGTATCCCTCCGGGGGGAGCAGTCTGGCTTTGAAAAACGAACCCGGCGACGCTTCCAATTCATCTGTTTTTTTTCCGGCAGCGGCCGGAACTCCCGCGTCCACCGTCACTTCGGTCTTACCGCAGGCGATATGAGGACATACGTATATGACCGAATGAATCGCGGCGTTTCCTCCCGGATCGGAAAAAACATTCGAGTACGTGTTTTTCCCAATCTCGGTATTATACATATATCCGCAATACGGACACTTGCGCGCGCTGCTGACTTTCATTTGGACACCCGCCCTTCTCATTAACTATCCGCAATAATTATCGGTTATCATTGTACCCGACATTGTACATCCACGCTCTTTATGAGCAAAACGGCAATATGACCGGGGGGATGACTGCTGAAGCGCGGCTGGTATGTAATATTCAAAAACGCATCACGCGCGATCCTGATATTGATTTGCGCGCTTGTCGTCACGCCGTCGATGCCTGTGAATTATTTCGCTATCACCGGCAGGGACGGGCTGCTCTTCTCGTGCCCGATGCCCAACGGATATTCGTTCGTCACCACGTATATCCACTCGCTTGAACGCACGCCCGTGCGTGACGATTACCGGTTCGTGAGCGGCCATATCTGGGGTTGGGAGGAGTGGACGAAGTCGCTCAACGCGGGGCTGCCGTCGGTTCCGTCGCCCTATACGAAGTTCATTATCTCGCCGCCGTGGATGATAACGCGCGGAAGCAGAAGACAGAACGACATTATCTACTATCGTGTCGGGACGGACGAGTTCGGACGCAACCAATGGACCCTCGAACCCTGGGGAGATATAAATATCTTCGAGATATATCCAATGTACAGAATGGCATTGGAAGCGTCGATCGTGCCTCTTGGAAAGGCGCCGGTAACGGGGTTCCAATACCCACGGGCCGCCGTGATAAAATAAAAAGTACCGGATTTAGGGTCAAGTCTTATTTAATTTGACCGAGGACGGACAGCAAAAACTTGTGAAGAAATACCTCATGCAACGACTGCTCACGGGCAAAATTCGCTTGAAAGGAGTAGAGGTATGAACGAATTTGAAGTGCTCGTCGCCGAGATACGCTCGATTATGGACGAAGCTAGGGCAAACGTATCCCGCGAGATTAACACTACCATGCTTAACACATATTGGCTGATCGGGCGCACAATCGTAGAGGGTGAGCAAAATGGCAACCTTAAAGGGCAATACGGTAAAAAGCTGCTGCTGGAACTGTCAAAACGCCTGACAAAAGAACTCGGCAGAGGCTATTCGCGCTCCAACCTATACAATATGCGTGAGTTATACTTGCAATATCCAAAAATCCAGACGACGTCTGGAAAATTGTCATGGTCACATTATATTGAATTATTGTCGGTTCAAGATAAAGATGCCCGCGCATTTTACGAACAGGAATGTATAAGCTCGAAGTGGTCGGTTAAAGAACTTAACCGTCAAATCGGGACTTCGTTGTTCGAGCGCCTGCTGCTTTCCGACGGTAAAACTAACAAACAAAAATTGCTTGCGCTCGCCAAAGAGGGTATATCTATGTCACACCCGAAAGATATGCTGAAACAGCCGTATGTGTTCGAGTTTCTCGGTGTTCCCGAAAACAAGCCCATGCTTGAAAAAGAATTGGAAGCGAAATTGATTCGTCACATCGAGGACTTCCTACTTGAACTCGGCCGCGGCTTTATGTTCGTCGGCAGCCAGCAGCGTGTAACATTGGGGAATATACATTATTATGTCGATATGGTTTTTTACAATAAAATACTCAAAGCATACGTGCTGATTGACTTAAAAATGGACGAGTTGAAACCGGAACACGCCGGACAGATGAATATGTATCTTAACTATTATAAAACCGAGGTCAACGACGAAAATGATAACCCCCCTGTCGGAATCATTTTATGCAAAACAAGCGACAATATCGTTGTTGAATACGCCTTGGGCGGTTTGAGCAATCAGGTGTTCGCGTCAAGCTACGTTTATTATATCCCCGACAAGGAAGTATTAATCGGCGAGGTCAAAGCCCTGTTGGAACAAGAAAACAGCGAATGCGGGGTTAAGGCAGATGATAATAAATAACCCTAAAACATACATCAAAAAGGAGTTCCAAAATAAGGCGGCGGATATTCGTTCATCACCACGTACATACATTCGCTGGAGCGTACGCCCGTGCGTGACGATTACCAGTTCGTAAGTGGCCGTATATGGGGCTGGGAGGAGTGGATGGCGTCGGTCGTGCCTCTTGGGAAGGCGCCGGTAACGGGGTTTGAGTAAATCACGTACCTACTGCAAACAAAAAAAACATCCCCGCTGCGGTGAGCGCGGCGTTTACTGCGGCATGGGAATACCTCCAGTGGGAGGCGGCCAATCCTGATAATGAACCCATAATGAACGTATGAATCAGAAAAGCGCATACGAAAGAGGCGGCGGCGTCCGCTTGGATCGCGATCTCGGGGCTCAGCCCGGTAAACAGCATCCGAGCGGGCGGGAGAAAAGCGATTGCGAGGAACGACGAATAAGAGAACGAGAGCAGCGCCGGGGCTCTCTCATTTGGGGAATAAACAGGCAAGAATGACGCTGTCGCCGATACCAAAAAAAATACCCACGCCAACCTCAGACGCCCGCCCATCAGCCCTTCAAGAGTATTTACCGCGGCGACGGCCTCTATTCCCGGAATGTCACCCGGTACTCCGTTACTGTACATGAAGGCATAAATTGCGGTCATGATCGCCGCCGGGTTAAGCAGGGCGAAACACCTGCGGAACCCGCAGCCAAGCCTCCCATCGCCTCTCAAAATAACGAGGGAGACGAACGCGAACAAAAACCACGTCCACGATCGTGCGCCGGCGTAATGCGAGAACGGAACACCGCTCCACGGCAAGCCGAACGTTGAAAGCAGAGCGGCTGCCCAGGCACATGCGTTCCGCATGTCAATATATTTGCCGCGCCCGCCGCGCCGTTCCAGCCCGTGACGCCTCAGCGTGCCCGACGCTGTTATGACTATGATCACGTAAGCGGCTAAAGCTGTTATTGACAAGATTTTTTCAGGCAGTCGGCCAGGAAGGGCATCGCCACGTTACCGCCGCTTATCAGCGCCACCACGTTGCGCCCCCTGAATTTTTCCGGCAGAA
>Ga0099364_10011656_pt1 | contig 11979 bp, 10 predicted proteins | sample TergutTh196P3_FD_73070 | JGI IMG/M metagenome (GOLD analysis project Ga0099364, IMG submission 73070) | Microcerotermes parvus P3 segment gut microbial communities from Pointe-Noire, Republic of the Congo - Th196 P3 | ecosystem: Host-associated > Arthropoda: Insects > Digestive system > Gut ...
TAAAATCACCATCTTTTTTATAGGCAACACATTTGATACTATTGTCTAAAATTTTAAATGTATCAAAAGCTATTTGTAATCCACATAATACGCCGTCTTCTTTCGCAACTAAATATGAAGAAACCTTTTTCTTCGGTAGGTCTAAATATTCTGTGGTTATATCTCCGGTTCCTATATCTTCATCTAAAGCTAGTTTTATTAAATTTTCTGTTAGCAAGTAATCTCCTTTTCAAGCAAAACGCTTCTTCTTTAAATAAAAAAAAGCACCTATCATTTTAGATAAATGCTTAATTTAAATTATATCTTGCCCCATTTGCTTTACAATTTTGCGTTGCTTTTTTCCCATAGCGACCATTAAAAAATTTATCGACTTTTTGTCAAGAATTTTTTTTAAAAAAATTTAATGTCCTCTTGATCTCGTCCGTAGCAGAAATCTCCGAGTTAATCAAGGGGGAAATAGTACGATATAAATCCACCCATATTCGTAAGGAACTGATTTATCTGTTCCGTATATAATCTGTGTAACACCATATAGTGCTACGCAGATTTTATACGGAACAGATAAATCAGTTCCCTACGAATATGGGTACATTTAAAACGAGAAATCTGTTTTTGTCAAAATCTTCAATTTAAAATACTTTGTACTTAAATTATTAAATACAAGGAGATTTTGTATGGTTTATGCTTATATCAGAGTTTCTACAGATAAACAATCTGTTGAAAACCAAAAATTTGAGATAATTCGATTTTCTGAAAATAATAACATAATAATTGGTAAATGGATTGAAGAATCTATTTCGGGAAAGAAAACAATTTTTGAGAGAAAATTGGGAAAATTATTGAAACAAATGAAAAAAAACGATATCTTAATCTGCTCAGAAATATCGCGTCTTGGCAGAAATCTTTTGATGATTATGGGTATCCTAAACGAATGTATGCAACGCAACATCAAAGTCTGGACAATAAAAGACAATTACCGTCTTGGAAATGACATTAGTTGCAAAGTGCTGGCATTTGCTTTTGGACTTTCTGCAGAAATAGAAAGAAACCTAATATCAGAAAGGACAAAAGATGCATTAGCTAGAAAAAAAGCCAACGGACTAACACTGGGAAGACCTTCCGGAAGTAAAAACAAAAACAAAAAACTTCATGGAAAAGAAGAGATGATTAACGAAATGCTTGAATCGAAAATATCGAAATCAAAAATTGCATTAAAACTAAAAGTACATCGGAATACACTTAACACTTTCATCGATGAAACATCCGTAGGGAACTGATTTATCTGTTCCGTCTAAAATCTGCGAAGCTCATAATTGATTTGTACGGAACGCATTAATGACCGATGTCCGAGAACCCGTAGCAGAAATCTCCGATTTCTTCCCACCCCGTAGCAGAAATATCCGATTTCTTAATTTTTGAGGCTCTTATTTGCGATTTAAAAGGCAAACGGCTATTGACCATACTTCGATGACCTCTGAAAAACAAAGAAATCGGAGATTTCTGCTACGGATGGGAAGAAATCGGAGATTTCTGCTACGGGGTGGGGTTCTCGGACTGCACTCATTAATAAGAGTAATACGACATTATATCTAAACACTTTAAACCTAAAAAACACTGCTGAAAAATAAGGGACATTATTTTTCAGCACAATTTTTTGTCAAGAATTTTTTATAAATTATTCAAATTATTTTCGCTTGCATATCTGCAAAAATGCACAAAAAAAACGTCCCTTAAAATTGTGCAATTTTTGAAAATGGGAGTGAATCTCATTTCAAAAAATGCCAATAAATAACACTTTAGAGGAGATTGTATGTCAAAGAACTACAAAACCCAAAACGTAAATGCAAAGGCATTTAAACAAATTATCATGAGCCTTATTTTTATGCTGTTAATTGGCTCAGTGTACGCACAATCAGCAACAACACCGCCCGGGGCTGGAACAGCAGCGAACCCTTACCTTATCTCCACTCTCAACCACCTTGCTTGGATGTCAGGAAACACATCGTCTGGCACTTTTGGAACCCCAGCTTGGTGGGTAAACACATCAACCATTGTTCACTTTAGACAAACCGAAGATATCAACGCTTCAGCAACATCAAACTGGAATGGCGGTGCAGGTTTTAGACCCATAGGGTACTCTGTCTCGTTACATGGTTTTGCCGATGGTCGACATTTTTTAGGTGTATATGATGGACAAAACCACACTATCAGTAACTTATATATCAACCAGAGTGGTGCTCGATATGCTAGAGCAGGTTTGTTTAGTATTGTCTCAGGTGTCAATGCAAATAACCGCTCAGTGATTAAAAATCTTGGTCTTATCAACGTCGATATCACATCAGTTAGCTCGGCCAGTAGTAATCAGACAACATATAGCAACGCAGGCGGAATTGCCGCAAATATGATATATGCTGAGATAGAAAATTGTTATGTCACTGGTGAGATAAATGCTGTCGTAGGCTCTACAAATCAGAACCGAAGTTTTAAATCTGGAGGACTTGTAGGTGAAGTTGGTCTTAATGCAAATAATTCTGGATTCATCAGAAACAGCTATTCTACAGCATATGTAAGGGGTCAATCCATAGGTACAGCAGGCAATAGTTTTAATTATGCAGGCGGCATAGCAGGCTATATATATGCATTGACTATTGAAGATTGTTATTCGAGGGGGACTGTTCGTGGAATCCAAGGCACCAGTGGTACGAGAGAATTACACCTTGGTGGTATTGTTGGACAAATAGGCGATTATTCAACAATCAGAAGAAACTATGCGACAGGACCTGTTTATTCGACTGGTACAGGAACCATTAATAGAGGTGGTATTGGAGGCAGAAGAGACCCAAATAATTCAGGTATTACTATTGAAAGAAATATATGGAATATTGATTCTACTCCTAATGGAACAGGTCAATCTCAAGCTCTGGGAACAGGTGGAACGCCTGCTAACAATTCAGGATATACTTCTGCAGAAATGCGTAATGGGTTTAATTATACTGGTTCTCCCCATCTATGGAATTTCAGAACTGTTTGGAATATTGATAATAGAATAACAGGTGGAACAAACGATAGATACCCTTATTTAAGAGTTTTTTCACCTGAGGATAGACCAATGAATTTGGTGCAAAATCCGACTGTAGAAAACATATCTTTGAGTTGGATTTATCCATTTTTCACTGGGAATGTAACTGGTTTTAGAATTTATAGACGCATCGGAAACGGAACATGGACACAGTTAACTCAAACACCAAATAACAATACAAGGTCATATCTCGACACGAGTGTGTCACCAGGCATACAGTATGAATATCGTGTAACTGCAGTTTTTACAAATCCTAGCGGGGAGTCAGATTTCTCAAACACAATCATTGCTACAACAATCGAAGGACGCCCATCAAACTGGGCTGACGCAAATTCAGGAACAGCAGCAAATCCTTATTTGATAAGCAATCTACAAAATCTAATCTGGATGTCTGAAGCTTCTATGGACTGGTTTGTGAATTACTATAACCCAGTCCATTTCCTGCAAACAGCTGATATAGATGCTTCAAATACAATCGATATGAATAATGGTAATGGTTTTCGCCCTATCGGGCATCAGATTTACCCAACAGATAACCCACAATTTTACGGTGTTTATGATGGAAATAATAAAAAAATCAGTAATCTTTACACATCTGGTTTTTCTGAATTTTCAGACGGAGGACTATTTAGTAGAGCTTCCAGCAACACAACAATAAAGAATCTGACTTTAGAAAACATCTATGTTTCAGGGTATATCCAAGCAGGTGGAATTGTAGGTTATTTTTATAGCGGAACTATAGAAAATTGTCATGTATCAGGCAATATTGAGGGATCTGGCTCAAGTTCAAGAGCAGGCGGGATTGTGGGACAGCTGTATTTCGGTACATCAACTCTACAAAACAATTCCTTTACTGGAAATATTTCTGGCTCTGTTTCAGGTGGGATAGCTGGAGAATCATTCATTGGATCCTCCTCCAATAGTATTATTCGTTATTGTTTTTCTACAGGGGATATTACTGGAGTTAGCAGGGCTGGTGGTATAGTAGGTCAAACCTCCTATGGTTGTAATCTTTCAATACAAAATTGCTTTTCATTGGGCTCAATAAATGGAACTTCAGCACTTCAATCATATACAGGTGGGATAGTTGGACTAACTAGCGGAAGCAATCAAATAGATAAATGCTACTCTGTTGGAAGCATTTCGGTAGCTTATAATAACATAAACACCGGAATGGGTGGGATAGTTGGAAACTTGGGCGGGGAGGCATCAGTGACAAATAGTGTATGGAATACACAGACTACAGGTCTAGCCTCAAATCAGGCTATTGGTGCTGGCTCTGGTACTGTGACAAATAGTGTCGGATTGAATACTGGACAGATGCGTCAAGCCACATCATACACTACAAGAGGTTGGGACTTTGTAAATATATGGGACATAAATATGTATAATAACAATGGTTATCCTCATTTACGAGCATTACCAAAAACTATTTATGTGTCTTCTTATGATCCTACTCAACCCAATGATCCATCAGCTCCTTTGTTTGTTAGAGCCACAATAACTGGACCATCTAGTGTACTGATTGAGTGGGAAAGACCTCTGTCACATTTTCCAGATGGATATGTAATTTATTTGAATCAAACAGAAATAGCAAATCAGACCGTTCTCAATAGTTTTGCTAGGTCGTTTACCTATAATGGTACTTTAACAGCTGGTGAGCTTTATGTCTTTAGAATAGCTGCTTTTTATAACTATCTTTTCGAAAATAAAGTTACTAATAGTTCAATATATCAAGAGATAGAGACAGAAAGTGAGTATATTCATGATAGTGCAACACTTTTTGCAAAAGTTGGAGTCGAGTTTTATGGAACTGGAGTTGGTTTTGAAGCAAGCTATTCAGAAGGTAGTAGCTGGACTTTTGAACAACAAGTTATAAATGCAATTGACTCTTCACAAAGTGTCTTACATACAAGTGGTCCATTTTATTCTTCTTTTATCGAAGTTATTTTACCTATCAGAGCGAATAATCAGCCAAGATATTTAACAGCACTACATCCAAACTATACATCATGGGGGCAAGTATCAATATCTTGGCAAGCACCAGAGTCGCAACATGGTACTGTATTGGACTATAGAATATATAGAGACGGAACAATGCTGGACACAGAAAATGAAAATCTTGTTCAGTTTACACAATTTTCGGACAATTTAAACAAAGGTGGATTAATTTCTGGTAATGTTTATTCATACTACGTGACCGCCGTTTATGCATCAGGTGAATCCAATCCTTCTCACCTGCTTTCCCATAACACCTAAATACATAGCTAATCATTTTTGAGTAAAACACTATAATTTATCAACAAATTTTCATTTTTTTTGTAACAAATATCGTCTTTATGTGTTATATTTTTAAAAATCTCATAAAGACGGAGGTAATTATGGCTGTTGTTCGTCAGTTCGACAAGCGATCAGGAATAACATATGTATTCGATTGTGTTTGTTTCAGAGATAAAGTAACAAAAAAACCTCGTTCTACTCGCACTCTTATTGGGCGTCTTGATACTGTTACAGGTGAAGTTGTTCCCACTGATGGTCGCATGAAACGAGCCAAGGAAAAAAAAGAATCTGCAGAGTTTGAATCTGCAAAGCCTGTTCAGTGTATCAGGCAGTATTTTGGAGCGACTTATTTGTTAGACAAAATAGGTGATAAACTTGGCATAACAGATGATTTAAAAAAGTGCTTGGGTGATGACTATAAGAAATTTCTCTCAATAGTTTATTATACGATTTTAGAGGATAAAAGCCCATTGTATCGTTTTGAGAAATGGAATGTTACTCATCGACATCCATATGGCAAGGACATTCCTTCGCAGCGGAGTAGTGACCTTTTGATGAGTATCAGCCAAAGGCAGATAGACCATTTTTGTCAGCTACAGGGTAAGCATCGTCAGGACAATGAATATCTATTGTTCGACACGACATCGATTTCGAGTTATTCTGAGATGCTGAAACAGGCTCAATATGGTCACAACAAAGAAAATGCCCCTATACCGCAGTTCAATTTGTCGCTGGTATTTGGAGAAAAGTCACAACTTCCCTTTGGTTATCGAAAATTAGCAGGCAACATTCCAGATGTAAAGACATTAAAGAATTTATTGACTGAATTAGATTTTTTAGGTCACAAAAAGCCAAAACTGGTGACAGACAAGGGCTTTTTCAGTAAAGAAAACATAGAAGATATGTTCAAAGAAAGGGTAAAATTCTTGTTATCAGCCAAGACTTCAGTGAAGTTAATAACAGAGCAACTAAAAAATGTTTATAGTGAAATTCAGCAACTCCAATATTATAACAATAGTTATCAGCTTTATTCAAAGACTATCCCAGCAATATGGGAAATAGGCAGTCAAAAGAAAAGCAAAAGCAGTGCTTCACACAAAAAACATCGTGTTTATGTTCATGTATATTACGACATCATGAGAATGGCTGAAAAGCAAAACAAACTAGATAAGCACATAACTGTGCTGAAAGAAGAGTTGCAGAGTAATAAACGAAAGCCTTCGCATGAAAAACAATATGAAAAATATTTCACAGTTAAAAAACGCAAAAAAGGAAATATTGTAACTATCAAAGAAGATGTAGTCAAAGAAGAAAAACAATACTATGGATTCTTTGTTCTCTTGAGTAGTGAAAAGATGGATTCTATCACTGCTCTGGAACTTTACAGAAATAAAGACATTATAGAGAAGGCATTTGGCAACCTGAAAGATAGATTAAACCTTCGTAGAACAATGGTGTCATCAGAAAGCGGATTGGATGGTAAACTGTTTGTAGGTTTTGTAGGATTAATTTACTTAGCCTATATAAAAAGACAAATGCAAGAAAAAGGATTATTTAAAACATACACTATATCAGAACTATTGGACAAGATTGATCTAATTGAATGTTTTAAATATCCAGATAGAAAACTTCAGATAGGTGAAATACTTGAAAAACAAAAACAAATATTTATAGACCTAGATGTCAAATTACCTTTGTATTTATGAGTCGCGGGAATGCAGGTACCAAGTCAAAGGCACGCAAAATGAGATTTACAATCAGATTCTGGATATTCTGCAAAGAGACCAAAACATAACTATTCTAATCGATGAGGTGGATTACGCCTTCAATAACGAAAAGATACTTGAGAGTATCAGAGACATGGCTGATCAATCACTTGCCACTTTCGTGCTTGCAGGAATGGAATCTTCTCGGGAAGGACTTTTAAAGCATAGTCCCCATTTTTTCAGTAGGACTTGTGCGACCTATTTTTTCAGGGAACTGAACCTTGAGGATACAGAAATGGTAATTAGAGAGATTTGTGATGTTAAGGTATGTCCTGAAATCATCAAATATATCTATACCAAAAGCAATGGCAGTATGCGTATCATCAATAAATATATAGATGCGATTGAGAAAATTGCCAGAAAAATGAAGAGGTCCGAGCTGGGCTTTAGTGAAATCAAAGACATCATCAGCAAGCTGGAGGTTTAAACTTATGAACAATGGAAAAACTATGGTTCGGGAGTATATTTTATATACTCCCAGACCGTTCACCTCATGCCAGATAGTAGTTGAAACTGGCATCTGCTACGAGACGGTAAAGAAATATCTACAAGAGCTACTATCTGAAGGATATATCAAAAAGATTGGCAATGACAAAGGCAAAAATGTCTATGTTTATAACAGACGAAAAGAGACAAATCAAGAGTATAAAGTTAATCAAAAGCATTATACCCTTGAATCTGTTCAAGAGACATATCGCAGGCAATTAAAGAAAATGAGAGAGGAGTTTGATGACCTTTTATGAATAAAAAAACTAAAAATACTTTCCAGAATGTGCGGAAGTGTTCCGTTTTGTTCTTGACAAACATAAATAAAACTGATATAAAAACACATTTTTATAAACTGCCACAAAAGTCGGCAAAGATAAAGGAGGCATTATGTCCGAAAAACAAGACAAAGAGCATCAAAAGGCGACATGCGAGAGAATGTATGTCGAGGGTAATATCAAGGTAAAAGACTTGGCAAGGGTAATGGGAGTTAGTGAAAAAACTATTTACTCATGGATCAAGAAAGGGAAATGGAACGAAAAAAAGAAAGATATCATCGACATGGAAAAGAAAATCCAAGTCAATCTTCTTAAAGCTATAAATAAAGGTCTAATGGAATTTGCCAAAGACCCAACGAGTAAGGATTTGCAAAGTTTGGTTGGTCTCATCAAACAGTTCCGTGACGAGAAAAAGGCAACAAAAGAATACAAAGACTATGTAATCAAGTTCTTGGATAGGACAGTAGATTTCCTTTTAGAGAACAGAGACGATTATTTAACCAATGGGTTCAAGAGAAAGCTGGTTGACCTTGCCCAATATTTGTTAGAAAGGAATTAGATGGAACAAAAATAAAGTAAATCTCGGCAGATATTTTGTAACTAATTGCAATGTATGTAAATTATACTAAAAATCGATGATTCAATTTTGGTGAAAAAGAATAGCCGAAATTACCGATTTTTTTCGAGATTTTTAAAAGCCCTCTTTTGTCCGCAAAAAAAAGCACAAACTTTTTTCACTCTTTTTTGAGAAATTTTCACTTTTTTTTGTGTGGTCTTATTCCTGTCTCAAAAAGATTTAATAGATTTTTTAGAAAAATTTTGACCTATATTTTTTTTGATCCTCCCAAAAAATCTCTTGACTTTTAACCCCCAGTTTGAAATAATCGTCCTCAAACTCAAAAATATATTAAATTTGGAGGATGGGATATGGCAGATCTCGTGGTAGAATGCGGTTTTCTTAGAATCGTCGAGAAGGCTCATAATAGGGCTTTAGGCAGAGCTCTGCGAAAAACCAATTCGAGAAATATCTTTTTACTTATTATTTGTTTTTTTCAATTGACATTTAGAAAAGAGACGCAAAATGGGAATTAAGGTAGCAATTTTAAAACCAGTTGGAGACGGTTGTAATTTAAGTTGTGACTATTGTTATGTAAATGGAAAGCCGTTAAAAGTAAATATTATGTCACTAGAAACTGCTATAAAAATTATAGACGAACTCATGTCACAAAACAATGTAGATTATGTCGATTTTTTATGGCATGGTGGGGAACCACTACTGCGTGATATCGATTTCTATCAAAGGATTTTTGAGTATCAAAAGAAATATGAATATCCTAAATATAGAAACTCTCTTCAAACCAACTTAACCTTATTAACACATGAATGGATAGATTTTTTTAAAGATCATAACATAACCTTAAGTACAAGTTTAGATGGGACTATACAATTACATAATCGAAATCGAAAATATCCCGATGGTAGTGGAAGTTATGATAAAGTTACAGAAAAAATTAAAATGGCACAAGAAGCAGGGCTAAAAGTTAATGTTTTGACTGTTGTTTCAAAAACAAATATGTATAATGCTAATGAAATATTTAACGAATTAAACTCATTGAACATTAACCATGTAGGTTTTTTACAATGTTATTCGATAGTAAACAATAATTTACGCTACCCATCTTTAGAACCCGGTGATTATGCTAAATTTTTGATAGATTTTTTTACATTGTTTTTACATAAGGAATCATCATTCAAAATAAGAGAATTCGAACAATTATTTACAGGAATTATCAATGTCAAACAAGATGTATGTTGTTTTACAGGACATTGTAGCGATTTTATTTGTATAAATAGTAACGGTGATGTATATGCTTGTGACACTAGCCCCCAAAGCAGTGAATATATATTTGGTAATATCACTAAAGAATCACTTGTCAATATTTTATCTTCAGAGAAAAGAAATTATCTTATTAAAGACATATCAAACATTCATTCTGACTGTACTGAGTGTAATTATCTGGATTATTGTCACAACGGATGTTATAATATGCGTATAAAAAATAAATACTATTTTTGTGCAGACCGTCAATCACTTTACGAATTTATGCTTGACACAGCACGAAAATTAATAAAAGAAGGAGGTGAATAATATGTTGTCAAATCAAGAAGTATTGAAATTACAAGAAATTGTTTTTAATCAAAAATCATCGTCGCACCTGATTGAAGTGTTGAAATCGACTTGGGAACAAGTAGTTACTATGACCCAACCTAATTATTTCGATACTCATCGCAATGTTGATTGGCCCAATACTCATACACAACATAGTAAGCATGAGAGATATAGCAGATCATAATAACCTGATATGCTATTATTAAAGAGGAAATATGCCCATGCTTAAAAGTCATTTATTACATGCTTAATTGGGGTCATAATTTTTAAGATGATTTTTTGTGTAAAAAACTGACTTTTTATGTGTTATTCCAAAAAGAATTGCTCGTAGTCTTCAATGGCTAGTGGTTCATTTTGTCCGCTAGCCATACTATCTTTTACTAATATCTGATATTTCTGAGTCGCAATCTATGCAAACTACACGTATTGAAAAGCGGGGAATTTACGGGACAGTTTTATTGTCAGTCAGCTATACTGCAATGATGTTTTGTGTGTGATATACTTCGTAATTAATAACAACCGCAAGGATCATGGTTATCATAGTTGTCATAGTCACTATACTCGTCATATCTGTCATACCTACTATACTCATTCCAATTTTCAAAAAATGTTTCACATTCTTTGCTGCAGAATTTCGATGGATTTTTAGCAGTAGATTGTTCCATGTTATATTTTCTGCCGCATTTTTTACGATGATTACTGCAAATTTTGATTAAATCTTCATGTTCTCTCGAACAATATAGCATTTTATCGCTAGCGGTAGAGTTAATTGGACTATATTCTTTTAGGCATGTATAACAAGTTCTTTTTGTTTGTAATCTATGATTTTCTTTACATTTTTGACTACAAAATCTCTTGTCGTCGGAAAAAGTAAGTTCTTTGTTAAAATCATTTTTACAAAATAAGCATTTTTCTTTAAACATATTTACCTCTTGATTTTTTTTCACAGTCTTTACTGCAAAAGTTTCTATTTCTGGCAAGTGTAAGTTCGTTATTAAAAGTGTTTTTACAATAAACACATTTACAATAAAACTATATCTTCCCTTTTTATTTCGGTTTGGAGAGCAATCGTCTTGTTTTTTAGTAATACTTTTAACGATGTTTTTGTCTGAAGATAGTTTCTCTGACACATAGTTAAAAAATTTATGATTAGTATAACAAAATGGATTTTTTGACATTATATTTCCAGTAAATAAAAATGAGTTACTTGGGCAACCTGAATTACACATAGATAAATATCGGCAGCTTTCACATTCTGCTAATCCCTCATGTCTCTTCAAAAATGTTTTTCTGATATCATTATTTAGAATTTGACTCAAAGTTTTAGAGTTATTTATATTATCATATAAAAAATCTGATTCTCCTACGAATTTACCACATGGATAAATATCACCTTCAGGTGAAATGGCAATGAATGAATGCTGACACTGGTTTTTATAAGCACAATTTATTGGGTTAATAATATAACCTCTATTATTTGCCAGATTATCAATACATTCTATTACCCATTCAAAAAATCTATTAGAAGGTCTTTGTTCATAATCGTCAGCAACCCATAAATCGAATAAATTTATGTAAGAATCTACTAGCTCTTCTGGTGAAATATTCAACTCATCGTTAATTTTAGCTCTTCCAGCAGGTTCTTGAAACTTATAATCAAAATATATCCTTTTTTCTCTCGAAAAATTGTAAATTTCTTTAATATGTGGAATAGTATTTTTATTTACTGATATTTCCGAGTGTGCTAACATGTTAAAAAATATATAATTATCTAAAAATAGTTCTTGACAAAAAGCCTCCTTATATTATTGTAGTATTGAAAGATACAGAATAATTAAAAAGGAGACTTCAATGTCATTATTAAAATATCATCAAATTAGTCAAGTAAAATCTGAGGCGATTAATACTTCATCACTCGAA
>Ga0099364_10011657_pt1 | contig 11979 bp, 8 predicted proteins | sample TergutTh196P3_FD_73070 | JGI IMG/M metagenome (GOLD analysis project Ga0099364, IMG submission 73070) | Microcerotermes parvus P3 segment gut microbial communities from Pointe-Noire, Republic of the Congo - Th196 P3 | ecosystem: Host-associated > Arthropoda: Insects > Digestive system > Gut ...
AAAGTTTTCGTATGGGAAAAATTCAGAAAGCAATAAACCGTATCTTCAATGATCGCAAAGAGTTAGGTCTAATAAAACAGAAGGATTTAGCCGAGGCGTTGGGTTGTTCACAACCGTCTGTATCAAATTATTTGTCTGGGGACACTCCCATTACCGACAGGCAAATAGAGACAATTTGCGATGTACTCGGTATTACTCTGGCTGATTTGGAAGATACGGACAGGGAACGGTCGCCAGAACCCGCAGAAATACAGGAATGCTTTGCCAAAATCCAGATGCTCTATGAAATGTCGTCATTTCCAGCATTCAAAAGCCTGAAATATTCAATAGATAGCTGGATTGCGGCCAGTAGGCTTGTGAAATTTCAATCGGCCAGCGGGCAGAAAGGAATAGCACATGAGCATAGCGGATGAAAATTACGATATAGCCATTTCATTTTCCAAATACGATATGGGTCTTGCTAGGGAAATAAACAATACCATAATTAAATCAGGCATTGAGCAATCGCGCATATTTTTCTATCCAGAACACAAAGAAAGCACTGGAGGGATAAAAGGCGCAGAAGAGGCTTTTAAAAATGTGTTTCTAAAGCAATCAAAAATAGTAGTGTTGGTCTATAGCGGAAGTTGGGGCAAATCTAAAATTTGCAAAAAAGAAAAAGAGGGTATTCTGGAAAGAAACAAAAAAGATTCCAGGAACTGGCTTTCAATTATTGTCTATAATAGTAGAGCGCGCCCACCCAAAGAGCTTGTAGAACACAGAATGTATCTTAATTTCACAGAGTACACCATTGAGCAAATGGCAACTACAATTCTAAAAAGATTAAATGACTGCGAAATAAATATGAAAATAAAATCAATACCTAAAAATACAAAAATAAGCCACGATTCATTATGTAGGCAGCTTAACGAATTCTCTTTAATCGAAGCGGCTGCGTATTTGTCAGGCATCTATCCGCACGATATTAAATTCAAAGAAGGAAGCACAGTTGAACAACCTTTGTTTTGCGATTCGGAAATTGAAGCAGGATACAAGATTATTTTAGAGGCGATTGGTTATTCGACACTAAAAAAAATTCCACTACCTATAAATAAGATAAAAGCCGCCATTGATTTCATAAATCAAAATAAATATGTCATGATAGATTTGCATGGCAGATTGATCAAAAATGGCGATCAAGTTACACACGAAGCTTTTTCCACAAATGTAATGCTCAAATTTCAGGTATCGCGAGGTGATGCGATGCAGATCATGGGTGTTCCCGTTTTTACACAGAACCTGCCTGGAAACGCAATAGTTCCCCGCGATTTGATTGTAGATTATCTTGAATTCAAAGGCATTTGTAACGATTTCTTTAATACTGCTTAGATGAAAAAGTTCATTGAATTCATAAAGGAAGATAACCAAGAAAGGAAAGGGTAGCGCATGAATCTTATGGTTTCAGTAGACGGCATGGGTAAGCCCGGCGAAAGGAGATGATGTTTGACCGGATAGGTGACAAGCTGAAAGCGACTGTACCGGGAATAATTTTTTTAAGCGCGCTTGGGTCGGCATTGTGGGCGGTCGTAGCATGGACTTTTAAAGAAATATTCGGTATACTTCGAAGCATGGATCCCGATGCCAAGCTTTACATGTTGGCCGTACTGTATTACGTAGCTTTTATTGTGTTCGGCTTTGTGTCTACTTACTGGATTGCGAGAAAGCTTGGCTGGTTTTCGGCCGGGAAAAAGCCAGTAACCGCGCCTGTTCCGCAGTCTAGCCCCAAAGCAACGCTGCAAAGCCCGACTGTTTCCACTATCGCCCCCGCGCCTGTTCCGCCTCCCGCCGCTCAAAAGCCGGGCAATCTGAAAACAAGTCACCCTCAAAGAAGTCTACGGCCGGAAGAACTGGTTTACGCCAATAAATTCAAGTCAAAACTGCAAAATGAGAATCGCGCCATGCGAGAAGGTATTCGCATTGCAAGCTTGGATACCTGGCAATGGGTATTTGGGCAATTGAATCAAGAAGGCATCCTTACCGAAAAAGAAGTCCGCGACGGATTGCACTATGGAATTATAGACGACGAGTTAAACGGTAACGGATCAAAGAGAATCGACTGGAACGCCCTGGCAATGGAATATCGTAAGCACCGCGAAAGAAATGGCATCTGGACGCGATGAGACGACGGAAACACAAAGCCCCGACAGGCGTTGACACAAATCAAGGAAGGGATGAATCTTAGAACTGTCAAGCGTATTACGGGACAGGCGATAGACAGTATAGCAGCGTGGATCAAGCGCATGTCCCTTGTAAAATGCGAAGGATGCGGCGCGGAAATCGACGGAACTGTACGGGGTGGAGACACGCGCATTGAAACAAGCTGTACGGCGGAACAAGGATAGATTTCCTGATGATTTTATGTTTGAACTGACGCGCGACGAGTGGCAACAGGTTATCACAAATTGTGACAACCTGCCTGGAACGGCCAAATATAGCCCGTCATTACCTTTTGCATTTACGGAACAAGGCGTGGCTATGCTTTCATCCGTATTGCGGAGTCCTGCGGCTGTTCAGGCAAACATAGCCATTATGCGGGCGTTCGTACTTATGCGGCAAACCATACCCGCATATAAAGAGCTTGCCGCGAAGGTAGCAGAGCTTGAAAACGCCGTAGGAAAACACGACGCCGCGCTTGGCGGTATTGTCAAAACCCTGCAACAGTTGATTGCGCCGCCGGACAAAGAAAAACAACGCATAGGATTCTGACGGTGGGCAACCTGCTGACGCCGGATGTTTGGAAAAAGAAGTGAGTGGCGTAACAGGCGTGAAAAGTAATGAAAAAACTGACGCGCGGTGAATGGCTGACGGTTTTATTTGGGATTCTGTCCGTCGCATCTGATACAATAAAACCCATGTTGTCATTTGCATGGGTTGAATTATTGCCGGGTCGTCTGCCGTCGCTGATTCTATATGGCCTTGCAATATACCTTTTCGTAAGAAATTACAAATTAAGAATTGCACTCGAAGGACTCCAGGAATTCGCTGAACGCTACGGCGTTCTTTTTAAGAAGGTAAATGGCGGATACAGTGAAGTTCCGTACTGCATCACATGCAAAACCCCGCTGTCAGTCATGAATAAACATACTCCCATGCACTGTTCGCGGTGTAATTTTGTATCAGCGCTCAATATCACTGAATCTACCGAAATTGCCCGGCAGTTCGATTATGGAAGAGCGTTGCAATCTACTCTGGCCGGAGATTTGGAAGCGGAAAGAGTAAAAAATGGCAGATGAGCCAAAACCAAAGCCAGTACCGCCACCGGCAAACCCGGCGCCGCCTACTCCGCAACAGAGGGTACAATATCCGCCGTTGCCGGATTCGCGAAGGGCTAATAATTTAGACCCGATAACACCAAAACCAGAACCTCCGCGGCAAGGCAAAAAGTAGCGCAGGGCGCCGCTCTTGCCGCGTTGTCGGCCATGCCGAAACATGGCACGACAATCTTTTATCATCCGGCCACGCTTAAACCGTGGAACGGGGATTCAGCTACTGCACACGAATTCCCATGAAATATCCGGGCGCCTTGCGCTTCATCCCGCGCAGACAATTAATCAGTGTTTCCTTAGTTAGGATTAAAATCTCCGTCCACGGTCGGAACGACCCCGGTCGCGGTCGGAATCACGGCGTGGAGGCCGCCCGCCGCGGTCGGAATCACGGCGCGGAGGTCTTGGTGCCACTTCAAGAGGCGGCAAGCCTGCCTGTTCGCGCAATACTGCCCGGCGGCTCAGACGAATTTTGTTCGGCGGCTCGATGCCAATGACTTTGACCGGAACCTGATCGCCGATCTTTAGTTCGGTATTAATATCCTCAATCCTGAAATCCGCCACTTCGGAAATATGAAGTAGCGCTTCGGTACCGGGAAATATTTCAACGAATGCGCCGAAATCCACAATGCGTGTTACGGTTCCAAGATATGTTTTCCCGACCTCGGCTTCCATCGTCAGCTCTTCGATCATCTTGATGGCTCGCTGCGCGGAGTCGCCGTCGGTTGAGCCGATACTCACCTTGCCGTCGTCTTCAATGTCGATCTTGACGCCGGTCTGTTCGGTGATGCTCCGGATAACCTTGCCACCGGTGCCGATAACCGCGCCTATCTTTTCTTTAGGAATGTTGATCGTAATAATTCGCGGCGCGTACTGCGAAATGTCTTCACGCGACGCATCTATGCACCCTGTCATTTTTTTCAGAATGAACAGCCTGCCTTCTTTCGCCTGTTCAAGCGCTTCTGCCATGATTTTACGGTCGAGCCCGCCTATTTTTATATCCATCTGCAGACCGGTGATGCCTTTTTCCGTACCCGCAACCTTAAAATCCATGTCGCCGTAGTGGTCTTCCGCGCCAGCAATGTCGGACAGAATGGCGTAGGCGTCGCCTTCCTTTACAAGACCCATTGCCACCCCGGCAACAGGTGCTTTAATCGGCACACCCGCGTCCATAAGCGCCAGTATGCCGCCGCAAACGGTAGCCATCGAAGACGATCCGTTGCTCTCCATTATGTCTGAAACAACGCGCACGGTGTAGGGAAACTCATCATTCGTCGGCATGACAGGAAGAATGCTTCGCTCCGCCAGCGCCCCGTGACCGATTTCTCGCCGTCCGGGACCACGCATCGGTTTGGTTTCGCCGACGCTGAAGGGCGGGAAATTATAATGCAGCATGAAACGCTTGAAGGTTTCCCCGTCAAGCGTGTCCATGCGCTGTTCGTCGTCCGCCGTTCCCAACGTGGCCGTAACCAGTGCCTGGGTTTCGCCGCGCGTAAACAGCGCCGAGCCATGCACGCGGGGAAGAAGCGAAACCTCGACGCTGATCTCGCGAATCTCGTCAAATGCGCGGCCATCCGAACGCTTTTTGTCCTGGAGCGTTTCCTTGCGGAAAATACATTCCATAAGATGATTATAAATCTTGCCAGCCTGTTCCCGTCGTTCTGTTTCCTCTTCGGGAACGGAAGAGACGATCTCGTCACGAACGCGGTCAAGTTCGGCGTAGCTCGCCAGTTTGCCCGGCGTATGCAACGCATCGGAAATTTTTTGTGAAAATTCCTTTTCTATTCTTTCAAGTTCAACCGCGTCAAGCAGGGGTTTTGTAAACTCACGTTTGACTGGATTCACCAGTTGATACAGTTTTTTCTGAATCGCGATGATTTTTTTGGCTTCATCGTGACCAAAGGAGAGGGCTTCTATTATCAATTCTTCCGGGAGCTCGGCCGCCTCGGCTTCAACCATGACAATCGCGTCTTCCGTAGCGGCCACGGTCAGGTTCAGGCTGCTTTCCTTCAATTTGCCGATCGTTGGATTAACCACGAGCTGACCGTCAATGTACCCCACTCGCACCGCGCCGATCGGGTTAAAAAACGGAATCGACGAGCAGTAACAGGCGGCAGACGCGCCGTTAATGCTCAGAATGTCTGAATCATTTTCCTTGTCCGCGGAAAGCACCTGAGCGATCACCTGCGTTTCGCAGCTGAATCCCTCCGGAAAAAGCGGGCGCAACGGGCGGTCGATCAAACGGGATGTCAAAATCTCTTTTTCCGTAGGCCGGCCTTCGCGCTTGAAAAAACCGCCCGGTATTTTACCTGCGGCGTATGTGTTTTCCTTGTAATCCACCGTGAGCGGGAAAAAATCCTGCCCCGGCTTTGCGATTTTGGCGGCGCAGGCCGCGACAAGCACAATGGTGTCACCGTAGCGCACGAACGCCGCGCCGTCGGCCTGCCGGGCAATCCGGCCCATCTCAATGGAAAATTCCAGTCCGCCGACATCGGCGGAAACCTTATGTGTCATTACTTCCTCCAAATTGAATATCAAAGGGCTGATAGGCGGGAATTATGATTATGAGCACTGAGTAAAAAGCTATCCTTCGATAACCCTTAACTCATAACTCATAATTCACAACTCACTAGACCCCGGTTAAGATAAGGAAAAGGCTGATTAAATGCGACGAGACTCAAGGCGCTTCACCACATTCAATCAGGCAAGCTCCGAAAACCCCGAACCCGGTACTGTGCTCCCGTTCCAAAATACTCAACGTTTGTTTCGGTCGCAAGCCTTGATTTTGAGGTCTTCCGAGCTTGCCATCAGTCTCTTCATTAATTAATTAATGCAATACGTTACTTACGAATACCGAGACTCGCGATAATTGTCCGGTATCGCTGGATGTCTTTTTCCTTTAGATAATCCAGCAGGCGACGCCGTCTTCCGACCATCCGCAGAAGCCCTCTGCGGGAATGATGATCTTTTGCGTGAATCTTAAAGTGTTCGGTCAGATACGAAATTTTTGTACTCAGAATTGCGATCTGTACTTCGGGCGAACCCGTATCTGTTCCATGTGTTCGATATTTTCCGATAAGTTCCGTCTTTTTTTCTACTGTCAGTGACAAACCATCCTCCACTTACTTATTAAGATTAAACAGTTAGATTACCACAATCCGGATCAATACTAAAGGTCAATTCAAAATTTCTACGGGCAACTGTATCTGGTCGCTGGTACGGGCGTAATGAAGCGTCCGCTTCTTGCTCGTATTTCACCAATGCCATGAATCGGTCGATTAGATATAAACCGTACATTTCCCGTATTTAACGTCCTTCCAAACAGACCTGAAAGCGTACCGGTCAGACTCGTTCCGGCAGCCAGTGTTCTTTGAACGCTGACCGTATCTCTTACATTACCGCTTACGTTCCATAACTGCAGCGTCAGCGAGGCCGTATCCGTTCCGCTGTTCAGGAAGGAAAGTTCCGTCGCGAAATCGGTGGCGTCTTCCGCAACAAGCGGAAAAATGAAGCAGTACGACGACCCTTCTGACGGCAACGGCGGCGGCGGAGTTGCCGAAAGCTCAAAGCTTCCCACGTATCTATTCGCGCCTGCCAGGCTCATGAAGGTGACAGTGCCGGCGACCTGATTCTGTGTGCTCGACACTTTGATCCAACCATGCGTATTCGATATGGCGGTATTTTCGAAAACATCGGGCAAGGTTCCATTTATCTGGGCGTTGCCCGCCAGGTAATGCGTCCTGGACGCAATCAGGGCGCCCGTGTTCGCGCGCAGTTCAAGCGTAATTTCCGCAGCCTCTTCATTGCCGTTAATGACGTTCAAGCGCGTCATCCGTTCATTATCAAGAACAAAGCGCGGCGAATAGATGTCTTTGACTCCTTCGTGTCTCGCCATGTTGATGGCGCTGATTGATGCCGGCGTGCCTCCTCTTTCGAAATTGTAGCTCTCCGAAGCCAGAAGACCCATCTCGGACGTGATACGCAAATATCCGGCGGAAATCGCCTCATCCAATAAAAGGGCGGTATGCTCACTGCGAGCCGAGCTCATAACGGCGGAGATGGTAAACATACGAGTGCCCGGAGTGTAGATGTCCGACGTGGAAAGCGTGCGAAGCTCCTCACTTTCACCGAAACCGCTTAACCCGATCCCCCCGCTGATAAGAACACGATTGTTAATACCGCCAGGGTTGTCCATAAAATTCACAGCCGTATGGTAGCTTCGCGGGGACGTCATGTTGTTTCCGGTTTCGCTGAACCAGCCGAAAATCGGTTCAAAAACCTCAGCGGTGGCGAGTCCGCCCGTTTCATTGACGTCTGTTTCAAGATTACGACCACCCGTAATCAGCACAGTTCCGTCCGAAAGAAGAGTAGCGGCATGATTGCTACGCGCCTCCGCCATATCCGAAACCGGCTCAAATCTGTTAGTCGCTGGATTGTAAACTTCCGCGGAGTTCAGATATTCGCCGTTGAAACCGCCGACAAACAATACCCTCCCGTCGCCGAGCAATGTCGCCGTATGAAAAGCACGACTGCTATTCATTGTTTCAGTCAGCAGGGTAAATAGCCCCGTTCTCGGATCATAAATTTCCGCGGTATCGGTTGTTCCCATGCCATCCAGGCCGCCGGCGATCAGAACCCGGCCGTCACGCAACCGCGTTGCCGTATGCCCGTCGCGCGGAAGCGCCATATCGCTTCTGTTGCCTTCCGCATCTCTCACATAACTGAAAGAACCTGTTGTAAAATCAAACAACTCCGCTGTACGCGTGATCGAACTTCTATTCTGTCCGCCGGCCAGCAGTATCATGCCGTTAAGCAAGCGCGTCGCCGTATGCCGATATCTCTCGACATTCATGGAACCGGGAGTGAATGAGAAAAAGTTTGCTGCCGGATCGTACAACTCGGCGGTTCTGTGAATGACGATTCCGTCCCGACCGCCGGCAACCAGTACTTTTCCGTCGACAAGCGGCACGGAGGTATGTCCCTGCCTTGGTACTTGAGTAGAAAGAAACAGGTAATAAGACGGCGAATTGCCGTCAAAGACCTCTGCCGTCGCTTCCGCCTGAGTCCCGGATGTTCCTCCAATAAGAACGACCTGCGACCTTGGGATTGGTGTAGTAACACCCAGCGCGGAAATCACTTCCCGCGCCTGGGAATTAAGCGTTCTGTTCTGTTCTGTCAATTTTGTTCCATCGATACCGTAGTGGGTTACAGTGTAAGTCAGCAGGGAATACCACGGATTTACAAGGCTGAATTCCATTGTCGCATCGCTTGATTCAGGAATTTCCGGCAGGATCATGTCGTGCGCGACATCCTCCGCGGCAAAAAACGCCAGGCTTTCCATTGAACGGATGTGCGCGGTTAAAAAACTGCTCTGAATCTGTCCAACCGCCGTGTATCCGACTATTACCGGCTTGTTGCTGTCAATAATCAGGTATCCGGAATTGTCGGCATCGGTATTCAATCCCAGTAGTTCGTGAACATCAATCGACTTCTGCGCGTTGGCTTCAAGAGTAAACGTGATCGGATTAAAAATTTCATCGTCGTTAGTATAACTATGTGTCCATCCGGTGTTGGTTCTTGCTATTACCTGCACCAGCGCGTCCTCGTCGGGTGAAACATTCACGATTGAAATTCCGGTAAAACGATCCTGTTGACTGATATAGCGGGTTTGCCGATAAATATGGGAATCAACAAACATAGTCAGTTCGTTGGTAGCAAAACTCGCTGCGGCCAACACGCCTGAATCGGGCGTCAGCGCCACCGCAATCGGTTGATCGGGGCTTACGTTCGGGTCCTCTCCAACCAGGTATGCACCGACTATTCCGCCGGTCTGCAGATTCATTTGTAAAATCTGATCAGTGGAAGCTGAAGCGAAAAACGCATATCGACCGTCGGGGGTTAAAACAATATTTGTCGACCCCATTGGATCACCGAAAATAGCGTATTCAACAAGGGTAATTTCGTCTTCGTCCACGGAGCGCGGGTCAATCGTGGGAACCAGCGATACGAAATTTTGTGAAAGCAATAACCATGATTTTTCATCCGGCAGCAACATGGTCCACCCCGGTTGCAGGCCGATGGCGTATATGCCGCCTGTTTCATTGCCGTCCACGTCTTCGTACGAAATCCACTCGCCGGTTGCCGGATTAAAAAGAAACGCCGCGGAGTGTTCACCAAGCACCAAATCCTGACTGCCTATAATGGCCATGGTTTCATCGGCATTAAGCGCCACTTTGTTGTGAATGGAAAAAATCGCCGCATAGTAACGATCCTGTGGCGCAAAGGTATATTTTGAACTCATATTTGCGGCGCTTACGCCCCTGACGGTATTCGTGCCCGCATCAACAACCATCAGTGTTTCGCCGCTACGGGTTACAGTGATCTGCGCAGGCGTGCGCAACCCCGATAAACGCCCGGTTTCAGTTCCGTTAGCAACGTCGAATTTAATAACATCGCCCGTTTCCGCGGAGGAAATGTATCCCGTCCGCCCGTCCGGCGACAGCGTAATCTGGCTGCCAAAGCCGAAACCGGCGCCGGAAAAGCTGTATGTCGCGTGCAATCTACGGCTTGTCGGATCAATAATAAAAATCCTGTTATCCAGCGCGGAAACTACGGCAAGATACTGTTCTTGCAGAATCGGTGTAATATGAACAGGCATCCCTCCAGTTACGATCCGGCTTAAAACTTCTCCTGTTTGTGGCGAAAATGCCAGTACCGTTCCTGAACCCGTATACGCGACAAACCCGGTTTGCGAATCAGGCGTAAAATAAATATTACCGGCTATATTGTCCCAGAGAATCTGGTAATTCGTATCAAAAACAAGCTTGGGGCCTTTGAGTCCGGCGATCAACAGTACCTTTCCGTCGTTGAGAATGGTCGCGGAATGTAGCGTTCGCGCCTCCGACATGTAGCCGACGTGGGAAAAAGTTCCGTTCGACGGATTGTAAATCTCCACGCTCGCCAGAATATCTCCGGCGGCGGATTCCCCGCCGGCAATAACCACCCTGCCGTCCGGCAAAAGCGTCGCGGTATGGTTGACGCGCGCCGTCGTCATGTTTCCGGTCGGTGTAAAAACGCCCGTCGCAGGATCGTAAATTTCCGCGGAAGCCAGCGCGTTTGCCGCGCCGTTCATTCCGCCGACGATCAGAATCCGTCCGCCGCCCAGATCGGTCGCCGTATGATCTTTACGCGCCACGGTCATTTCTCCGGCCATGGCAAACGTTCCGATGGAGGCATCATAAATTTCCGCGGAAGCCAGGAAGGTATCACATATCATCTCGCCCATCCTGGAGTTATTGCATCCTCCGGTCAGTAAAACCATGTTGTCTGAAACAAGCGTGGAACTGTGACCGACACGGGGTTCCGTCATTGCCCCGAGCGTCAGTAGAAACATTCTTCTTCCGGAATCATAAATTTCTGCCTCCGACAAAAACGTTCCGTTGAATCCACCCGTTATGAGCGCGGAACCGTCGCGCAACAGAGTGGCTGCCGCGTGCTGACGCGGCGTCAGCATGGAGCCGGCGGTCTGGATGAATCTTTCCGACACGGGGTCGTACTGTTCCACCGTCTGTATATAATTGCCGTTATAGCCTCCAATTATTAGCGGCAGACCGCCAGGCATAACGAGGGACGCCATGCCGCTACGTGCCGTTAGCATTTCACCTGTATCCGTAACGGAACCATCGACCGGATTGTAGATATCTACGTTGCGCAGAAAGCGATTGTTGACGCCTCCCGCGATCAGCGCTCTGCCGCCGGAATCCAGATGAAAAACAGCCGGGCGCTCACGCCCGATGCTCAACCTTTCCCGTGCCCTGGTTATCGTTCCGGTTTGCGGATCGTAGACGTCGATAGTGTCGCTGAAAGCGTCCGCGTTGGGATCAACGATCGCGGAGACCCTCTTTTGCGCGGCCGCATCTGCGGCGTATAATAAAACAGCGGAAACAATCAGAACCAGTACGGACCAGAAACGCATATGTCCTTCTCCAAATCATATTTCAATAGAGTTCACAATCTGAACCAAAGTCAGAACAACTAAGTATTATATATGCAGTTGAGGTAATTGCAAAACTTCCCCCCATACAATAAAGGGGCAATTCTTCAAAAACCGTGAGATGCCAAAAATATTGACAAACTTACGATTGTTAGTTACAGTGTCCGGGATTAAATTAAGGGGGGATAATTCATGAAAGTTATAAAAAATCTTTCTGCCGTAACGCCGAATGTGGCGCACATTGACTCGAGGTCAACAGCTTTTGCGGGCGCCACTGGTGAAACGCTTCCGATCGTGTTTGACGGCGATGAAAAGCGCGTGACAAAACTTTTTAACAGTCTGTTATCCAAGGCTTTTCAATATGCCGACAATAATCCGATGGCGTGGAACGTGCGATGCGAAAGGTTAAAAAATGGCCGGCTGAAAAATGGCCACATGTTGATTTCGGATAACAACTCGGTCATTTTCTTTCAGGCCAATGGCGGTCGGGAAAACGGGCAAAAAGACTCCTGTTCTGATGGCGCGTCGGTTCATAAATTAAAATTGTTGCCATCTTCGATTCTGAATAAACCCGCTGAAAGCCTGATACAGCGTAAAAAGCAGCGGAACCGCAATCATGGAAAATTTCAGCGAATGGTAATGCATGGCGTGATACTAAATGTGGTGACTGATTTAGTCGAGCAA
>Ga0099364_10011658_pt1 | contig 11977 bp, 9 predicted proteins | sample TergutTh196P3_FD_73070 | JGI IMG/M metagenome (GOLD analysis project Ga0099364, IMG submission 73070) | Microcerotermes parvus P3 segment gut microbial communities from Pointe-Noire, Republic of the Congo - Th196 P3 | ecosystem: Host-associated > Arthropoda: Insects > Digestive system > Gut ...
AATCCCCCTCATTATGCCGATCAAGGCGATTATTTCATTGGTTCTTGGGGGAACGGCGATATTGTCAGCGGCTACTTATATCGCAGGGATGGAAATATCAAAGAAAGGATATTAGCTCCTAAGCGTTTTAATCCATACGATATTAGTAAAGATTAGATTGTATGTCTGCACATAAAATAAAAATTGTTTTACTGTTGGCGTTGGGAATATGGCCTTTAGCTGAAGGCCTCTCTCAACAAATGTTCTATTCACAAGCTTTGCAAAATCTTTACCTGTCGCTTCCCGAAGGGTGTAGGGTTGACACTACGACGACTGACACGATTGTACTGTATAAGGATTTAGTGCAAGGTAAAACTTTACCGGTCATTTACAGATGGGATGAAAATGATATTCTTGAACATATCGGTTACAGGTTTCTTCAAGATGTTGATACGGTAGTCATTGATAATGCTATTATTCGTCTTATCGAAAGGGAACTGTTGACTGTGTTAACTTCGAGCGATTTAAACCAAACGCTTATTACTTATCGGGAAAATGGTTTTTCTATACTACTGAACAATACGCCCGTCAGACAAAATTATTTACAAAACAAGCGGCAGTTATTGAATTTATTAGAAAATAATCGTGGTATCACGATAAATTTTGAAAGCCCGAAGTATGATGTCGTTCTATCGTGTGCAAACGGACAGAAATTATCGTTTCACTTCAAAGCGGACAGCGAATTAATAACCGGTATGGATAAAATGGAAAGAGATGTAAGGCTTGCCTTGCAATTGAAAAATCATTGTGCTGCAAACGAAAGAGTTGTATCTTCCGATTACAGTTATTTGCAATTACTCCGCGACTCGCTCTATGTAGATAAAGGCAGTTCGTTTATGATTCCACAGATAAACAGCGATTTATTTTATATCAAAGCCGACAGTGCCTACAATCTTGCACTTGACAAGTCATTAATTGCGGAATCATTTGCTAACGCATTACTCGTACCGGTGAAAAACGATTATAAAATCAACATTACGCACAGGATGTACGGCAAAACAGTAAAGGAATACACGATTAACAGCCGCGATTTTGATGACTATTTCCACGCCGATTATGACCGTTATTTCGGCGTCGAAGCCGTAGGGAAAGACAATCTTACAGGCACATTGATACTTAACGACCGATATGCCGGCAGTATCCATTTGGCTTTTGTGTCGATTTCGTTACGTGAATTATTAAACGGCGGAACGATGACAATGCAGTTGTATTCAAATATCCCACAACACAATATTAAAACTTTATTTGGCAAATAAACTATGGGAAAGTATAACTATCAGCGCTTTGTGTATTTTTTGTCGTTTGCAGTGTTTACAATTGCAGTTCATCCGCTTCTTTACGGACAAGATTACCTGTCGAGAGAGAGGGAAAACGAGATAAAGATGTCGGGAAACTACTACTGGGGTGAAAGTTCCGATTTTGTAGAAGAAAAAGCAAAATTAAACGCTTCTGTCGAGTTGAGTAATCAAATCATTAAGGAAGCTATATTTCAATCGGAACAATTAGAGGAAATACTCAAAGCGATAGAAACAGGCGCGCATTTAAAACGGTTGCCACAACAGGGCAGGATCAAAATATTAGCTTGGATTGCCAAAGACAGCGTAATGCTTACCGTTTCGGTTACTACTCAAAGGCCTATTACGCAATTCACCGAACCACAAGCAATTGTTTCGGAACCTGATAAGAAAGAAGTAATCGTTCCAAAACAAGGCCCAACTATTCCTGTTCCGCCAAGGGATCCCGTTGAAACAGACAATCCTGTATTGCAGGAGTTAGCCGCCTGCGCAACGTTTAACGACGTCAGGCGCGTAGCAACCATTAAAGGACTCGTTAAAGGAACAATCGGTGAAGGTTCAAAAGGATTTCTCAAACCTGAAGATTGTATTATCGCCGTATTTACATCCGATGGAAAGTTAGCGGCGCTACTGGATACCGGCGGCCAATCACGTATTGATTTGCTTTCGGGCAACACCGTTCAAAATCCTGATCAGTATTACAAGGGAGATGATTATTATTTATGGTATATGATGCAGAAAAAATAATTGGAGGTTTAAAATGAAGAAAATCATTACAATAACATTTGTTGCACTATTTGCAACTACATTGCTTGCACAAGTTCCCAATGGCGCATACGTGCCCAAAAACGATGTGGCAAAAGCCCTTCATTATGCAAAGTTTGACTTCATAGGCGGGAACAAAGTAAAAGGGTATATTGGGATAAATGGAGAACCATTAGGCGTTGTTTACGATTATATTTACACACTCAACGGAAAAACCCTTTCCCTATCCGAAGAAGGCAAAAACGGTAGCGTCGAATTGACTTATGACAAAACAAACGATGAAATTATACTTTTAGATGAGCTTTTCGGTACCGAAGGAGCTGTGTGGCGTAATGATGGTACTAAATATAAAACTACTGAAAATCAAAATTCTACCGTACCTGTTCAAAAAGAGCCTACGCAGTCGTCAGGTAAAAGTCTAAATGGCTTTTATGTGCCTGTAAACGAAATATCAAAAGGACTTCATTATGCTAAGTTCGATTTCATAAGCTCAAACAAAGTGAAAGGCTATATTGGTATGAATGGTCAATCGTTAGGCGTTGCTTATGAATATACTTATACACTTAATGGCACTACCCTTTCCTTATCCGAAGCCGGTCAAAACGGAAGCGTAGAATTCTCTTACGACAGTTCCAAAGACCAGATTCTGCTTTCCACAGGAAATGACGCCTGTCCTGCTGCATGGGGTAAAGAAGGGTTAAATGATTGTTGCTTTCTTTCTGCCCCACAGGTAATTGATGCTCCAAAAACCGTAATTTCAGGTAGTATATATACGCTTAGTTGGAAACAGTCTGAGTGTGCCACCAGATATATTGTGTATTGGTCTTTTTATAAAAATGATGGTACCAAGAAACATGAAGGAAATTCCGGATGGACAGAAAAATTGGAATGGTCTTTTGAAGTACCTGATGAATCTGGAATTATGTATATAAATATTTATGCTGGAGATGCTTATAAAGGAGGAGAACATACACCTGATATTTCGGTTGATGTTAGAACGCCAATAGTATTTGTACCCGGGACAATGGGTTGTTGGAGGGCTGATGAATTTGAAGATATTATTCAATATCCGTATTATGAATCTATTTCAAATTCTTTTAGCAATTCTACTAATATGGGAAAATCTTTTTATGAAATATATGAAAATGAAGGCTTTAAAGATGCATCATTACTATCTATTGTTCAACTATTCTTTGATAATGGGTATCAAAAAATCCCCAAAGCAAATTATTATTCCACAGAAATAAAAAATAAAAACGAATCATTAATAGGTAAGTACTATATAGATCCAATAATGGATAGTTTTGTCGATTTTTTTGAAGCATTAAAAAACAAAGAATATAAAAAAGATCGTGATTATTTCATTTTTGGTTATGATACATTTCGTGATGATATGAGAAGGGTAAGTGGTGAAAATCTTAAAAAGTATGTTGAATATGTTTTTTATAAAACAGGTGCAAAAAAGGTGAGAATTGTTGCGCATAGCCAAGGTAATTTAGTGGCACGTACTTATATCGAACTTTTAGGGGGGTATGAAAATGTTGAGAAATTTATAATGGTAGCGCCTCCTAATAAGGGTGTTGATGTAATGGAGGATTTATATTACAATGGCATAGACCCATTGTCATATACAAATATAAATATAAAAAAAATAAAAGGCAGTTTTTTTTCTTGGGTTCGCGAACTAATGGTAGCATTCTTTACATGGAGATCACCAAATGAAGAAGGAGGTTTAAATCGTGCGAGGCAAGAGGTAACAAACGATGATATGGCAAACTTGTTACAAACAAGAGGTAGAGCTGTAGAAGGTATGCTTCCAAAAGAATCAACGTTACAAGAACTGAATAAATATGATAATGTTCAAAACCTGCTTGAAGTACCGGTTATTGTGATAATAAGAGCAAAAAATGTTGAAAATTCAAAAAATACAGTTATAGGGCATAAAGGAGATAAGGGTGTTGATCCAAATTTTGGAGAAGGTGATGGTACTGTTGCGTTTGAAAGTAATATTATTGATAGTGAGAAGATTAAATACAAAACGTTTTCAAGCCTTCGGGATATTCATTCAGATTTATTTAAAAAAGATGATGATAATTCACTTTCTTCAATTTTTAAATTTCAAATAAATACTAGTAATATGAAAATGTATAGAACAGATAAAGGATTAAACAGTTACACACACATTTTATATGAATTAGGCTTATATTCAACAGATGATCAAAATGAGAAAAGACAGTTAGAGTCCTATGAAAATACTTCTAATTCGATTGGAACAAAAAGTGTTACTATTACGACAACCTCCCAGAAACAACATAAAAATGCTGACGCTTCAAATGATATGCCTGTTCAAAATACAGCAGACATATCAACGAACTCTAACACTGCTAATCCAATTACAACAAGCAGTAATACGCTCACCCCAACCGATCAGAAACAACAATCTGAAAATACCCCCGCACAAGTAAATCATGAGCCAACATCCAACAGCATTACGTCTTCAGGTAATCCCGTGGTACAAGAATTAGTTACTTGCAAGACTCAAAGACAAGTGCAGCTTATTGCCCGTCAGAGTGGATTAGTTATAGGCCGGAACACTTCAAAAGGTTTTGCTTATCCTGAAAAATGTATGATTGCCGTATTTAGCAAAAACGGCGCGTTGGAGGCATTACTTGATGTTGGCGGTAACATCCGCACAGATTTATTGTCAGGCAGTACAGTTCAAAATCCCGAACAGTTTTACAATCGGGAACAATATTCTTTATGGTATATGCAACAGAAATAACTAATAAATAAATCAATATGATACAGAACAATTTTATCCGGCTTTTTGCCACCCTCTTTTTGGGCATCCTGTTATGCGCCCAATCGTATGCTCAGCATACCACCGAGTTCCTGTTTACGGAAACTGCGCCCGATAATGTCAGGAAAACAATGCAAACCAATGCAGAAGCAGTGTTTGTCGAAATCAACCGCGCTTACGACCAAAACAAAGCGGGACTTGCGCTTTCGCAGAATAACATCTCCGATGATGCAAACAAGCGTATTCAAAACCTGTGGGCAGCCAGTCATTTCTACTGCACCGAAACAGGTATTACCACGCGGGTTTTGAAATCGTCAACCGGCTATCAAGTGAGGAATATTCCGGTATTCTTCGCGAAAGGGAATAAACCGGAAGACCAATATCAGGATATCGTGATTGAATTTACCACAAGCGGAAAAGTTAGCGATATTTATATTGCCATTGCTCCACATCAGTATGCACAAATAATGGCAAACTCTAATGAGGTTACCGACCTTCGCTACAGACAAATGATAATTGAGTTGGTAGAAAATTTCCGAACAGCATATAACCGTAAGGATATACCGTTTCTGGAAGATATTTACAGCGAAGAAGCCTTGATTATTACCGGAAAAGTACTGAGGCCACAGAAAAGAACGGATGTGCCTGCGGCGTTTGATTCGCAAAAAATACAATACAGCGTTTATAATAAGAAACAGTATCTTGCTAATCTGCAAAGAGTTTTTAACGCCAATACGTACATTAATATCAAGTTCGACAATATTGTTGTTACACGGCACGAAGGCAATCCGAATATTTATGGCGTTACGCTGAAACAAGACTGGAATGCATCAGGAGGCTATCATGACGAAGGTTGGCTGTTTTTAATGATTGACTACGAAGACGAAACCAATCCGCTTATTTGGGTGCGCACCTGGCAGCCGCTTCATGACATGAGCTCCGGAACGGAAATTCGCTACAATACGGAAGACATTTTTGGATTGGGAAGTTTTCCTGTTAGATAGAAAAGTTGATATGTATTGATTAGTCACCTTTTATTTAAAATAAATAAAAATGTTTTATGAAAAATTATTATAATCAACAAGGGCATTACAATGTAATGAAGGAAGAAAACGAGTTGAGGCCTAAAGACCTTATGAGAAGTGTAAATATTAGGCAAAGGATATCCCTGTTTTTTGCCATTTTTTGCATCAGCACATCGGGTTGTATAGAAGAAAAGCAAGATTATGTTACTATTAGTGGTACGGTCACTTCTTATGGATCTCCCGTACAATCGGCGAAAGTCTCATTATGGATAGGAAGTATCGGGAGCCCTGTGCAAACAGCTTTTACAGATAGTGACGGTAGATACGAGATGGTTGCTATAACAGATGGTATGTTAGTCGATGGAAGATCAGGATATTACTTCAAGTTGTATGTCGATTGGAACAACCGTAGATATTATAGTCCGGATTTTTATTCTCTTGTCCAAGGATATAATCATACGGTTAATATACCACTTGACAAATGGGGAGATTAATTTAAAGGCCGCATGAAACATTGTATTATCATATTGTTTTTTGAAGTATGCAGTATAGCGTTGATGTTTTCACAAGGCGCTTTGCGGGAGTTTGTTATCGAAAAAGACGATAATCCGCAAGTGTTTTACAGGGGAAAAGGCTGTACTCCTGACGACGGAGTGATTGTATTTTATACTACTATCCCTGATTTGAAATTCAGTATGCCCGATACGCCAAGCCGATTGAAAAACGTTTCCGCTTTCGACAAAGAAAACAACTGTTATGTTCTTTGCGTGTCGCCAACCGATACAAGGATCGGCGGTATCATGCAATATTCGATTTCCATTACCGCCAATGACTTCAAACCTATGCCCGCTTTTATGGTTAGTGGCGTCAATGCAGGAATAGCGCAGTATTTTAACATACTGTTAAAGGAAGATTGGAAGAGTGCTTATGAGAGTTTAATAAAAGAAATTGCCGATATAAAGAGCGAAAACTACGTTGCAACAGGTTCGATAGAGCAGAAACCCGTTACTCCTGTTTATCAAGAAATGGAAGAAAATAGATCGGCTACGAGTTGGTTTCAAGAGGGTTTGAATAATAGCAAGGCAGGCAACTATTCAGAGGCAATACGCTGTTACAATAACGCACTTGAGATAGACCCGAATATGAGCGATGCTTGGTACAATTTAGGGAAAGCAAATGGACGAGAAAAGAAAATGTCCGAAGCCTTGAGGAATTATCAGAAAGCAGCTCAGCTTGGAAATAAAGACGCTCAAAAACTTTTGATATTGATGGGGAGACGATGGTAATTGTAAATAATTAGTATTAAAATAAATAAAATCAAAGTATTATGAAAATTGAATTATTAAAATCGTGTATAATTACACAATGGAGTGCAGAGACCATTAAACAAAACGCGGCGAGTTCGAAAAGCCATACGATTAGAAGAAACCTCTTGTTGATTATCTGCATTCCGATATTTTTTGCTTCTTGCAGTACTGCAAAAATTTATACCAGACCGGATGCGATGTCTTCCGCAATGAGACATCAGACTCTTGCAATCTTGCCGCCAAGAGTGCATATTGAAGCAAATAAAAAGGATAACCCTGAAAACAGGCAAGCACAGGAAATGGCTGAAACGCTTAATGCTCAAAACGAAATTTACAGTAGATTTCTCCGGTTTGTACAAGCCGGAAATATTCGTGTTGAAATTCAGCCTATTGAAAGAACAAATGCTAAATTTTTAGAGACAGGATACCCTTATGATATGCCGCCCGAAGAGTTAGCACAATTGTTGGGAGTTGATGGAGTTTTATATACCGATTGTATCTTCTCATCAGTTCGTAACGTAGGAACAGGAATCGCGTACGCGATATTATTTTTCCCTTATGGCACTGCTTGGGGAATAATGATGGCCACTATGCCCACTAATTATGCAGATATAAATATGAAGTTATACGACGGATCAACAGGTTATCTACTTTATAGTTATAATAATAAATTTAGTGGATTAAACACAAAATATATCGTTTTGGTTGATACCGCAACGAAAAAAATCGTAAAAAAAATGCCTTATTACAGGCGGTAATTTTAAAACTTTTGTGCAATGAGATATATAATAATTATAGTTTTAGGTTTTATGACACTAAATCTGATGTCCGGCTGCTGTTCATGCCCGAAACAGTTAGCCATGTTAGACACAAAAGCAGAATCATTCCAACCAGATGGAATAGAATTGGTTTATGTGAAGGGGAAAGGAGAAATTAATGATTTTTATATTGGAAAATTTGAAGTGACACAAGCTCAATGGAAAGCCATCACGGGCGAGAATCCCAGTAGATTTAAAGGTGATAACCGTCCGGTTGAGATGATAAGTTGGGATGATATACAGAAATTTCTTTCCGATCTAAACTTTAAAACCGGTCGTGATTATCGTTTACCGACCGAAGCTGAATGGGAATATGCGGCACGTGGAGGTATCAATAGCAGAAATTACAAGTATAGCGGAAACAATTATCTAAAAGAAGTCGGTTGGTTTATTGGAAACAATCGTGTTAGACGACCTCAACCTATCGGCACAAAATCGCCTAACGAACTGGATATATATGATATGAGCGGGAATGTTTGGGAATGGTGTGCTGATCAATTAGGTAAGTATCGTGTAATCCGTGGTGGCGCAAGTAATTCGCCGGAACATAAATGTCTTCCGATTAGTCGTATTGATAGATATGGATCTACCGCACGAAGAGATGTCATTGGTTTCCGTTTAGCACTCAACCCGTAGTTTATTATGCTTCATTCAAAAAAACAATCGAATAAAAAATTTTCGTATGAAACATTGCATGATCTTACTAATAATTGAAATGTGTTGTATATCATTTGTGTTTTCACAAGGCGCTTTGCGAGAATTTGTTATTGATAAAGACGACAATCCGCAAGTGATTCAAAAGGAAAAATGCAATACGCCTGATGTCGGAGTTCTTGTGTTTTACACAACTATTCCGAATTTGAAATTCAGTATGCCTGATACGCCAAGTCGTTTGAAAAACGTTTCCGATTTCGACAAAGAAAATAATTGTTATGTGCTTTGTGTACAGCCAAACGATACAAGAATAGGCGGAATTTTGCAATATTCGATTTCCATTACCGCCAATGATTTCAAACCCATGCCCGCATATATGGTGAGTGGCGTCAATGCAGGAATAGTGCAGTATTTTAACATTATACCCAAGGAGAATTGGCAAGAAGCATTTGAGATTTTAAGACAAGAAATAGCCACTCTAAGAGGAGAAAGCGGCAGGGCGACAAGCACGAATAAACTGGATGTTAATAGTGATAATAATAGCAAAGAACAAAACACTGGAGAAAAAATCATAAGTGATGTCAAACGGCGTAATGGCGATGTTTTCAACCCAGATGGCATTGAATTGGTTTATGTTGAAGGGAAAGGAGGGGTAACAGATTTTTATATCGGAAAATTTGAAGTGACACAAGCGCAATGGACTGCTATTATGGGAAGAAATCCAAGTGGATATAAGGAAGATTTTTTGCCTGTTACTAGTGTAAGCTGGAATGATATTCAGGTATTTATTTCCAATTTGAATAGAAAAACAGGCTCGAAATATCGGCTTCCAACCGAAGCAGAATGGGAATATGCAGCACGTGGAGGGAATATAAGTGAGAATTACAAGTTCAGTGGTAGTAATAATTCCAAAGAGGTGGCATGGACTTATTATGACAGGAATGGCTCGCGTCCATCCATTGTCGGCACAAAAGCGCCAAATGAACTTGGTATTTATGATATGAGCGGAAATGTGTGGGAATGGTGTGCAAACCAATTCCGCAATAAGCGCGTGTTTCGTGGTGGCGCCACGAATCGATCTGAACAATACTGCCTTCCGTCAACTCGCAATATGAGTACTAATGCGAAATATAGTCACAACCTCGTTGGCTTCCGCATATCGCTCACCCCTCAACAAAGTAGTACAACAAATACAGAAGCGAGTTATAACCAAAACAACAAGGATGTGGTTCCGGTTAATAATGTCTCCGTTATTTCTAAATCGCCGGAGAATGTCGTTCCGGAGAGGATTACAGGTAATAGCGGTATTGGACGGAACGGCGAAATATACAATCCGGACGGAATACTTAATAGCGCAGTAAAGTCAAAGCCGGTAAATACAGTGGCTGAGATGAAAGCCAATTATCCTTCATTATATTCACAATATACTTCAGGAAGAAAAATGGTACCTGGCGGACTGTTACTTATGCTTACTGGGATAGCATCATTATCAGTCGGAATAGCGACATTGGAAGACGATCCTTTACAAATTGGTGATGATTTTGGTATCCCATTCGTAGTTTTAGGCGCTGCTTTGACAGTAACAGGTTTTAGTATAATGTTATCAGGTGGAATTAAGCAAACACGTGCTGTCAATGAATTTAACAGGCAATATTATTCGTCACATTCCTCCTCGCCTTCATTTCAGATAAATGTGTATCCCAAAAGGGTGGGTCTGGCATATGTTTTTTAGTAAATAATAAAAATACTTTTATCTACTATATAAAACTGTCTGTTGTTCACCTTCCTTTACAATAAAGTTTTTCGGTTTCCTGGCGCCTTTTCCTTTCAATTCAAAACTATTCAATGATATTGAGCCGTGTAATACCTTGATTGTAGCCTGCTTGTCTTCCACTTTGCAGGTTCCCCAGGCATATCCGTTACTCCAGAAGTAGGTTCCCGGTTGCGAGGTTATTGTCATACTTTTATCGACGCCTGAATAATGAAACTCCGTCATGGCAAGGATAGCCGCCCATGAGGCCATGCTGCGTGCATAGTGGTGGCCGCACTCCGGTTCGTTGAACGGGTTGCGTTTATAGCCGTCGAAACGGTTGCGGATAGCGCGGATACATTTCAGGCCATCGTCATTCATGCCTTCGTAAAGCATGCCGATAGCGGCGGCATATTCAAAGCCGGTCATTACTTCGGAAAAATAAGGGAACGGAACTTTCAGCCGTCCTTTCGGCCAGCTGGCCATCAGTAGACCCGCTTCGTCGCCCAATACATACGAGCGCATGTTGTTGAAATGCAATGAGAAGTCCGGCAGGTAGTTGTACTTCATGATGCTATTGAGCGTTGTTTGAATATTTGCGGGTTTCACTAAATATCCCAACCCGCAGATATGCGCCATGTATTGCCCTACCAACTGGTCTACCAAGCATCCTGAACCCAACTGATAGTCGGGAATGTTGGCGGCGTCTTCCATGTTGATAAACTCAAAAGTTTGCGGGTCGGTGATCAGGTGCTCATAGTATTCGCCGTTGAACAGGTTTTCGTCCATCCATTTACTGCCGCGTGCGAATAAGTCGGCGCATTTCTTTTCAAAAGCCTTGTCTTTCATGAACTTCGCCATTTCAGCGCCGGCTTTCAGCGCCCCCAGATACCACAATCCCATCTGCGGGTTAGGGCCGAAATAGTTTACATCCATGGTGTTATGTTGGCTGCCTTCCATCACGCCGTCCTGGTTGCCGTCCCAGCCTTTTTCCACCCATGCGAAAGCCAGCGCTTTCTTTACTTGCGGCCAGTTTTTTTGCAGGAAAGCATTGTCGCCGCTCAGCTGCCAGTCGCGGTAGAATTTCATGATACATCCCATCTGACCGTCGGCGGCTGTACTTTTGCTCTTGCTCGCCTCACTAAGCGGAAGCGCCGCCCTGAAAGCCATACTTCCGTTTTCATCTGTGGCATAATTAAATTCCACGTCACGCATGGTACGCGCCAGATCGCCGAAAAGGAAAGCTGTCGCCTGTTCATAGTTCCATACGTGCGTACAACTGCCCATGCACGAACCGGTCGTATTCATGATGCCTTCCCATCCCATGAAATGACCGCTGGTGATGCGAAAAGTGGTTTGTGAGCGCAGCACATTGAGGTTGAAAAGGGCGGCTTCCTTCACCTCTGTCGGGAAGTCGCTATTCACTACGGCCTCGACAAAATCGATGGTTTTCTTTTCGAGCGCGGGTAGGAGGGGGACGGTTTTTTCAATCACATCCCATGCGTCCTTGTACTGAGCGCTGTA
>Ga0099364_10011659_pt1 | contig 11977 bp, 11 predicted proteins | sample TergutTh196P3_FD_73070 | JGI IMG/M metagenome (GOLD analysis project Ga0099364, IMG submission 73070) | Microcerotermes parvus P3 segment gut microbial communities from Pointe-Noire, Republic of the Congo - Th196 P3 | ecosystem: Host-associated > Arthropoda: Insects > Digestive system > Gut ...
CGTCCGGGCAACTCCTGCAGATATTCTTCGTGGGCGTTCATCAAAAACGGGCCGGCCAAGACACCGGACACCATCTGGCCTTTATTGTCCAGCAGGGGCGCGGCGCAGTAGGCCAAGGCGGAGGGCGAAAAGAAAATATAGCGCCCGCCAAAACGGCGCGCCTGATAGCAGGCGTACAAAAATGCGACGCGGGAACTTTCCACGCAGTCCAATGTCTCATGCAGCCGCAACAGTAAATCCGACACGGCCAGATGCAAAGACGACTCAAACAGGGTCTGGCCCTGCGTGTCCAATACGACTATGCCGACGCCGCCCGTCGCTGATAAGTGTTCAAAGTGGCTGTAGTTGTCCATGGAACTCCTTCTTGCTCAGGGGGCATCCCGGACTTCGTCCGGGCGTGAAAATAACAGGGTTTTCATAAATCGCTTTACACTGCCTTGGATTGGTTATAATATATTATTATATAAAGCGTATATTGTAAATGGGGGATGTCATGAAAATTTCCACAAAGGGCCGCTATGCCCTACGCATGTTACTGGATTTGGCGGAGCGCAAAAACGAGGGTTTTATCGCCCTGAAAGAGATTGCCGAGCGTCAGGATATTTCCAAGCAGTATTTGGAGCAGATTGTCGCCCTGCTGCATACGGCGGATTTTCTGCGGGCCAGCCGGGGCAAGCTGGGCGGCTATATGCTGGCGAAGGCACCGGCTGAGTATACGGTCGCCCAGATACTGCGGATTACCGAAGGCTCCCTCGTGCCCGTGGCTTGCTTGGAAGATGAGGCCAACCAATGCGAGCGGGCGGCTCATTGCATGACCCTTGGCATGTGGAACGGGTTGAATAAGGTGATTAATGATTATCTGGAAGGGATCACCCTACAGGACATGCTGGATAGTTACAATGAGCAGGCGGCGGACAGTTACATAATCTGACTGGCGCAGGTCTTTTGCAAGGGGCAACCGTCGCAGAGCGGCTTTTTCCGGCAATGGGTCTTTGCGTGGATGACAATAAAGCCATGATAGATGTCGTAGGTTTTTCTGTCTTTCGGCATACTGTCTTCGAAGTATGACTTGACCGCTTCGTAGCTACTGCCGGCATCGACCGAATAGCGTCCTAAAAGCCGCATCGTGTAGGCGTCGATCACGAAGGTCGTAAAGCCGAAGGCGTATAGCAGTATCGAATCGGCCGTTTCCCGGCCTATGCCTCTCACGGATAATAGTTCGCCGCGTATTTTCTCCAGCGCTTCTTTTTGCACTGTGGCCACGTCGAAGCCATATCCCTCATACCACGTCGTCAGATTTTTCACATAGCCCGCCTTTTGCTTATAGCAGCCGGCGGGGCGGATAATTTCGGCCAACGCTTCACTATCCATGTCCCGGATAAGTTCCGGTGTAAGGCTGCCGTGAAAGTTTGCGATGGCTTTTTCGACATTGGACCAGGCGGTGTTTTGCGTCAACACTGCGCCGACCATGACTTCGTATGGGGTGTTGGCGGGCCACCACGTCGCAATGGACTGTGCTTTATCCGTCGCTTTTTTTATTTCCTCGCCATAGTGGGTAAGGAGGGTTTCGTATATGTAGGGGATTTTGGGGTTCATTGGGCTGCTCCTTTTGAATGATTATAGCATGGTATGTCAAAGGGCGGTAGTGTTATATATTCTGGGGGCGTCCCTTCTGGGGGCGTCCGTGCTGATTCAACGCCGGGCGCGCTCTCGCTCCGACTTCGACGTAGCGTTACATAAGCTCCCTGCGTCGTCTACGACTCGCAGTGAGCTAAGTAACGACGTCTCGTCAGGGCCCGGCTTATGAATCACACTACCGCCCCAAAGTCTACATACCTCGCACACACCATCGCCAACTCAAACTTAATTGACATTTCACTCGTCGCATAGTAGGATGAAGGGGTGATTATATAGGTAAATAAATATAGTATACGCAGTGACGGCAAACATAAGGAGAATGATTTATGAAAAAAGCACTTATCGTACAGGGTGGCTGGGATGGTCACGAACCGCAGTTGGTCAGTAAGCGATTTGCGTCTTACTTACAAAAAGCCGGTTTTGAGGTCAAAATCAGCGACACCCTGGATGTGTTCGCCGATGGCGCGGCCCTGTTGGAGCTGGATTTGATTGTTTCTTGCTGGACGATGGACGAGATTAACAATGATTATGTGATAAACATTTCCAAGGCCATAGGCTCCGGCGTGGGCCTGGCCGGCTGCCACGGGGGGATGTGCGACAGCTTCCGCACAAACACCGAATGGCAGTTCATCACCGGCGGCCAATGGGTGAGCCACCCTGGCGGCGACGGTGTGGAGCATAGGGTCAACATCTGCCACGGCTCTTCTGCCATCACCGAGGGCATAGACGATTTCACGGTATGGAGCGAGCATTATTACCTGCATATCGACCCAGCCATCGAGATTCTGGCGACCACGCCCTTTCCCGCCCCGACCGTGCCCTACTACCATATCTCAAATAAGCCGGTCGCCATGCCGGTGGCCTGGACGAAGTTCTGGGGCAATGGGCGGGTGTTCTACTGCTCCCTCGGCCACCACGACGATGTCTTCGATGTGCCCGAAGCCGCCCAGCTTATGAAAAACGGGATGTTGTGGGCAGCGGCGGGCAAGGCATATGCCATCGAGCATAAGCTCACGACGCAACGCTTCGAGAATGAGGCGAAGATGTATTGAGGTTATTATTATTCATATGAAACTCAATTTGCAGTGCGGCCGATTCCAAAAATACCAGGAATGGGCCGCATAAATTTTGAAGGTGCCCGGGGAACAGGGATTATGTCTCCTACGAGCAATCCAAATACTTCCGCAGCACCATGCCCCGCGAGGGTTGCATCCCGAAGCGCCCATAAAAACCCTGCATGTCCGGGTCGCAGGTCAGGTCGACATTGCTTATGCCTCCCAGCTTATCCAGCATCCGCCGCATAAGCTCGCTCCCGATGCCCTGGCCCTGCCACTCCGGCAAGACTTCCAACAGGGGAATGAAGCTGGAATTGACTCCATCGGTCAAGGCGCTGATGAATCCAACGGCGCGGCCCTCGGCGAAGGCGACGATGAAATGGCTGCTGCCGCCCAGCAGCTCATGGAGCCGCCCGGCCGACAAGGGTGCCTTCCAGCCGACGCAGAAGCCGTGCATATGCTCTGTTTTGATTGTGTCAATGTTGTCGATGTAATCAATCATTTGCCCGTCCCATACTCACAGCGTTACTATTCACTGCAATGCCGTAAACAGTAACGGATGCACACAAAATCACACACCCGCGTGTAACCCATTTTTGCCAGTTCCTGGGCCGCCAATAATAAAATTATGATATTTTGCAATTTAAGGGGATTTCCTCAAATCTCCCGCGCCGCATCTACCACCCACTTAATCCGCTCGGATGGCACCTCGGCCGGTATCGTGCAGTCGCCACCGATGAGCAGGCCGGTCTTGCCAAATGATTTTATCAATTCATGGGTGAATGTCCGTACTTCGTCCCGCGTGCCGTAAAACAGCGGGGCGGGGCGGGTGTTTTTGAAGCCGCCCAAGACACTCTTTCCGCCAAAGTATTCGCGGCCTTGTTCCAGGGAGACATCCTCGACATAGATGGCCCAGTTCACGGTCTTCACCGGATAATCGCGCCATACCTCGAGGCGGTTTTTATCCCCGGCCCAGCCGCACATATGGAGAATATTATAATCTGAGAGTTCGTTCGCTCGATTCAGCACAAATAAATCGCTGGGGCTTATCAGTTCGCGGTACTCATCATGGGAAAAGCGGAACAGCTCGGCGCCCTGGACGGGATAATAGATGCCGTCCGCTTTGGCATCGGCAATGACCATTTCGCAGATGGCGGCATTGTCGGCGGCGATGACATCGAGGGCAAAAAGGATGGCTTCCTTGTCCTCGCGAAGATGCCGCATGACGAGTTCGTCGCCCGCGCCATTGCGGATGGACGAAAATGGGGCGTTCACGTTATAGAAAATGGCCGCCTCGTCGCCCAACTCCTCTTTTATGCGCTTCACCCGCCAATACTGCTCTTTCAGATAAGGGTGGTCTTTCCCCAACGGCTTCAACTTATACCAATCGGCCGCCTTTTCGATTTTCACGCTGATGGGATATTCAAAATACCCATCGCTCATGACCTTGATCAGGTCCGTGTCCACGCTATGGTAGTAGTCCAGATGCGCCTTAACGCAAGCCTCGCCCACGGCTTTTTCACCGCCAAAATGGTGCCAAAAACCCACGGGCACATGGTCCACTGCCTTCTTGTCCATCGCATATAAAACTCGTTCTCGTTTATTCATGGCTTTAGTTTAACATGAAGTGGGGGTTAGGGCAAGCGGTTTTTCCCACCCGTATGTGTCAAGTAAAAGTTGGCAAAAATTTCACTGCATAAGAAAATAGTAAAAATGATTGCGTTGTGATGGTCGTCCAGGCTGCCGTGGGATAGCGGAATGACCACAATTAAGTGCTGTCAAAATCGCCGGTGTTTGTCCCCGCAGTTTCGGCCAAGGCAAACAGACCATACTGCTTCATCCATGGTGGTTAGCCCTCCATTCAAGCAACCCGCATCGCCGGCATCAACTGGAAGTTGCTACCACGCCCCGGACACGAGCTTGCGTGACCCCATGTCCCTCAGCCACTTGAAATCGGGGGTCGCGGGAACGGCGGCCGCGTGGCAGAAGTCATATCCTTTCCCCGCCGACAAGGCGACCTTCGCGGCGGACAGACCCGTGATTATTTCCTCCGCATACCTCTCCGGCAGCACAGCGGGGGCGAGCCGTTGCAGGGCATCCTCCAGCCTGCCGGTATGTTTCAGGCACAGGAGCCGCGCCAGGTTGTTGGCCCCGTCCGTGCTCCAGCAAGAGCGCCGCCCCTTCATGCGGTTGCCGATGATGGTGAACACGTTGCCCTCCATCGCCCCCATCCGGCGGTATTCAAGGCCCCCCGGCGGCGGCGGGATGCCGAGGCCGCGGCGATGGCAGGGTATCAGGCCGTCCTTGTTGTTACTGAAATATTTGTGGAGTTCCATCAGGCCGTCCCGCTCGCCGTCGTCCTCCACGCTGTCCGCCATGATTATGATGCACCTCAACATCTCGTCTATCTTCTTCTCGTAAAGCAGTTCCGTAATCATTTCCCGCATGTCGGAGTCGCGGACATATTTTTTGATCGCTTTGTTCATGTGGTATGCGTCAAGCTGGAAATGCACGCTTTCGTCCGTCACGGCGTTCCTGATCCATGCGGCACCGTCACCGTTCAGCAACCTCATTTCAATCTCGTCGGTGTTGTAGGTCCCGGCGATGACGCCCTCCTTGCGTCCCATGAATTCATCCACCGGCAGGAAGCCGGCACAGGCCACCTTGCCAACCAGCTCGTGGCGTTTGGGGGAAACCTCCCTTGCCCCGCCGTAGGCAATCGCCAGCTTCATCTCGCGGCTCTTGCCGTGTTCCTTGCGCGACTTGCCCTGGAGCTTCAGGTGTATCCCGTCCATCTCCTCGAACAGGACCGGAACCTCCAGCCGCCCGCCCCCGTCGTTTTTGGCGGCGGCCCTGGCGGCGCGCTCCTCCTCAAGGCCGACACGCCCCCCGACATCCTGGACGACCATCCATGAGGCCGTGTGGCTTATCGTCTGGCCGGTCATTTCACTTACCTGCCGGGCCGCGGCCCGGTAAGTGCCTTCACAGGACGCGTTGACCACGAGGGCGGACAACGTGGCGCTCATGTGGCCGGAGCCCCCTGTCCCCATCGCCTCGTCCAGCAGGTACACATGGCATTTCGTGCCGTCGTCCCGGCGGACTTCGTAGACGGCGCGGGAGTACTCCACCTCCCCCATGATCGTCTTGACCACGGTCTTGCGTGAGCCCTTGTGGCGGTACATGGATTTGTCACGGCCCCTTGCAAGTTCCAGGTCGTACTGCTCCAACGCCATTCTCAGTATCCAGCAACCGATACGGCAGAGTAACGTGAAAATTTCTTTCTCCAGGTTATTGAATTCCAGCCTCTTTTCTGTTACGCTCATTCTGCATACTCCTTTCAGTTAGGTAAGTCGCAAACTCATTCTACTGAATTTCTGTATGCAGGGGAAGTGGCCACGCCACTTCCCTTCCTTTTTTGACAAAGGATGCCAACTATAATTTTACACTAAGAGTTTTCATCAGCTTTTTGGCGGCGGCAAATTCCTTGATGACAGCGCAGGCACTTTTAACGATTTTTATGAAGTTCAGGCTGTTTTCACCGCCCTGGCGGGGCCGGAAGGTGATGGGGCGGTATATGATTTTTGTTCCGCCTTTATGATAAAGCACTGACAACAATACATTTGTCATGCAGCAGTCTGCGGATAGAGTCGGCAAAAATCGGGCCAAAGAATCCGCGCTCATCAGGCGAAAGGGAGTGTTGGCGTCTGTTATCCACATGCCAAATTGGATGAGCAGCACCAGCCGCAGTACCCCGGTCACGACCACCCGGGAAAAACCGTCCTGCCTTTTTACGCGATGCCCTATCTGTGCGTCGTATGATTTGCGCCCGTCCCAAAACGGGGCAAATTCCGTGCTCAGGGTCTGGCCGTCGCTGTCGGTTTGAAACACGTAGTCCGCATGGTCCAGCAGCGCCTGCCGGTAGCCAAAGAGGATGGCCTGGCCATGGCCACCGTTTTCCTTAGATAACACCTGCAACTGCGGCAATTCTGCTTTCAGCGCCAACAGTTGTTTATGGGTGCCGTCCGTGCTGCCATCATCTATGATGAGCAGGCGGCTGTCGGTGCCCGTTTGCGCTGCAATGGCGTGCCACTGCCGCGCCACCGCCTCGATATTGGCTGCCTCGTTGTAGGCCGGGATGACGATGTATAGTTTATCCATGTGCACACTCCGTATCCGCTAACCTCAGCGCCTCCAGGATGGCCTGGTCCATGTCCATGTAACGGTATAGGCCCAGCCGCCCGGCAAAAATGATGTCCGGACGGGACCTGGCCAACTCCCGGTATTTTTGATACAGGGCATTATTTTCATCATCGTTTATGGGGTAATAGGGCTCCCGCCCTGTGTGCCATTCCTCCGGATACTCCCGCGTGATGAGCGTTCCCGCCTCCGGCGGGCAGTCCGCGTCAAAGTGCCGGTGCTCTATTATGCGGGTGAAGGAGGTCTGTTTGTCGGTGTAGTTTATGACGGCGTTGCCCTGATAGTTTTCGCAGTCCGGCATATCCTCGTCCACAAAGCGCAGGGAACGATACGCGAGATGGCCCAGGGAATAGTCAAAAAACTCGTCTATCATGCCCGTGTAGAAGATTTTTTTGTGGCATACGTCCGGTCGCTCGGCGAGGTATTCGCGGTATGACAAGCCCGTCCGCACATCCACTCCGGCCAGCATCCGCTCGATCATATGCGTGTAGCCGCCTTTGGGGATGCCCTGATAGGGGTCGTTGAAATAATTATTGTCATAGGTGAAGCGCAGCGGCAGACGGCGGATGATGAAGGCCGGCAACTCCTTGCAGGGCCGCCCCCATTGCTTTTCGGTATAGCCCTTGATCAGCTTTTCGTATATGTCGCGCCCGACCAGGCGCAGGGCTTGTTCCTCCAAATTTGTGGGCTCAGCGCTCCCCGCGTCTGCTATTTGCGCGTTAATTGCAGCCCGCGCCTCGGCCGGTGTCCGCACTCCCCACAGTTGATAAAAGGTGTTCATGTTGAAGGGCAGATTGTATAGCTTGCCCTGATAGTTGGCCAGCGGCGCGTTGATATAGGGGTTAAAATCTGCGAATTGATGTACATAATCCCAGATTTTGCGCTCTGCCGTGTGAAAAATATGGGCGCCGTGGCGGTGGACATGGATGCCGTGTATATTTTCGCTGTATACATTGCCGCCGATGTGCCCGCGCTTTTCTATGACAAGACAGCGGGCCCCGGCCTTGGTCATTTCATGGGCAAAGGTCGCCCCGGTCAGGCCGGCACCGACGATGAGGTAGTCGTGGGGGGTGGGTGAGTTTGTCATCTATACCTCCAGGCAACCCAGCGCATAAAGTGGCACGCTCTTTATGCCATTCTCGAAACCAAAGTTTTTCGCCGATACGCGGATGGAATAAACAGGATGATATATGTCCCTGAAAGTGCGCAGGCTTTTTGAACGCACGTTGTCCGCGGATTTCGCCTCCAGCGGAATGATGTTTCCCTGCCTGTCCTGAAATACAAAATCCACTTCCGCCTTTCCCGGTGAACTCCAATAATAAGCATGGATACCATTCGTGACCAGGACCTGCATGATATAGTTTTCGGCCAAGGCTCCCTTGAAACCATCGAAACTATGCGGCGTATGCAATAACACATGGGCGGCAATGTCCAGTTTGGAACATAAAAGCCCCGTGTCCACCATATAAACCTTGAAAAAATCCGGCTGTTCATAGGCTTTAAGCGGCAGCTTTCCTTCGCTTACATTGACGCACTTGTTAATCATGCCTGCCGCCGCCAGCCAATCCAGTGCCACTTCAAAATCCTTCGCCCGCGCCCCGGATTTTATGGCTTTGTATTGAAATTTATGGTTTTCTTTGGCCAACTGCGCGGGTATGGAATTCCATGCCGCCATGATGCGGGTCGTCTCCGTCGGTGTGGCATATTTGGCCATGTCGGCGACGTAGGAATCGTTGAGGACCCTTTGAACGGCAGACACAAAATCAAAATCTTGTTTATCCACATACTCCAGCACAGCGCGCGGCATACCGCCCACGGCCAGATATGTTTTATACATATCCATCGCTGTATCGTGGAGGCTAAGTGGCTTGAAGTCCCGGCAGGATTCGCGGATTAAATCATAAAGTCTTTTTTGACCGATAGCCCAGGCAAATTCCTCTAAATCCATCGGCTGTAAATGGAGCAAGTCCACTTTGCCGACAGGGAATGAATACTTTTCACGCCTGACCGCCACGCCCAGCAGACTGCCGGCGGCGGCGACATGATAATGGGGGGCTTTCTCGGCGAAATACTTCAGCGCCGTCAGCGCCTGTTCACAGGCCTGGATTTCATCAAAGACGAGCAGGGTTTCCTCCGGCATGACACTCTGCCCGCTTTTCGCCGCCAATTCTTTCACAATGCGTTCCGGATCCAAGTCACGCTCGAATACCGCCCGGACATCCGCCGACTCCTCCATGCTGAAATAGGCGACGTTCTTATAGTGTTCTTTTCCGAAAGACAATAATGAATATGTTTTACCGACCTGTCTGGCGCCCTGCAAGAGCAGGGGCTGCCTGTGGGGGGTGTTTTTCCATGCGAGTAGTTTTTTTACAATTTTACGTTCCATAAAGTGTGTTCTCCCTACACTTATTGTAACATTGGTGTTTTTATATGTCTACCCATTGCGGGCCGATGTGGGCATCATTTCAATTATGAATTATGAATTATGCATTATGAATTATACTTAAACTTCCCGATACGGCGCCAGATTCACCACCGTCTTGTCCTCGCGCCCATTGTATAAAGCGGCGAAGTAACTAAAGGCAGAATTAGCGATGACCATGCCATGGCAACGGCTCATCAGATCCATGTCGATATAACTATTTGCGCCCTCATTACCCGTCACGAAAACGAGCCTGTCACCAGCCAGATCAAGACCCAGCGTGCGCCAATTGGCTTTGCACCAGGGGATGTCGTCAGAAAAAATCAGATATGTCGCGCCGGGCAGCAGCGCCGTCATGTTCCGCATCGCCACCTGATAAAACTCCCCCGGCAGATGCCACTCCAGGGCAACGAAGTCACCGCGGCGGATATGGACGGACACGCAGGTTTCGGTCTTTATCGTCTCCGCGTGGGCCAGATTTTCCTTGCCCGTGATGGCGGGAAAAACCAGCTCCGCCATCAATGTTTTGCGTATCCGCGCAAACCATTCTTTATTTATCCAATAGCCAAAGAAGTAGACATTGCCGGGAATTTTCATCAGTTCGGGATGATACTCGCTGGTCTTTGCATGATAGACCGTGCCATCGAAAGAAAAATTCTTGGCCTCCGCCACCATGATAATATCCATGCCCTGGTCTTTTAACAACTGGCATAAATCGCCGCCACTGCCCTCGGCCACAGCCACCATATACTCCCAGACATCCGGCTCGAAATAGTCGCTCAGCAACTGGGGCTTAAGGCCAAAAACACGCTCCAGCTCATAGCCGTTATGCTCGTGGACACGGAAAAACTTCATGTTGTCCAGCCATATCTCGTCTTTTGCATGAATTTGATAATAACGGTAGAAGATGTACTGGAAAATCTGGTTGCCCAGCCCGCCGTTTAGGTATTGTATTTTCATGTGTTCCCTATCTCCGCCAGCCTTCTTTGCGCCGGTGGAAAATCGCCACACCTTTTATAGTACATCAAAGCAATATCTTTATTGTCCATGTTATCATATATCACCGCAATCTGATAACATGGCATGAACGAATTCACGCCATTTTGCTTGCCGGGACCCATTGTGGTGGCCTTCAAAAACTCGCCCAGGGCCTTTATGTACTGGCCATTCGCCTCATAAATCCGCCCCATCAAATAGACAAAATCCGTGAGCTGGCAAAAGGCATCATAAATCCCCATGAAACTCAGCGCGTCTTCCTTCCTGCCGATTTTTAACAGCGACTGACCATATGACACGACCATTGTCTGGACATATTCCAGGGAGGGGTCCAGGTCGAAACTAAGGCCCTTTTTGAACCACTCACAGGCCTCTTCATCCTCATCGCCCATCATATATGACTGACCTATTTGAAAGTAGTTGTAGGCATCATCCGGATCTTTTTCCACCGCCACCATAAGCATGTCTATATTACGCTTGTTTTTGGCGGCAATTTGCTCCGGCGTGCCGATATAGCCGGTGTGGTAGAGTTTAAGCGGGATGGGGAATGAGTACATATCCTTTGCATGTCGCGGCAAAATCGGCTGTACCTGCTCATGGATGGCCCCCTCAAAATGATAGTATTTACGGGGGTAAAGACGCACCAGCTCGGTCGTGTATGTGCGTTTTATCGCATCGGGCGGGGCATCGGGCGGGCCCAGCATTTCATTTTCTATCTCCAGGGTGCCCACATAGCGCGGGTACTGCCTGATCAGCGAAAACAGCTCCGGCGTTTTGATATAGGTGATGTATTCGTCGCAGTCCAATGACAGCACCCAATTATTGGAAGCCTTGCTGGCCGCATAGTTCTTGGCGGCCGCAAAATCGTTTATCCATTCAAAATCATGGAGTATGGCCCCGTATTCGGCGGCAATCTCCTTGGTCCGGTCGGTCGAGCCGGTATCCACCACGATCACCTCAAAGCGGTAGGGTGCGACGCTTTCCAGGCAGCGGCCGATGTTTTCTTCTTCATTTTTTGCGATTATGCATACAGAAATGGGGGGCATGTTTATCTCCTTTATTAAGATGGGCTCATGGCAAACATCTTTTCCAGTTGGGCGTCGAAGGAAAAATACTCGCGTACCTTACGCTGCCCATTTTGGGCGATGCGGCATCTTTCGTCTGCGTGCCGGATATAGTAATCGGCCTTGTCGGCGGCATCCTCGATACTATCATAGACTACCACATCCTCGCCGGGAATGAAATGCTCGACCAGTTCATGCTGATAATTGGACAGTAAAAACCCGCCGGAGCCCAAAATATCCAGGGCACGCAGGGGTATGCCCGAGCGGATGCTCCTGAGCGTCGGGTTTAAGTTTATCTTGCTCAACTTAAATATCTTCGGCATTGTATCGAAATATCCGGCCGTGCCCCGATAGGAAACGCCCTCCGGGAGAGCCTGCACATGGCGCGAAAAAAGCAGGGTGTGATGGCGCTGCCCCAGGCGCTTAAGCAGGCTCAGGCGTTCGGCGGCGGCAATCCGGGTGGCAATCGCCAGCGACAGGCCCGCCTGGTCCATCTCTATTTCCTGCCCGGCTTTTGCATGGGCCATGCAGATACGCTCCAGCAGTTCGGCGGATAACAATTCATCCACAAAGTAGTAGCCATATAACAGCCGCTGGGCAGTAAC
>Ga0099364_10011660_pt1 | contig 11977 bp, 4 predicted proteins | sample TergutTh196P3_FD_73070 | JGI IMG/M metagenome (GOLD analysis project Ga0099364, IMG submission 73070) | Microcerotermes parvus P3 segment gut microbial communities from Pointe-Noire, Republic of the Congo - Th196 P3 | ecosystem: Host-associated > Arthropoda: Insects > Digestive system > Gut ...
TGGAAACTCGCTCACGCACCGTTTGTCGTCGCCCACGTCGGAATCCTAGTGCTCCTCGTCGGTTGCTTTTTCACTTGGTTCAACGGCGAAGAAGCCCAAATTTCGATCTACGAAGGTATGGCGGCAACTCACGCCGTCAAGCCGGACCGTCGCCTGTTCGAAATCAGTACGGTGTCCTACACGGAACCCAACGACACTCGAAACGCAAAACCTCCCGTCAAGGTTCCGTTCTCTCCGGGCCCGTTCAATTGGGAAGACTATGACCGCAAGAACTGGTTCCAGTCCGGCAACCGACGGTTTCAGGAATCGTTCTTACTCGAAATGCTTCACGAATCGCTCTGGATGGCAATGCAGTGGGGAGGCCGCGACAGCGGACGCTTGACGCTTCCCGCCGCTGACGGCATCCAAGTCGAGGTGCTTGACTACCTCGCCAGTTCGGGAACGCAGCAAGTTGCTCCTCTAGAACTGAGCGTTCTGTGGAAAAGACCGATACGGACGCCCAACGATCTCGGCGAAGCGCGGACGACACCCAGAACTTGGGAATCGCTCCAGTTCGACATTTTTCGCCGCGAGCATCCGGGTACGGTTGAGAATCGCGGTGTCCAAATGAAAAGCGCCGGCGGCGAACGGATCAATTTTTTCGCAACCGATTCGCTCACCGAAGTCGCGGCGTTCCGAAACAGTGATCCTGATACAAGTTTGAAAATCGGGATATGGGGACAATTGGTTTTGCACCAAGGCGAGAAAAACTATTTTTTCGATGTCGATCAACTGATTGACGACACGCAGGACGACAAGCGTGTTCCGCTCGGCAATTCGGGCTTTTCGATTGGTGTCTTCCAGTTCCTGCCGCGTGCTCCCGGCATTCGCTTGGTTGTCCACGCACCGAACGGCGAGAAGGAAAATCTCGTACTCTTCGCCGATTCGCCGGACTTTAACGTGCCCGCTCGAAAATTCGGCGTCTTCGGAACCTATTGGCTCGATCCCGAAGGTCCCTTGCGAAGGGACCCCGGACGCATCGAACTTCCACGCTTGGACAGTATGGCACAGCCCCGATTGGACATATTACAGGGACCGGGCCGCACCCTTTATTACCGCTTTTGGACCGGACGCTTGCTGGCATCCAGCGGCGAAGTCTTGGTCAATACAGTTGGAACCGAAAAGCCGAAATTCAGCGTTGCTCAAGGAACGCCTGACGAAGCGGAGTTCGTCATCGACCGCTTTTTTACGCAAGACCTGCCCGGTCAACGGATCGTCGCCCTACCAGTCGGCAAAAAGCAGGGAAGAGACCAACAGCGTGTCAAACTGCGCGTGAACGTCGACGGAAACGAAGACACCTTTTGGTTGCAAACGTCCCAATCGCGATTTGTTTACGGCAAAAACCGCACCGTCAGAATCGGTTGGGATTACGATCAGTTTGATCTCGGATTTGGCATTTTTCTCAAGCGTTTTGAAAAGCGTTCCGAACCGGGAAGAAGCCGAATGCCAGCGCACTATTCGAGTTTGGTCGATTTCGTTCAACTGAAAAATCCTGCTGCCGCAACGGGCGGATTCACGAAGTCGCCGGACGACTTTACGATCCTGCAAGAAAACGTCCTGATACGGATGAATCGGCCTGCCGTGTTCCAGAGTTCGACCTTGTCTCGCCGTTATTGGTTTTATCAGAATTCCTACGGCGGTCCTTACCATCCCAATGACCCCCAATTTACGGCAATGTACGATGGCGAAGTGTTTCCGTGGGAGAGCAAACCGCGAGAGTCGTTGTATTTTAGCGTCCTTTCGCTCAACGCCGATCCGGGCCGCGGCTTGAAATACCTCGGTTGCTTCCTCCTCGTCCTCGGCTCCGTATGGCTGGTCTGGCGGAAAGGGGAGGCATTAGGCGTTAGGCTTTAGGTTAGGAGAAATCGAGTAAAACCGCGTCATTCCCGCTTTCGCCGGATAACGGGCTATGAAACAAGCCAAATAAACAAAATAAACAAGCAAAATAATTTGGTTTATTTGTCAAATAGACAAAATAATTTGACATTTTGCTCGCAAAAGCAAAAATACTTGGTATAATGGGTGTGGTTATTGGTTTAATCGAGAAAACATTCCAAATTTGAAGTTTTGTGCAAACAAATCAACTGATTGAGTTGGTAGAAACCGTTCGGGCATTGGGTTGCGAAACGCAAACGATTGAGGTCAAAGCGGCACGTAAAGGTTGCCCTGAACGGTTGTTCGGTACGCTGTCCGCGTTTTCCAATCAAGATGGCGGAGGGATCGTCTTGTTCGGTATGGACGAAAAGAGCAACTTCGAAATAGTCGGAGTCTATGATCCGCAAGACTTGCAGCATCGCGTTGCCGAGCAGTGTAAACAGATGCAGCCTGCCGTCCGTCCATTGTTTACGGTTGCCGAAATAGGAGGCAAGGTCGTTGTATCGGCGGAAATCCCCGGTATGGATGTTCCTGAACGTCCTGTTTATTACAAGGGGACCGGACGCGTCAAGGGTTCGTTCATCAGAGTCGGCGGAGCGGACGAACCAATGAGCGATTATGAGGTTTATAGTTACAATGCTTACCAACGTCGAATCCGCGATGATATTCGTGCGGCGGAACTGGCGGATATTTCGCAACTTCGGCAGGACGCGGTCAAGGGATACGTTACAGCGATCAAACAAGAAAAAGAACATGCATCGAGGCTGTCCGATGAAAAACTTTTGAACCTGATGGGAATCATTAAGGACGGCAAACCGACGCTTGCCGGTGTTTTGTGCTTTCACGAATACCCGCAAGCGGTGTTTCCGCAACTGTGCATTACCGCCGTTGTCGTTCCCGGCGAAAAAATTGGGGACAAGGGAAATGATGGAGAACGCTTTTCGGCCAATAAACGTATCGAAGGCACCATCAAAGAAATGGTGGAAAGAACGATGCTCTTCATTACCAGAAATATGCGTGAAAAAACGATTATTGAAGGCGGCCAGCGGAAAGACAAAACGGAATATCCCATTGATGCCGTGCGTGAAGCAGTCGTCAATGCCCTGATGCATCGGGATTACAGTATTCATACAGAGGGGACTCCGGTGCGTGTTTCGATGTACAACGATAGACTTGAAATTATTAACGGCGGCGGATTGTACGGAAATCTAACCATTGACCGGCTCGGCGAAGTGCAAGCCGACACGCGGAATCAAACGCTGGCAAACATTCTTGAGATACTAAAAATTGCCGAAAACAGATATTCCGGTATTCCCACGATCCGCCGGGAAATGACCGCCTGCCGCTTGCCGGAGCCGCTATTCGAAAGCAAACGCGGCAGTTTTACCGTTACATTAAGAAACGGACTTGACAACCGTATGCCGGAGAACACACCCACAGGAACAAACGGTCTCATCCTTTTTTGTAACACTCCAAGAAGCCGCAAAGAGATTGCGGATTTTCTGGGAAAAACTCAGTATTATGTTATGCAAACCGTTGTGAATCCGTTAGTGGGAAGCGGACAACTCAATATGACAGTGCCCGACAAACCCCAAAGCAAAAAACAAAAGTATTACAGCAATAGACCTGTTTCATGAACCCACCGTTATTCCCGCGAAAGCGGGAACCTAGTGGGGGTTCCGGCTTGGTATTGCGCTTATATTATCGGGGAAAACCAACCTTGTTTTTGCCTTGTTTTTCTGACAAAACAACCTCAGTAGCCAAAATGGCCCCCAATAATCAACCTTATTTATCTCATTTTAAGCCTTGAAAAAATAAGGTGAATGGTGAATAAGGTTAATTTTGTAATGCGTTTTGTGCTACTAAGGTTGTTTCGTTCGGGAAAACAAGGTTAAAACGAGGCCACCTTAACCGTTGCAAAAATTGAAGCGAATAAGAACAATACCAAACCGGATGCACTACTGGGTTTCGCTTTCGCGGGAATGACGAAACAAGTCAAATTACTCCAACAAGTTCCGATCAACAAGGTTTTACCTATGAAACGCCTCTTCGTTTTTTTTATCTTTTTCGTACTCCTTTTCACTTCGTCGGAACTTTGCGCTCAATCCTGGAGTGTTTGGCGGACGATTCCGGTGTTCGATGGCGAACGGGTAATGCCGCTGAGTTCCTTTGCAGACCAAATCGTCAAGGACATCTGTGGAACATCCCGACCGTTCATTCGGTTGGACGACGACGTGTTGGACACATTGGCGCGGTTGCAAGCGGAACACGCCGCCGCTATGAGTGCCGCTGCGCAGGCGGCGGCACGGCGAGGTTTTGACGATACCACCGATGCGGCAAGGGATTCAATCTTCAATTACTCCAGAAATAACCTCTTGGCCGATCTGGAAGTCGGTTTCGGAACGGAAAGCGATTCAGGCGAAACGGCGATGCAAAGCGCTCAGAAGATCATCGGGGCCCTTGATCCGAGCCGACTGGAAACCATTCGCCGCCGTATCCAATTGCTGGTTCCGCCGCAAGGGCGCTATTTCGATTCCAGCGAACTGCTCCTCTCCTGGCTCGGCGAACCGGAAGTCTGGAACTTCATCCCGATCTTTGAGGCTTCCGAAAGCGATTATCGTGTCAATATCCTCGGCGCGGCAACGATCAACAAACGGCGCAACACGCTCTATCGAATCTCCGTGATGCAACTCGATCAATCGAGCGGCTATCAAAGCCGGCTCGACGAAATCGCACAGAAACAGCGGCAACAGGGAGACCAATTCGTTCCGAATCGATACGATGCCATTACGATAAGACTCCATCACTCGCAGTCGCTTTACGAGGAACTGACCTTCCATCCGCAGTACCATCGTCCGACGCAGATGATCGGACTTTTACAGCGGACGATCGGATTCGGACAACAGATGCCCGGCGCTCCCGTTGATCGGGACTGTACCTACGGCGACTGCCGGACGGTATGGGAAAACCTGCGGGCAATCGGCGGCGATGCCCGTGTGAGAGACGAAATGACGGAACGTTGGGAAAGTATTCTGTTACGAATTATTGCGCTGGCAACGGCTTTCGATAAAACCGATGCGCAAGGGAATCCGATGCATCCGAATCTCGATGCCGTTCAGCGGCAGTTCGAACGCCTGTTGACGCTGATCGATGGAACTCTCGACGAAAGCGCAACGCTTATGGAGGAAGCCTATCCCGGTCAAAAATTCCGCAAAAAAACGGACGAGTCCGAAACGCCGTCCATTTTGCCGCGGCTGTTTCCGGCAACAAACCGTGGAGACGAACACGAGGCATCGCTTAAAAAACTCGTTTTGCGATACCACTATTCCGTCAAAACGCTCCGCCGGGAAATCGAAGCGGCGTACATTGCGCTTTTCGATAATGGCCGTGCGCTGCGTGTGTTGCCGGTTCTGTCGGAGCAAACGCTCGGCAGCGACATTGCATCGAACGGCGTTCAACCGTGGGCAACCTTCCAAACCGTGATGCACGCCGAGGACGTGATGATCCGTCGGTTTTTCGATCCGCGATTCAGTGCGGTAACGCCGACTGCCGACTCCGATGAAATCGTCGATAGGTGGGCACCGCCGGAGATTGCCGACGAAACCGCAACGACCGAATCCGATGCAACATCGGAAGAGGAACAAATGGATGAATTCGAGCGAGAACTCTTCGAGAAACCGGCCATCCGCCCACAAGAGAGCAGGGTGCTGTCTCCTTCTCAGAACGATCCGATTCTCAGAGTCCGTGTTTATTTCAACCGGCTCGTTTCTGCATATGAAATCATCGGCACTGCGATCAATTGGTCCGATTCCGGTCGGCGGTTCACGGACTCGGCGGTCGGCCTGCGAGATTCGCTGCGCGATGCCGGCAGCCGCAGCGACGATGCACGAAAATGGCTCATCGCGCCGGACGATGCTATCGGTGTCGAAACCTATCATAAGACCCGTTATCCCGCTCACGGTGCAATGTCTGCCGAATACCGGTATTTCAGATTGGCACCCTTTTACTGGATGTGGGTCTTTGCGGCGAGTTCCGTCGTCTTCGTCGGTTTTGCGATGCTTTTCAGACGCAGTCGAAAAGAAATCGCCTCCCTCTCGCCAATGGCCGGTTACGATGTAACGTTTCGGAAATCGGGTTTCACGAACACCGCCGAGGAATATCTCTATTGGGCTGCCATTGCGTTCCTGTTGCTCAGTGTTTTCGTAACGTTCATTGGCGGGGCGATGCGTGCTTGGATAACCGGTTGGGCTCCTGTGACGAATATGTACGAGACCGTCGTTTTGTCAGCGTTTTCTGCCGCTCTGTTCGGATTGTGGTACGGCTTGTATCCGTTGTTGCATCCGGCTTTTGCGTTGGCGTGGCGGCTGACGAAATTTCCGTCTTTTCCGAGTTTGATATCGAATTTCTCTGCGGAGAAAACGCCGTCCGGCGAACAGGATGGCCGCTATGCTATGCGTCAGGCTGCGAAGGAGTTCGGTGTGCCCGGTTCGGATCACTTGGTCGATTCCGACAGCGATCCCGACGAAACGGAACGCCTAATGCGGCAACGAAGTGAAACTTTCTGGCAATTTACCCTGGCGCTTCCCCGCTTGGTCCTGATGGTGCTGACGCTGTTGATTACCGTTCAAGCCTGCTACGGAGAGTATGCACACGACCACGGTGTCTTCGCCACGATGTTCGAAATGATGACAATGCACGATCCACTCGACTGGCTCGTTGTGATGGCGTGTCTGGCTCTGACCGTTTGGTTGGTGCCGCCTCTTCTTATGACCGCCGTGATTGGTACAGTGCTGTTGTTTCGTCCGAGCCGCCTTGCCGCCGAAGCAGGCGTTGTGTCCCGACATCAGCCGGAAGTCATTACGCCGGAAACTCGCCGCCGCCGTGAGTTGAGCGGCATTTTCCTCGGCGAAACGCATGTCGGTGTCACTCAGGGCGTGATTGACGACAGTTGGGCCGTCTGGTTGAACGGTGTACGGAACGAAATTTTGGACCGCAAACTCTATATCCTTATCGGTGCCGTTGTTGCCGTGTTGGCAGGACTTGCGGCTCATTACAATTCGACGCAGTTCAATCCGAACATCAAGCCGCTTGCCGCCGTTCTTCGGAGCAATTTTTGGTTGACGATCCACGTCGTTGCGATCATTCTCAGTTATGCGGCGGCGGCCATCGCATGGGGCATGGCGGCCGTTGCTCTGGGCAGTGTGATTTTCGGACGCTATCGACGGGAAACGACAGCCGAGGGAAAACGCCGTGTTCGGGTTCCGGCGCTTTGCGAAACGATTGCACCGTTTATTCTTCTGTTGCTCCGCATTGCCGTGGTGCTTCTTGCTGTGGGAACGATCCTTGGCGGCAGATGGGCCGATTACTCATGGGGTCGATTCTGGGGTTGGGACCCGAAAGAGGTTTGGGCGCTCATTACGTTGTTGTTCTTGCTGATTGTGCTTCACGGCCGGATTGGCCGGCTGTACGGTCAATTGGGTGTTGTCATTGGCGGTCTGCTCGGTTCCATTGCCGTGGTGATGACGTGGTACGGTATCAATTACGTATTGAGTGCTGGCAAGCACGCTTATGGCGGCGGCTCGGCGGCAGATGCAACGACATTGCTTGTTGCGTTTGTGATTGTGAATCTTCTCTGGGCTGTTGCCGCGATGAGCCGCTGCGGCGCCGAAGTTTTCGGAACGGAAAGTGAAGAACCCGGTTAAACGCCGGTCAGCCGCGGCGGGCTGCGTATTTGCCGGGTTTATTAGACCTTCACTAACTTCAAAACAAGCAGAATGGTGGATTTGCGTTGCAGAACGAAAAATTTATCGGCGTACTGTTTTCACACGGAGGCACGGAGAAGAGTTTTCTCTGTGCCCCCGCGCCTCTGTGTGAGAAAAAATACGTGTGTTCACGAAGGTTAGCGAGCAAGTCTCTGTAGCATACCGATAATCATAATTCCTCTTGACGCATTTGGCAGAATTTCGTATTTAGGGACGTTACGTCTCCTTTTTCGAGGTTCCGACCATGCGAATCGTTAGCGGTCTTGTCCTGTTTTTTGGCCTTTGCTCCACGCTCATCGGAGCGGAGCGGTTCCCGTATGTTGCGTCGATCACTGCTTCGGAGGTCGCGGTCCGTAGCGGTCCCGGTTCAGAATTCTACGAAACCTCCGTTCTGCGGCATGGCGATAAGGTCGAGGTCTATCACGAAAGCGGCAACTGGCTTGCGGTGCGTCCGCCGCTGGGAAGTTTTTCCTGGGTCAGTGGACGTTACGTCGATCTCAATCTCGGCAACATCGGCACCGTAACCATTGACGGCCTCGTTGCGAGGATCGGCAGCGAAAACGGCGAACTCTGCGAAACGGTCCAGGTCAAACTCAAAAAGGGCGAAAAACTACTCGTTCTCGACCGCAAGGAAACGCCGGAAAACGTTGCAAGTCCCTTTTGGTATAAAATTTCACCGCCGAGCGGAGAATACCGCTGGATTCCTCGCTCCGCCATAACGTCAAGCACTGCCCAGATTGTTCCGAGGCGGCAAACATCGGCGATTGTCCCCGTCCGCTATGAAATGGAAACCAAGACACCGGTTACGCCGCCGCCCCTGCGTACACCGCTGCCGCCGTCGGCAAACCGTGCAAATAGCGTCGTCAAGCGGACGCCGATCACGGATGATCTCGGAACACCGGGTGAAATTCCGCCGCTCGCCGAACTGTTGGCCAACGCCGATCCGAGCCGCAAGCAGGGATCGCCGCCACCTCTCATCGTTCCGGAAGAAGAGTTGACCCCCTTTCAGAAGATGTTCCAAAAAGCGTTCGAGGAACTCAAGCAGGAAACCCGAATCGCTCTGATTCGACCGACCGATGATTGGGTGTTCGAAACGCTCATCAGACAGGGCAATGATCTGTACGAAGTCGCGCAAACCGACGACGACCTTGAAAAACTGTATCACATCGTCGAAACGCTCCAGCGGACGCGGACTGTTCGGCAGGAAATCGCTATGCGGCGGCAATCCCGGTCCGGCAGCATTCTCTCGGCGAGCCAATCGCCCTACGGATCGCACCGCGCAGCGACTCCGCAAACGCCGCCGCTTGTTACAACAGCGGCGAACCGAATAGAGCCGCCGGATTACGACATCGTTGGCAGACTCGGCGAGTTCGACCCGCGGCCGGTAGGGTACCCGCCATATGCGGTCGTCAACGACAAAGGGGAAATCGTCTGTCTGATTACCCCGGCGGCAGGTGTCGATCTGGGGCGTTACCTTGGAAAACACGTTGGAGTCAACGGCGTCCTCGGAAGATATGAAACGCGGAACGAGCCTGACAAGCGACATATCACCGCGATGAGCGTCGCCGAGATCATCCGTTGACCCATTGCTCTGACCGATGATAATGTCATAAAATGCGTCCATCGCAGAGTTTACTTTCACGAAGGGCGCCCAATGACGTTTCTCGTCCCCTTGGCAGGCTGGTTGGCAGTTCTTACCGTTCCGATCAGCTTGCTGTACATTTTGAGAGTCCGATGGCGGCGGCAGCCGGTCTCAACGACGATGTTCTGGCAACGTGTCGCCGAAGAGCACCGAATCCGTTCGCTTTGGCGGCGTTTGCGGCGTTTACTGTCGCTGCTGGTCAATTTGCTCTTTCTGTTACTGCTCGTTGCCGCCGTCATGCATCCGGTGTTTTCATCGCGAATCCACACGACAAAAAGCATTATCGTTCTCGATAATTCCTTGAGTATGAACGCCATCGAGGCGGACGGAACAAGCCGACTCGACGCCGCGAAGATGGCCATCCGACACTGGCTCTCCTCTATGCCGCGCGGACATCAAGTCGCCTTGCTTACGGCGGGAGGAGAACCGCGTGTCGTTGTCGGATTTACGGAACGGTTCGGAGCGATACGGAAAAAACTCGAGGCCATTGAACCGGGAACCGGAACAGCCCGGCTGGCGGACGCCGTAAAACTTGCGAAAGATATTTCGTTGCGGAAAACCGGCACGAAAATTCATGTTTACACCGACGGGTGTTCGGTGGACATTGAACCGTTGCGCAAAGACGGCGACCTCCGTTTCTCACCCATTGGAGGGCGTTTGGAGAACACGGCAATCGTCAAGTTTCAGCCGCGGCGTACGTTCGGCGCCCCGGTCGGTTACGAGCTTCTTGCCGAAGTCGTTCATTTTGGCGAGAAAACCGTTGAATGCCGCTTCGAAGTCGACTTGGATGGAATCCCGGTCGATGTCGTGCCGTTGACGCTACGGCCGAATGTTCCGCAGATGGTGATGATTCAAGGTGTTACAGAAAAGGGAGGAGTGTTGCGGGGAACGCTGGACGTTCACGATGCCCTTCCTGCCGACGATACGGCGTCCGCACCGCTTGCGGACGACGGAGGCCAAAACATTCTGTTTCATGGCGATGCGAATTTTTTTCTCGACGCCGTACTACAGTCTCAACCGAATACGGCCGTACACGTTGTCGACGACCTGCCGGAAACGATCCCTGCCGACAGCGTATTGGTCGTTCACCAAACGGTTCCGGAAAAACTGCCGGGAGGAAACGTCCTTTTGATGAATCCGTGCAACAGCGGCGATCTCTTGCGGGTCGATGGCAATCTCGGGGCCCCGCTCGTCGGCAAACAGGAACAGGAACAACCATTGCTCCGATTCGTCCATTTGGCGAATGTGGTTTTTCCCGGAGCAAGGAGACTTGAACCGGTGGCGGTTGAATCGGAAGAGTACAAGTTTGTTCCGATGATTGAAACACCGGCGGGCGAGCCGCTTTACGTTTGCATCACGACGCCGGAAAATCGGGTACTTGCCTTGAGTGCGGAACTGTCACGGGGCGAATTGGCCCTTCGCACGGCCTTTCCGATCTTGATTGCCAATGCGCTGATGTTTTTTCGAGGAGACGGCGGCGAGTTGCAACCGGCGACGCTTCCCGGCGATTCGGTGGAAAGCGATTTGTCCTTGGCGCCGGACGATTTTTATCGGTTGCGTACGGAACCTTCCGGATATAAGGTGGCGGAACGGCCTCTTTGGTTTTGGCCGGCTCTTGCGGCGTTGTTACTTTCCGTTACGGAATGGTGGGCCTTCCAACGCCGCCTGCTTGATTGAAAATATGTTCGACGTTTTCACCGGAACGTCTGCCGACTGACATGGAATTTTCCCGTTTGTTCACAATGTCTGCCTGCGCGGCCCCCTGCTCCGCGCCTGGTCGAAGACTTTGTCTGTATCAACCGGGGGAGAGCCGAAATCTTTTACCCTCGTTTTCCGGAGGTTCGGTGGGGCTACCTCACCCCCGGTTACCTTGTGCGTCCTCCTTTGAAAAGCGATGGATGGCTTAATAATTCGTCAGCGGAACGAATCCTTTCGCGGTGATGATTTCGTGGCCTTCTTCGCTGAGGAAGAAATTACAGAAATCCAGCAGCGGCGAACCGAGTTCCGGATAGCCGTTCGTAAAAAGATACAACGGACGAGCGATTTTGTACCGTCCGCTCGCGATGGTCTCCTTCGTCGGAGCAACGCCTTCGTAACGGACCGCCGTGACACCGGCTTTCACAAAGCCAAGACCGACGTACCCAATGGCACCCTGTGTCGTACTGACCCGAGTGAAAATCTGCGGATTCGAATTGGCAAACTCAACCTTGTCTCCCAACTTATCTTTGTCGAGAACCAATTCATGGAACACTTCATAAGTTCCACTCGACGTGTCCCGGCTGATGGCAACGATCGGTGTGTTCGTGCCGCCAATCTCGCGCCAATTCGTGATTTCGCCGGTGTAAATCTTTTTGACCTGCTCCTTCGTCAATTGTTTGACGGGATTCGACGGATGCACGATCAGGCACACGCCGTCCATACAGATCGTGAACGGCACCGGCATTCGTCCGGCGGCGACCGCTTTGTTGTATTCGTCCGTTTTCATAAACCGGCTCATTGCTGCAACTTCGCAACGGCCTTCGACCAATGCCGTTGCTCCGTCGCCGGAACCTGTCTTTTTGACGGAAAACTTGAGGTCCGGCATCTTTTGACCGAACGCCTCCACAAAGGCATCGACAATGGGACCAACCGTGGTCGATCCGTCGATGCGGATTTCGTT
>Ga0099364_10011661_pt1 | contig 11976 bp, 10 predicted proteins | sample TergutTh196P3_FD_73070 | JGI IMG/M metagenome (GOLD analysis project Ga0099364, IMG submission 73070) | Microcerotermes parvus P3 segment gut microbial communities from Pointe-Noire, Republic of the Congo - Th196 P3 | ecosystem: Host-associated > Arthropoda: Insects > Digestive system > Gut ...
AACCCAAAAAGCCACAGACGAGCGCATGAAACAAATGCGCGAAGAAATACTCGAAGCAAAAAACAGCGGCAAATCGGCAGAGGAAATTGCCGCAATAAAAATGAAAGCCGAAGAAGATGTGCGCAATCTCGAACTGAAAGCGGCAGAAGAACGCGAAGCCGAACGCCGGAAAGAACACGCCGCACTCGTAGAAAATATCGCCGCCCAGCAAAAAAAGCTGGATACCCTGAAAAACGGCACTAAAACCTACGACGAACAGAAAAAGAAAATAGACGAACTTACCGCAGCACAGCGCAAACTCAACGGCGAGATATACGACGAAGTACAAAAACAGGAAGACTTAATCCTGAAAAACAAAGAAGCGCTACAGCAACAGAAAGACGACAACGAAAAAGCGCGAAAAGAAGAACTGAAAAATTTAGCAGACAAGCATCAGAAAACGCTTGATAAAAAGAAACAGTTCGAAGACGAGCGTATGGCGCTCGAAGAAGCGGGTCGTTCAAAAGACTTTGCTTCGCAATTGGCATGGGAGGCTAAAAAGTTCACAAGCGCACAACAACACGAATACGACAAACTCGAAACACTTAAAAATTTCGGGCAAATCACCTTAAAAGAATACAGCGAACAGCACGAACTCCTGCAGGCAAAAGAAAAAACTTTCCGGAACAAACAAGCCGCCGAAGCCCAAAAATACGCCGAAGAACAGCGCAAAGAGATATTATCCCTGCTTCAAAAAACAGTGGACGAGCAAATTTCCGAAACACAAAAGAAATATGCCGAAGCTATCAAAACACTGGGTGAAATGCAAGAACCTGTGCCGTTGATAGGAGAAGATCCGGCAGATTTTAATGAACGGCTGGGAGAATACAAGGCGTTTATGATGAAAAAAGCAGAAATTACAACGCAACTCCAACAGCAGGAAGAAAAAGAAATAGAGAGCATCAAAAAAGCCGGCATCGAAAAACAGATAAAAGACATTACCGAAGCTGTGAGCGAGCAATATGCTTCGGATTTGGCAAGGCATGCCGACAACGAACGCGAAAAACAAAAAACGGAAATTGCCATGCTTGAGAAAACGATTGAGGAAAAGCAAAAAGCCGGCATCGAAGCCTTCGAAGATGAAGCAAAACTGCGAGCTTTGAAAACCCAAGCATTACAGTCAGATCTCAACTACGAACTGCTCACCCAAAGCAAATCAGCGCAGGAAGTATATGAGATGAAAAAAAAGGCTTTGGAAGAAGAACTGAAATTATATGCAGATAATGCCGACAAAAAAGCCGAAATAGAAGCCGAATTAGCACAACTCAGCAGCGAACATGCGCAGGAACGAGTTGCCAATTTTGAGAATTGGGCAGGTAAGTCAATGGAACTTCTCGGCGCAGTAAGCGAGCTTGCAAAAGCGCTGGGAGAGCGCGAAATTGCCGAAGAAGAAGAAAAAAACGAACAGGCAAAAGCAGCCCTTGACGAACGATTGGCTGCCGGACTTATCTCGCAGCAGGAATACGACGACCAGGTCGCGGCTCTTGATGCAGAACTCGATGCCAAGAAGAAAAAAATTGCTGTCGAACAGGCAAAACGCGAAAAAGCAATGGCAATCGTACAGGCAATAATAAATATGGCATCGGCTATTATGGGAACATGGGCAGGATATGCGACAATGGGTCCGTTTGGTCTTGCCGCCGCAGCAATTCAAACAGCTGTGATAGCCGCTTTGGGCGCCGTACAAATTGCTACAATTGCTGCACAACCTTTACCCAAAGCCGCACGCGGCGGGTTAATAAAAGGCTTGCCGCACTCATTGGGCGGCGCAATTATCGAAGCCGAAGGCGGCGAAGCCATCGTTAACAGGCATACCATGTCAAATCCGCTGCTTGCCTCCATCGTGTCGGCAGCAAACGTTGCCGGCGGCGGCGTAGCCTTTGCCAACGACGGAGGCTATTCCTCCCGCGCGTTTACAGGCTCAAGCGCTTCGTTGCATCAAATGAAGGCGGCAATGCGCGAAGCCGTTGCCGATGTAAAAATATATACTACGGTAGAAGACTACCGCCGTGCCGACAGAAAATACACGCAAATAGAGCAGGCTGCCAGTTTCTAAAAGGCACAGACATTTTTATGTCATAGATGCTTGCCTTAAGCTGTTGTAATTTTGTCTTTGCAAAGAAGAAACTATATAGTGATATTCTCCAAAAAAATCTATTATTAACAATTTAAAAAAAAATCAACAACCATGAATGAATTTGGAAAAGTAACGATGAACCTTATTGCAGCATCGTTGGAAAAAGCCGCCGCGACAGGCATAAACAAACAGGTGATTATCGGCAACTGGGACGATATTGACCGGAATGAATCGATAATCGAAAACGGCGTATTGGTATCGCTCGATTTAAAACCGGGCAAAAAAGCCTACAAATTTGAGTCTATTGAGAAATCGACCACAGGCGAAGCCATTTTGGCAAAAGGCACCTACTTCGACAACTACGACCATGCGGTAACCATTCGCGCATTCTCGAAAAAACAGGAAGTCAAAAACTTTGTAAACTCCTTGAAAAGCGCGCGCGTTTTTGTAATTGTCGAGAACAAAGAAATTGGTCCCGATGGAGAAGTAAAATACGAACTTTACGGCTGGGACAACGGCATCAAATTAGCCGAACTCCCATATACTACCGACTTTGCCGACGGCGTAGTATACTCCATGAAACTGGCTTCGGACGAAAACGCAAAAGAAGGTCAATTGCCGCTTTCGGTTTACGCCGAAACCTTGACTGATACCGAAAATATGATTGCCGGTTTAGTTGCCGAATAACGGCGCAGGAAAGAGGCTGTGCAAACAACTTTTTTTGAATAGCCTCTTTTCATTTTTTTTGATTAATAATCACAATGTAAAATTATTAACAAATGAAATTATAAACAAATGAAATTTTCAAGTGAAATGAATTACAATGCAAACCCAAGCGGGAATGCATTCCTGATGATAGACTCCGACGGCGTTTCGGCTCCGCAGCGTACAAAAATTAACGATATCCTCAATATCCTTATCAACGGCGCACCCGGCACGCTCGACACGCTCGGCGAAATCGCCAACGCATTGGGGCAAGACCCGAATTTTGCAACGACAATAATAAATTTGCTGGGACAAAAAATAAATGCTTCCGAAAAGGGCGCAAACAATGGCGTAGCTACTTTGGATTTCGGAGGAAAAATTCCGTTAATCCAACTTCCAAATCCATTACCTGAAATCAATAAAATCATATCAGGAACAACAGATGTCAGCGTGTACGAAAACAGCATCATTGCAAATATGCGAGGATTTGACTTGCTTAGATTTGACATAAACTTGGAAAACATGGCATATCCTACCGCTCATTCTACAAAAATAGGATTTCCGGACTCTCCATATCCGCTGATCCATGCTACCGCGAATAACTTCATTATAAACTACCCAAATTCCAACACTCCCTTACTGCATGCTGATGCAGGTATCACTACAATAAAATCGGCACATGGTTCTTATGTTTATCTCTCCAGTGACGTTTCAATTTGGGCGCATGGAGGCAATGCATTTTGCTTCACCGGCAGCGATGGCGACCAAATAACAACAATAGGACTTCCGCACGCTGAAGACCCGCTCATACTTGCCAAAACTCACCTGTACGGAACACACAAAGAATTCCGTATCAATCAATTAAACAGCAGCGACCCCATCCTTTTTCACGAACAGGACAGCAACTACGGACGCACTTACATCAGCATGGGCAACGATGGCGACCCTGCCTTTGAACAGGTGCAAGACAGCAACAACAAGCGATGGTACACAAAAATAAACGGCGCACGATGGAATGACGAATTTCTGGGTGTGGAAGAACGGGAATTCTACGGAAACGAATACCGAACAGCATACATGCGGATTTACGGCGACAGCATTGTGGAAGCAGGACACACAAACTGGCAAAACAGTTATTTAACATTATCCCGCGCCGGATACTGCGACCTGTATTATGCCGACGACTCTGGAGTATGGATGTACAACCAACAGGGCAATCAGTTCCTGTTTACCAACGAGCACGAACTGCGCATGGAGATAGACGGCTGCGGCGACCCGATGTTGCTGTTCGATACCGCCAACGAACATGCCGTTATCGGTATGCCTAATGCCGGTAGCGGCTACGACCCGCTCATTGAAGCCAAAGGCGGCGGCTATGATTACACCACATGGCAGATGAAACCATATACTTTCTGTATCAATTACCCCAACAGCGGCGACCGGCTATTGTATAATGAGTGCAAGTCAAACGGCGACAGGTATATGGGCTTGGGAATGGCGGGCGGCTATGGCGACAATATTTTAGAGCAATACAGGTATACTGACGGTAATTCTGGCATGCGGTTGGGCAACGCCAATTCAAACGACTGCTTGCTCGAAGACGTGTACATTCCCAATCAATATAAAGGAACGCGCCTGTGTCGCGGCTGGGGCGATGACTTGTTGGTAGAATATGAAAACTACCAATCCAAGTACGTGGAAATCCGCCTGTGTACATACAACGATACTTTTCTCCGCTCGCGGATTGACACAAACAATTGGGGGAACATGCAAGTAGAATTAACCCTTCCGGGTCAGGGAGACCAAATGTTATTGTTCGATGGCTATACGAACAGAACTGTTATCGGAATTCCCAACAGCGGCGACCCGCTTATCGAAGCGTCCCAATATCATTTTGCAATTTATAACCCCAACAGCAGCGATGAAATATTAAAATCGCAAGGCACTTATTTGAATGACGAAGTAAGGCTTAACTTTCCGCGAGGTACTGATGAAATTTTACGATATACTCGAAACGGATATAACACCAACATGCAACTGTCAATGTCGGACGGAAACGACAAGTTATTTGCCTGCGAAACCTCTCCCAATCACCGGAAATTTGGCATATACGAAAGTAACGATGATACCTTGTATGTTTATCGGGACTGGGTTAACAAATATAGTGAGTTTTGGGCTGGTATCGCCGGCGACAGTTTCCTGCGCATGAAACAGAACCAAGACTGGCTAACGAATGATTACAGTCAAGAATTTGAATTATCGCATATTTGCGAAAGCCCGTTTTTGAAAGCCGAATTTCAGGGAAGTAATCCAAGTAAGCGCAATTACGCAAGGCTTATTTCTCCCGAAAAAAATACGGTGTATGCAGAAGTAAACCCACAGGGAGTAGAGATAGGTATGAACGGCGAAACCTTATTATTTCAAGACATGTCTTATGATGGAAGCAGTTCAAATCCGACCGACATAAAACTTCTTGTCAAATACAGAGGCACGCAATATGCTATACCGCTGCAAGCAGTGTAAAGTAATTACGAATTACGAATTAAAAATTAAAAGAATTGAACTTTAAACATTGAATTTTAAACTTATAACTCTTTAAAAACTAAAAAAAATCATGAAAGAAAACAAAAAAATCGACCTTACGCAGGTCATCAAAGAAGCCGACGGCACAACGCCTTACGCTTTCGGAACTCCGCGCACCGGCAGAGATGCCAACGGGCAACCCATTGAAGTACTTGAAACCGCCACGTTTCAAAAGTTGATTAACTCTTCGCTACGCCAAACGCGCATACAACCGGGGCGCGAAGAAACGAAAGAGCAGTACAATGCCCGTGCGCTTGCTTCGCTTGCATTGGCAGAAAAAGTAGCCGGCGCAACGCCCACAACCGAATTTTCGGCAGACGAAATTGCCGTCATGCAGGATTGCATTGCCGGAAGCCCGGCAGTGGTGTACGGACAGTTTTTGAGAATGTGCGAGTGAATTAGTGAGTAGTTAGCAGTGAGTAGAACTCACTGCTAACTAAAAAAAGTTCTTTGACATATTGAGCTACCGAAAACGTTAAAACAGTGAAATTATTTTGTTATTTTGTTCGTTTTCAAAATTATTTTCTAATTTTGCAGTTTTCTAACCAAATTGTCAAACCGAAATTTTATGAATGACGTCGAAATATACGAAAATAACAGCGATTTAAGTTTTGAGGATTTTAAAAATCAAAATGGTTTTATTTATTGGTGGGCGTCTGAGTTGCTTTTGATGCTTGGTTATCCTGACCTAAAATCGTTTAAAAAAGTCATTGACAGAGCGACAAAGGCGTTTATTTCTCTTGGAATCAATCATTATGATAATATAATTTATACTTTTAGAGAAGTGGGCGGAAAGCAACGGGAAGATTTTAAACTTACTCGCTTTGCATGCTATATTGTTTCGATGAACGCCGACCCCAAAAAGCCGGAAGTTGCACAAATTCAAGCATATTTTGCACAACAAACACGCGCTTTTGAATTATACATTCAAGGGAATGAGGATATAGACCGCGTATTGATTCGAGATGAAATAAGAGAGGGCTATAAATCTCTTTCTGCTACCGCAAAAACAGCAGGAGTTGAAGATTATGCAAAATTTACGAATGCGGGATATAGAGGGATGTATAATATGTTTAATACAGATTTGGCAAAGAAAAGAAAAATAAGTAAGGATAATTTATTTGAAACAATGGGACGCACAGAGCTTGCGGCAAATTTATTCCGAATGACGCAAACTGAAGAAAGGATAAAGTCGCATAAAATAAAAGGGCAGCAGGGATTGGAGCAAACTCATTTTGACGTTGGCAGAGAGGTGCGTAATCTTGTCATAAAAAATACAGGAAAAAACCCTGAAGCATTACCACAAGAAAAAGAATTACCGGTTGTGCGAAAAGAATTGAAACACGGCTTTAGGGAAATGAATAAACTTGATAAGCCTAAAAAAATAAAATAAATTATTCTCTTTAAAATACTATTTGGTTAATGCCAATTTAATCGGTAACTCAATATTTCAGGGTTACCGATTTTTTTTGTAAAAATAATTTTACAATCGCAAATCGCAAATTTTTAAACCGTAAATTATAAAAAATGAAACTTCTCTTAATCGAATACCTCTTAAGAAAAAGCTCCGGACAATTTAACATAGTCATTATATCGTCCGTATGCCTGTTTTTCGTAACGCTCGCTACTTTTATAGACTTGGCGGCAGGAATTTATAAAGCAAAGCAACGAGGCGAAGCAATCACCTCCGAGGGAAGAAAAAAAACAGTCAGCAAGCTCGTGTTGTATTTTTCGCTTGTGTTTCTTTCGTTTTTTGCCGATGAAATATTATGCTATTCGTTAAAGCAGTTTTATTCGGGATTTCCATCAATACCACTTCTTACGGTAGCAGTAACGCTGTACATAATTATAGGCGTTGAAATCCGCTCAATCAAAGAAAATGCAGATGAAAAACACAAAAACCAACTAAAAAAAGACGTTGTCAATTTAGCAGAAATTCTGCTGAAAATAAAAGATAAAGAAATTATTGAATATCTGAAAAATATAAGTAAAAATACACATGAAAACACTTAACTCACGCAGCCTCGACAACTTAAAAGGCGTTCACCCCGATTTAGTAAAAGTACTCGAAACGGCAATCATAGATTGTCCGCACGAACAAGGCTTTACCGTAACTGAAGGCGTCAGAACCATTGCGCGGCAACAGGAACTCTATGCGCAGGGGCGCACAAAGCCCGGACAAATCGTAACCAATACCGACGGCATAAAAGTCAAATCAAACCATCAGCCAAAAGCCGATGGCTACGGCTATGCGGTTGATTTATACCCCAATCCCATCAATGTAAACGACACTCAACACATTGCATTTGTAGGCGTACACATCAAAAAAACGGCTCAAAAACTCGGCGTGAAAATCGAATGGGGCGGAGACTGGAAAATGAAAGATTACCCGCATTTTGAATTGAAGCTATGAAACACCCATGTCAAAAAAACTGACACACAAAGTAATGACTAAATTATGGGTGTTCCATCTGACAATAATGTAAAAAAATGAAATTTAAACAAATGAAAACCAACACACTTTTATTCACGCTATTTAGCATCACAATTGCAGCGATGTGTATTTTCTTTTTTGTGTTTTTGAACACAGAAAAAAAAACACATGAAACCGCCATTCAGAAGCAGCAAGAAATATACGAAGCAGAAAAACAAACGCTTTCCTCAATCATAATTGTTAAAAACAGCGAAGTATCCGCGCTACAGGAAAAATGCAGCGAATTAGAACTAAAGGCACAAGAGCAGGCAAAGGAAACAGCGTTTTATCGATCCAAATACAGCGAAAACAAACGCATCGTATCCGATATGATTGAGACACACGACCGTGCATCTCTAACAACCAACGACTATCGACTGCTGATTAATGATTGCGATAGTGTGATTATTTCATTAGACAATCAATTATCAACTTGCTATCAATTTGTCGACCAAAAAGACACTGTCATTGATTTAAAAAACAGTATAATCGAAACACAACATATTATGCTTGCAAATTGCGAACGATTAAATGATGATATAATCGCAACATACAAAAAACAAATCAAAAAAAGAAACAGATGCTCGTTTTGGACAGGATTTGGAATTGGAGCAAGCGGATCTGCTGTGATTGCTTCGCTGTTTTCTTTTATTAAACCTTCGGGAGCGCAGAAATAATCTATAGAAATTAAACTATTTATGCAATATTCTCTCATTGACTGTTGGCTTTTTGGCAATTATCTTCAAAAAAAATCTGAAATCTGAAATCTGAAATCTAAAATCTTTTCTATCTTTGCGAAATAATCAAAAAAAATAAAAATTTTACGTATGAAACCAAAAAGAGGACTGCAACATTTTAACTCCGATATAGTTAACTGTAACCTCAAAGAACTGCAATACCACTTGTCGTTGAGCATCATGGAGCAACGCGACATTTGCATTTGGGGAAATCCTTCGATAGACAAGCCCTCTATCGTGAAAGATTTTTTGAAATACAGTACGATAAAATTTATTGAAATAAATTGTCCCGATTTTGATAAAAAACGTTTCGAGGAAGAGGTAAACGCCTTGAACAACGAAGCAGGAAATAACGAAACTGTCGTTATCCTGTTGCACGAAATTACAAAAACCAATGAATCGCTGAGCGATTTTTTTGAAAACCTCATATCGAAAAGAATTATCGAAAACCAACTATTGGCTAAAAATTGGTTTTTCATCATCACCAATTCCAATCTCCTTACCGACAACGTCTCAACCTCTATTTCTATCCTCCAATCATCTGTAATACATATAAACTATGTGCCCGACGATTGCTGGATAGAAGAACAATAATGTAAAATCATGCCGAAACACAAATTAAAAACATTTTTAGAACGAATACGGTTTAAGTACAAAATATCCATTTTGAACGAAAACACGCTCGAAGAAACATGGTTTATCCGCTTATCGCGTTTAAGGGTTTTTCTGTGGAGCGGTTTTTTCCTTATCCTCACTTTTCTTTTGATGACTTTGCTCATTTTGAAAACTCCGTTGAAGAAATTTTTACCCATGAATGATCATTCCGGCGTACGGACAGAATACATGGAAACGGCAATAAAAATTGATTCGCTCAACACCGTCATGAAGCAACAAGCCGATTATTTAGACTTGCTCAAAAGCATTGTCGCCGGCGAAATCAGAATAGACAGCGTTATTCCGTTGGATTCCATTGCTTTGGCTGAACGCGAAAAATTATTGGTGCAAAAATCAAAACGCGAAAAAGAATTTGTGCAGGATTTTGAACAGGAAAAATTATATCAACTCAACATGTCGGCAAGCTATCAAAGCAGCGATGTAACCGTATTTTTCAAACCGGCAAAAGGAATTATCACCACCGAATTCAGCGCCAACGATGGGCATTTCGGCATTGACATACTCACATCGCCCGCCGAAACTGTGTATTCTGTGTTGCAAGGCGCCGTTATATTCACAACATTCACGCTCGAAGACGAATTTGTTATCGGCATACAGCATGCCAACGATTATGTATCCATTTACAAACACAATTCGCAACTATTGAAAAAACCGGGCGACAATGTACGCGCCGGCGAGCCGATTGGCGTGGTCGGTTCGAACGACAAAATCGGCACACATCTTCATTTCGAGTTGTGGCAAAAAGGTTTTCCGCTCAATCCGAAAAATCATATCGCGTTTTAATGAAATAAATGCGTTACGAACATTACACGTTATGCATTATATGATTGTAACACGTAACGATTTTAAAAAAAAATGATAAAACGAATAGCAATATTAGGCTCGACCGGTTCAATCGGCACGCAAGCATTGGAAATTATCGCCGAAAATCCCGATAAATTCGAAGCATATACTCTCACCGCCAATCGCAATGCCGATTTACTGATACGGCAAGCACGACAGTTTCAACCCGAATTTGTAGTGATTGCCGATGAAGAAAAATACGCTTATGTAAAAGAAAACCTGTCAGATTTGCCGATAAAAGTATTTGCCGGCAGCAAAGCCATTGCCGAAGTTGCCGAAATGCAAAGCATCGACATTGTGCTTGCAGCAATGGTCGGATATTCGGGTTTAGCGCCTACGATAAGCGCTATAAAAGCAGGCAAAACCATCGCATTGGCAAATAAAGAAACGCTCGTAGTAGCGGGCGAAATTATTTGCTCGCTTGCCGAAATACATAAAACCCCTATCCTACCCGTCGACTCCGAACATTCGGCTATTTTCCAGTGTTTGGCAGGCGAGGCGTTTAATCAAATCGAAAAACTCATTCTCACTGCTTCGGGCGGACCATTCCGCACAAAATCCATATCAGAATTACAAGATGTAACAAAGCGCGAAGCCTTGAAACACCCGAATTGGGACATGGGCGCAAAAATCACCATCGATTCCGCCACCATGATGAACAAAGGTTTTGAAGTAATCGAAGCAAAATGGCTGTTTGGCATTCCCGTCGAAAAAATTGACGTACTTATTCACCCGCAATCTATCATTCACTCAATGGTACAATTTGTTGACGGCTCGGTAAAGGCGCAACTCGGCTTGCCCGACATGAAGCTGCCCATTCAATACGCAATGGCTTATCCCGACCGTCTGGCAAACAATTATCCGCGCCTGAATTTTGCCGATTATCCTTCGCTGACTTTTGAAAAACCTGATTTGAAAAAATTCCTTCATTTAGCGTTAGCCTATCACGCCATCGAAAAAGGCGGAAATATGCCTTGCATCGTAAATGCCGCAAATGAAGTAGCAATTGTCGCATTTTTACAGGATAAAATTCGTTTCACAGATATGGCAGATATTATCGAAACGGCTATGCAAAAAGCCGCATTCGTAGAAAAACCAATCTACGATGATTATGTAGCAAGCGACAGCGAAACGCGGCAAATAGTAAGAGAAATAATAATAAAAAGTTTTTAAAAAATACTTGTAACTCGTAGCTTGTAGCTCGTAACTTGAAAAACATGGAAACTTTCCTTATAAAAACAACGCAACTAATCCTTAGCCTTTCCATTTTAGTGCTGATGCACGAATTGGGACATTTTATTTTTGCAAAAATATTTAAAACCCGTGTCGAGAAATTTTATCTGTTTTTCAATCCTCGGTTTTCTATTTTCAGAATGAAAAAAATCAATAAAAAATGGCATTTCAAATGGTTTTCGCAAAACGATACAAACATACGCCTTCGATACAACTACGAAAAAAAAGTTGTTGAGGAAATTATTCCCGCCGAACAACTTCCCGATACGAACTGGAAAAAATATCCCGACACCACCGAATGGGGCATTGGCTGGTTGCCTTTGGGTGGATATTGCAAAGTGGCAGGCATGATTGACGAATCGCTCGACACCGAGCAAATGAAAAAGCCCGCACAATCGTGGGAATTTCGCTCAAAACCCGCGTGGCAACGGCTGTTGATTATGATTGGCGGCGTGGCGGTCAATTTTGTGTTGGCGTTGGCTATTTACAGCGCGACGCTTTTTACTTGGGGCAATACATATATGGAAATGCGGGAAACGCCGATGCAATTTTCGGAAACAGCACAAAGCCTTGGTTTCCACAACGGCGACTGTCTTGTTTCGGCTGACGGA
>Ga0099364_10011662_pt1:2500-5000 | contig 11975 bp, 8 predicted proteins | sample TergutTh196P3_FD_73070 | JGI IMG/M metagenome (GOLD analysis project Ga0099364, IMG submission 73070) | Microcerotermes parvus P3 segment gut microbial communities from Pointe-Noire, Republic of the Congo - Th196 P3 | ecosystem: Host-associated > Arthropoda: Insects > Digestive system...
TTGAGTTGGGTTAATTTGAAGGCAGACAGAAAGCTTTTCACAGCACCGTGAAGAAGGAAACGCGAAAGAAAGTCGAAGCATGTTAAATACTAATTTTGGCACGTGTTAGGTTGAGTTGGGTTGGTTTAAGTTGAAGGCAGACAGAAAGGTTGTCACATCCCCGTGAGGAAGGAATCGCGAAAGAAAGGCGAAAAATGTTAAACGGTTGCTTTACATTCGAGATTGGCTTAGGTTAGATTGGGATAGCTTAGGTTTGGCTGGTGCTGGTTATGTGGGCTTGAGGTTGGTTAATTTCTGTTAGGTTTGGTTACGTTTCGTTACGTTTGGTTACATTCGTTATGCTCTGGTTACGTTTGGTTAGGTTTTGTTTCGTTTTATTAGTTTTGGTTAGGTGTGGATACGTTAGGTTAGTTTCGGTTAGGTTCGGTTAGACCTGTTTATGTTTGGTTATGATTGGTTAGGTTAGGTTTGGGTAGGTTAGCTTGTGTTTGGTTACGTTTGCTTAGTTAAGGTTACGTATCTTCAATTTTGGTTAGGTTTGGTTCAGTCAGTAATTGGTAAGGACATGGAGTCGCTCGCATTTTCCAAGTGCTGGCCGCGCGTGGTAGTGGATCGGACATGGAGTCGCCCGCATTTTCAAAGTGCCGCCCGCGCGTGGTACTGGATCTGACATGGAGTCGCTCGCATTTTCCAAGTGCTGGCCGCGCGTGGTAGTGGATCGGACATGGAGTCGCTCGCATTTTCCAAGTGCTGGCCGCGCGTGGTAGTGGATCGGACATGGAGTCGCTCGCATTTTCCAAGTGCCGCCCGCGCGTGGTAGTGGATCGGACATGGAGTCACTAACATTTTCAAAGTGCTGACCGCGCGTGGTAGTGGATCGGACATGGATCCGCCTGTTCGAGTATTTTCAAAGTGCCGCCCGCGCGTGGTAGTGGATCGGACATGGAGTCACTAACATTTTCAAAGTGCTGACCGCGCGTGGTAGTGGATCGGGCATGGTTCCGCCTGTTCGAGTATTTTCAAAGTGCCGCCCGCGCGTGGTAGTGGATCTGACATGGGGTCGATCGCATTTTGCAAGTGCCGCCCGCGCGTGGTAGTGGATCTGACATGGAGTCGCTCGCATTTTCCAAGTGCTGGCCGCGCGTGGTAGTGGATCAGACATGGATCCACCTGTTCGAGTATTTTCAAAGTGCCGCCCGCGCGTGTTAGTGGTAGTTAGGTTTGGGTAGGTTAGCTTGTGTTTGGTTACGTTTGCTTAGTTAAGGTTACGTATCTTTAATTTTGGTTAGGTTTGGTTCAGTCAGTAATTGGTAAGGTTGGTGTTGTTTGGTTTGGATAGGCATATTTGGCTAGGCTTGGTTAAGATCGGTCAGATTCTTATATGTTTGGTTAGGTTAGGTTAGGTTTGGTTAGTGTTGGTATGGTCGGTTTTGTTTTCGTTAGGTGTGGTAGGATTCGGTTCCATTCCGCCAGCGCGTGGTAGTGGAACGGACATGGAGCCGGCTGTTCCCGCATTTTCAAAGTGCCGCCCGCGCGTGGTAGTGGACGGGACATGGAGTCGCCTGGGCTCGCATTTTCAAAGTGCCGGCCGCGCGTGGTAGTGGATCGGACATGGAGCCGCTCGGCCTCGCATTTTCCAAGTGCTGCCCGCGCGTGGTAGTGGATGGAGCCGCCTCTTCGAGTATTTTCAAAGTGCCGCCCGCGCGTGGTAGTGGATCGGACGTGCAGCCGCTTGGGCTCGCATCTTGTTTCGTTTTGTTAGTTTTGGTTATGGGTGGACGCGTTAGTTTAGTTTCGGTTAGGTTTGGTTAGATTTGTTTATGTTTGGTTATGTTGGGTTAGGTTTTGTTAGTTTAGCTGCGGTTAGCTTTAGTTAGGTTTGGTTAGGTTAGCTTGTGTTTGGTTACGTTTGCTTAGTTCTGGTTACTTATCTTAAATTTTGGTTAGGTGTTGTTCAGTTAGTAATTGGTAAGGTTGGTGATGTTTGGTTTGGTTGGGTAAATTTGGCTAGGCTTGGTTAAGATTGGTCAGATTCTTATATGTCTGGTTAGGTTCGGTTAGGTTTGGTTAGTGGTGGTATGGTCGGTTTTGTTTTCGTTAGGTATCTTAGGATACGGTTCGATTCCGCCAGCGCGTGGTAGTGGAACGGACATGGAGCCGCCTGTTCGCGCATTTTCAAAGTGCCGCCCGCGCGTTGTAGTGGATGGAGCCGCTCGGCCTCGCATTTTACAAGTGCCGGCCGCGCGTGGTAGTGGATGGAGCCGCTTGGCCTCGCATTTTCCAAGTGCTGCCCGCGCGTGGTAGTGGATGGAGCCGCCTGTTCCAGTATTTTCCCCAAGTGCCGCCCGCGCGTGGTAGTGGATCGGACATGGAGCCGCTCGGCCTCTCATTTTCCAAGTGCCGGCCGCGCGTGGTAGTGGATCGGACATGGAGCCGCTTGGTCTCGCATTTTCAAAGTGCCGGCCGCGCGTGGTAGTGGATGGAGCCGCCTGTTCCAATA
>Ga0099364_10011663_pt1 | contig 11974 bp, 11 predicted proteins | sample TergutTh196P3_FD_73070 | JGI IMG/M metagenome (GOLD analysis project Ga0099364, IMG submission 73070) | Microcerotermes parvus P3 segment gut microbial communities from Pointe-Noire, Republic of the Congo - Th196 P3 | ecosystem: Host-associated > Arthropoda: Insects > Digestive system > Gut ...
AAGGCTATTTTTGTGACCCTATCGCTACGAGGGCGCATCCATGCGCCCACTCGCGAGCGCTCCACCGTCCTTGGTTGCGCTTACGGGGCACAAAAACATCCGTTCCTCACCGGGCTTGACCAGTAACTATAGATGCGCTCCTTTCCTTGGGAACAACCGGTTTTCATAGGAATGCAAAATATCTCCACAATACATGTACCGACCGCATCATTGGAGGTTCTCTATGTCGATTGACCCTGTCTCAGCAGATAACAGCATTGCAATGATGGCTCCCCAAGAGACGCAGCAAACAGCTGCAATGGAAGATGCCGGATTTTCCGGTGTTCTATCAATGGCAACTAATGGCAGCAATATTGACCTCGATGCGATTTTTGAAGCAGCTGCCGAGAGATACAATCTTCCCGTCAATCTAATCAAAGCTGTCGCAAAAGCCGAATCCAACTTTCAGCCAAATGCGACCTCCCGCTCCGGAGCGATGGGGATAATGCAACTGATGCCCGGAACTGCTAGAGGTTTGGGCGTTGCAGACGCATATGATCCGGAGCAGAACATCATGGGTGGTGCAAGGTATCTAAGACAAATGCTCGATCAATTCGGGGGCGATGTAACTCTTGCTCTCGCTGCGTACAATGCAGGACCAAACAATGTGCAGAAATATGGTGGGATTCCTCCATTTAATGAAACCCAAAACTACGTAAAAAAGGTTCTTGAATACCTGGGGGGCGGCGTCATCACAGCCGGGATTATCCCATACAGCAGTTTCGGTGGTACTAAAACCCCCGCCGGCGCTTTCCCTTTTGGCGAAGTTCTTACGCAAATGCTTCTGGTCAAAATCATAGAAATGCAAATGAAATCATCAGAAGATGATGAAAAACGATTTTTGTAGAATGAAACTCGAAGACTGAGCGACAATCCAGCCACTCGGACAATTGTCAAGATACGAGCAATCGATCAATGGACAGATTGTCCGTTTTTTATTGTCCCCATTCATCTACATTTCTTCTGTTATTGACCGACATCCGCCTAAATGCAGGCAAGCAGACCGATTCGACGGTATTCGGCATAGCAAGCTCTGGCAACATTCTCATGGAAAATGCTATCCGGTGAGCTTACTTGTCAAATCCGCAATTGCTCTATTTGATATGTTGTCGCTCCTTTTGTTTTTATCCGAAGCACAACGATTGCTATAATTGCATCAGCAGGGATGCTCAGAATTCCACCCCGCGCCTTGCAGCAATGCCTTGGTCGTAGGGATGTTTGCGTTTCACCATTTCTGTTACATAATCCGCTCGTTCCAACAAACTCCGAGGTGGTCTGTGCCCGGTGATAACAAGCTCCAACTCCTCAGGTTTTTTGTCAAGCAGGTTATCGAACAGTTCAATATCGATCAGATCCATCCTATATGCATCTATCCCCTCATCGAGAACGAGCATGTCGCATTCTCCCTTTTTTTGCAATTCAAGGGCATTTTGCAAATTCTCGTTATGGATTGCCTTTGTTTGAGCTCTTTGCTCGTCTGTCATGTCTTTTACAAAAACACCACCAGACGCTTTGCCGCGAAATACTGTGATGTTCGGAATCAGTGCGAGGGAATTGAGTTCGCTTATTTTCCAATCTTTGAGAAACTGTACAATCACGACCTTTTGTCCACTCCCTGAGGCACGCAGAGCGAGACCTAGCGCAGCTGTTGTTTTTCCTTTTCCATCGCCAAAATACATATGTGTTAGACCAGCCATTTTTTCCTCCTCGTGTTTTTTTCAGTTAATGTGGTAGAATTGCGGCAAGGAGCATTCGAGACTCCGACCTTTAACTTTCTCCATAATTCCAAACATTGTAAATTCAAACTAATCATACCGTACCCGCTGGATGTGATAGGTATAAGCCATCAAAGCAGAGTGATGAGCGCTGTTACGATATTTCACGCATTTTACAAACATTGTATCTGTTTTTGATGCATAATACAGAGTATTGTGCTAAAATACCATGTAACTGTATGATAGCAGATTTGCACGTAGGAGTAAAGCATTGTGATTTACGAATGCCACGGACATATTATTCTTGACTCAGTTGCCTATTCACAGGCTGTCGCTCGCCATAAAAACAATGTAGACGAGGCATTTGTACGAAAAAACCTCCAAACCAACGCAAATTACGGAATTTCATATTATCGCGATGGTGGCGATAAACATGGTGTTTCTGTTTACGCCAAAACAATTGCAAATGAATATGGCATTGACTACATCACTCCAGCATATATAATTCTAAAAAAAGGTCATTATGGAATCATGTTCGGCCGCGCTTTTGAAGACATATCCGAATACCGCAATCTTGTTTCCGAGGCAAAGAGTTTGGGTGCGGACTTCGTTAAAACAACTGCATCGGGACTGCTTGATTTTTCAAAAGGTGGTTATGTGACGCACCCATCCCTAGCATTGGAAGAGCTAAGAGAAATGGTCACCATCGCCCATGGCGAAGGTTTAGCTGTTATGATTCATGCAAACGGCGCAGATAATATCAAACGCGCAGCTGAAGCAGGCGCCGACAGCATCGAACATGGTTATTATATGGATATCACCGCATTGCAAATCATGGCAGACACTAAGGCAATATGGATTCCCACATGTGTTACATCATCAAATCTACTTGGTTCCGGTCTATACGATGACAGCGTTTTAGCGGCGATTGTTATGAACCACAAGTCTGCCATCCTGGAGGCATCGAGAATTGGCGTCACAATTGCTTGTGGCAGCGATGCAGGAGCTTCGTGCGTATCGCAAGGCAGCGGCACTCTTGATGAAATGGAAATATTTCACTCCCTTGGTATAGACCCTACTTTAGGGAATATGGAATTATCTGATAGATTTAGAAGAAGTTAGGTTGAGATAAATGGGCATAAACACAAGAATACTATCCCTTGAGGATGTAAAAAACAATGAATCGGTGAACACATACATAACTTGCGCGGACGAATCCTTGTCCGTACTTGGCTATACCGAACACAGCTTTGCTCATGTTACGAGAGTATCCGAGACTGCAGGGTATATTCTGCGAACCCTCAACTATCCTGCTCGTGATGTTGAGCTCGCTCGAATAGCTGGATATCTTCATGATATTGGTAATCTTGTCAACAGGAACAACCATTCTTTATCCGGTGCTGTCATGGCTTTTCGAATACTTGACAATATGGGCTTTCCAGCTACGGATATAGCAACAATCACAACCGCTATCGGCAATCATGACGAGGGTACCGGCATCCCTGTCAATCATGTTAGCGCTGCATTGATCCTCGCAGACAAATCGGATGTGCGCCGAAGCCGAGTGAGAAATCAAGACATCTCAGCTTTTGACATACACGACCGGGTTAATTATTCTGTGAAAAAATCCGATTTAAAGATAAACGAGGAACGTACTCTAGTAAAGCTCAAGCTGAATGTCGATACGAAATACGGTTCGGTCATGGATTATTTCGAGATTTTCCTCGGTCGCATGGTTTTGTGCCGACAAGCCGCTGAAACACTTGGAATACAGTTCAAGCTTATCATTAACGAGCAGCAGTTGATTTAAGAATCTCCGAATATTTTTTTGGTGCAGCTGCTTGATGCACTTGATGGGCATCCAATAGGTCGGATTCGCGGTATGCACACCTATTATAGGAATAAATCGGTGAATTTTGCCACAAGGGGTGTCGCAATTGGTCGTGCTGTATTTCATTTGCGGTTCTATTTCCAGCATGTAAGGGGTATATTTTATGAAGAAGACAATTTCGTTTATCCTCTGTCTTGTAATGATGGCATATGCTGTATCTCCTGCAATTGGAGTTCCTGAATTGCCACCAGCACAAGCTTTCGCGCAATTCAGCGATATCGAAAACCATGAAGCAAAAGCTGCTATTGAAAAATGGGTCGGATATGGCGTCACCCATGGTAGCTACGGCGGCTTATTTAGGCCGGATGATGAAATAAACCGAGCAGAGCTTGCAGCTATTCTTGTGCATCTTATAGGATATACAAGCCAGTCAGCTCAAAAGCCCTTTGATATCAACGAGAACGACTGGTTCTACAATGATATTATGAAGCTAGTTGCAGCGAATGTCATGCGCGGTTCCAATGGATATGTAAGGCCTTATGCTTCAGTAAGCAGGGAAGAAGCTGTGACGATAATCGCTCGCGCTTTCAAAATTTCTGAACGTTTGGATGGCAGGATAAATTTTGTAGATAGCAACAATATCAGCACATGGGCGAAAGGTCTGGTCCACAATATGCAATTGGCTGGATATCTAACATTTTTTGGCGATGAGTTTAGCCCAACCAAAAAAATCACCCGTAGCGAAGTTATATTGATTTTAGACGCAATGTTCGCTGCATATTATTCGCAGCCGGGAGTATACAGCGGCACAATTGATGGCAATGTCATAATCAAATCAGCCGGCGTATTCTTGGTGGATGCAAATATCCAAGGGGATGTTTACATTGTCGAAGGTATTGGGGATAGGTATTACACGATTGACGAAAACACCGTTGTCATCGACGGCAGCATCTATGCAAGATCCGGCAGGCGCAACCCTTACCCATATATCGATCCGGAATCGCCGATGGTAGCGCTCACTTTTGATGACGGTCCCACCAAAACCACTGCAATTATACTAGATACCCTGGAAGAGTATGACGCTCGCGCCACGTTTTTTGTAGTGGGGAAATACATCAGTACCCACAAAGACACGCTAATTCGCGCTGTCAGCATCGGTTGTGAGCTATCTAGCCATACCTGGGCGCATACCAAAATCACTGCAATGACCAAAGAAGAGCTGATTCGTGACACGCAAAGAGTCAGCGATGCGCTCTTCGATGCCGTGCAGATCAGACCTGTACTGCTTCGACCACCCGATGGTAGCTACAGTACTGAAACTAACAACACCGTCGGCACTATGGGTCTGGCAACTGTCTATTGGTCCCTTGACCCCAAAGACTGGTCTCATAGAGATGCAGAGACAACAAACCAGCGAGTATTGGATGGGGTTAAGGACGGCTCGATTATCCTCCTCCACGACTTAGTGGAATCGACAGGTACAGCTGTGAGAACGCTTGTACCGGCACTTATGGATGCCGGATATCAGCTCGTCACAGTAAGCGAAATGCTTGAATATTCAGACATCGGCATCAGGCCCGGAGCATTTTATATCAGCAAATACAGGTATAGGTAAACAAAAAGAATTGCACAAATTCAGATAAAAAAAGCAGACCTTTGTCTGCTTTTTTATCTGAATTTGTGCGTCAAGAGACTGCTAGTTCTGTCTTTGCGCATTTATTTTTATGCCGGGTCCCATTGTTGACGCAGTAACGCAACTTCTGATGTATTGACCTTTTGCTGCTGCGGGCTTGGCTCTATTGACAGCATCCAGCAAAGCAGCATAGTTGTCTACCAGCTTATCAACGCCAAACGAAACTTTACCTATGGGGCAGTGGATGATGTTTGTTCGATCTAAGCGGTACTCTACTTTACCAGCCTTAATCTCCTCGATGGCTTGAGTGACATTCGGGGTGACCGTCCCGGCTTTTGGCGTGGGCATAAGCCCTTTCGGTCCGAGAACCCTGCCCAATCGGCCTACGATGCTCATCATATCGGGCGTTGCAACAACAATGTCAAAATCAAAGAAATTCTCGTTTTGGATTCGATCGGCTAGTTCTTGCCCACCGGCAAAATCTGCTCCCGCATCCAGTGCTTCTTGTGCTTGCTCGTCTTTGCAAAAAACCAAAACCCTGCTCGCTTTGCCTGTCCCATGGGGTAAGACTAGAGCTCCGCGCACCTGTTGGTCTGCATGACGCGAGTCTACACCAAGCTTGATGTGCAATTCGACAGTCTCATCGAACTTTGCTTTTGAAGCTTTAATAAGCAAATCAAACGCATCTGCAGGATCGTACAGACTTTGCCTATCCACAAGCTTTACGCTATCTTGATAATTTTTCCCTTTAAACATTCACTATCCCTCCGAAACCGTAATGCCCATGCTTCGAGCAGTGCCGACTACCATACGAGCAGCTGCTTCGAGGCTACCCGCATTCAGATCAGTCATTTTGAGTTCAGCAATTTTGATTACCTCATCCATAGATATGCTGGCGACTTTGTCCCGATTGGGAACTCCTGAAGCTTTTTCTATGTTGCAAGCCCTTTTCAGCAAGTTCGGAACAGGTGGTGTTTTTGTTATAAACGAGAAACTACGGTCTGCATAAACTGTGATAACCACCGGAATCATCATGCCGGTGTCGTTTTTTGTGCGTTCGTTGAATTCTTTCGTGAATGCTCCGATGTTAACTCCGTGCTGTCCAAGAGCCGGCCCCACAGGTGGTGCCGGTGATGCTTTGCCTGCGGGGATTTGCAGTTTGATTGTACCTATTACTTTCGATGCCACTTATGTATTCCTCCTGTTAATGTGGTAGTTAGTTTGCGGAGCATTTAAATATTCAGCTCCTCCCACTATGGCAATTGCGCATGAATCCTTAAGCAACCGCCAAATCATAAAATGAAATCAATGCACTCAATTCCCAGGGTATTTAAGTCACAAAAGGCACTTTGGCGTCGAGACATGACTCTTTTTGAATTCTCGTTTCATTTTATTTGCTTTTTTGCTATATATGTCTATACCGCTTCGATTTGGTCAAAATCCAAGTCTACGGGTGTTTCGCGGCCGAACATTGACACGATGACACGGGCGCGGCTTTTGTCGTGTTCGATTTCCTCAACGGTGCCAAGGAAACCTTCTAAAGGTCCGTCAACGACTTTAACTGTGCTGCCTTCCTCAAAGCCTACAATAACCTCATGCCTTTCGATTCCTAACGACAGTATCTCTTCTTCCGTCAGCGGGATAGGCCTGTTGGCTGAACCGACAAAACCAGTGACACCGCGCACGTTTCGCACAAGATGCCAGCTAGTGTCATTCATTATCATTTTAATCAAGACGTATCCCGGAAAAACTTTCCGTTCAAAAGTTTTCATTTGTGAGTCGTGCATCTCGGTCACGGTTTCGGTGGGTATCCTGATTTCGTGAATTTGGTCAAGCATTTTACGGTTTTCCGCAGCTTTTTCTATTGTCGCCGCAACAGCATTTTCATATCCGGAATATGTATGGACTACGTACCACCTTGCTTCTTCTTCCGACATATGCTTACCTGCCTCCCAAGAATCGGACGGCTTGGAATATTTGCCCCCCTGCTTGGTCAATCGCCCATATCAAGATTGCAGCTGCAACCATGACTGTTAGCGATATAGCGGTATTGTTGGCGATTTGCTTCGGTGTGGGCCACACGACTTTTTTTAGTTCGCTGCGCATTTCCCGAAACCATCTTCCAATGCGATTGCTTCCTTTTACGCGTTTCTTTTTTACTTTTTCTGCCATTGTACTACCGCCCTACTTCGTCTCACTGTGAACAGTGTGCTTTCGGCAGAAACGGCAGTATTTATTAAGCTCGAGCCGGTCTGGCGTGTTTTTTTTATTCTTCGATGTGTTGTAGTTTCTTTGCTTGCAATCATTGCATCTGAGCGTGATTTTCACTCGCATTGCGGCACCTCCTCATTTCGTTGCCTCCCTGTTCTGGATTGGCAGATCTTGGTTTTATTGTGTCTTGGATAATAACAGAGGGTTTTACCCACGAAAAATTAACCCGTCTGCCGACAGGTGAAAAAATTGTAGCACATCAAGTGGCATCGAGTCAATAGTTTTTATGATTTTTTTGTGTTTGCATAGCTTATGAAAAGTCGATGTTCAGTGCCTTGCGCTCGAAGGACGTTTATTTTGCTTCCTTGTCGCTCAGAAGAAACGTCCTGTTTCAACTTCGCGCCGCTCCGCATCCATGCTCCGCTATCGGAAGCAAAATAAACGTCCTCCTCGCACGCACTGAATAGTAACTATGAAAACAGTTATTGGTCAGCGATCCGCTGGAAACACGCTACTATTCGTGTGCAGCTTGATTAATTAGTGCAGTATGTGAAAAGAGGCATTTCTTTTCCTTGTCGCAAGTGGAACGTCCTGTGCCAATTTGCGAAGGATCTGCCATCCAAGTATGCGCTCTGTGATATAGAAACGCATCTTTTGCTTAATATAGATATTAACAGTAGCGCTTGATTTGTTATAAATCGAAAAACAATGTAGACAAATATTAAATTAAGAGTTATTCTAATAATAATGTGATAATTTACAAAATTTGGAGGATACAACTATGCTAAGTACAAGAGAAAACTTCCTGCGCCTGCTAAGATGCGAAGTGCCTGAATATGTCTCGACTTATAACCTTTTCTGGGGTTTGAACTCTCCTTCCATGTTTAGAAGGCAAACCAGACCGGACGGCTCCAGCACAGACATTTTCGGTGTGGAATGGGTAACAGAGAGCAATGCCGGAACTGTCGCGGCAATTCCGAAGCCCGACTACTTCATCTTGGATGATATCCGCAAGTGGCGCGATGTAATAAAAATGCCTGATATGTCCGGTGTGGATTGGGACGCAATGGCGAAAAAGGACACAGAGAACCGCGACCCTGAGATGCCTTTTGGTACAACTGCAGGGGGAATTTTCGGCTATTTCCAAGGGTTGGTGGCGTTTATGGGCTTTACCGAAGGACTCATAGCGTGCTTCGAGGAACCTGATGAGGTCAAAGCCCTCATGGACTATATGAGCGCTTTTGCCGTTAGCAACAGCAAGGAAATCATCAAGCGCTACAAACCCGATTACGGTTGCCTCGGAGATGATATCGCCCATGAACACAATCCTTTCCTCTCCCTTGCTATGTTCCAAGATATAATAGCGCCTTCTTGGAGGCGGTTTGCGGCAACATACCTCGAAGCAGGCATTCCCATGATGCACCACAACTGCGGTCACTTCGAGGAATATCTCGATGACCTCGTAGATATGGGTTATACAGGATGGGATCCAGTTCAGAATTCCAATGATATAATCGGAATCAAGAAAAAGTTCGGCAACCGCCTTGCGCTCTGCGGCGCTTGGATAGGCCCTCGCCCAGCTTCATTGGGTGCCGATGCCACCGAAGAGCAGATTCGCGCTTCTGTTAAGCTCACAATGGACACCTTGGCTCCCGGTGGCGGTTTCGCTATGACCGGTGTCGGCGGCATGCCCTCAGAGGATCCGGTCGTCATACGCAGAAACGGGTGGATCAAGGACGAGTACGACAAACTGAAATTCAGCTATTACAACTAAAACAGCAGCACAGCAACCCCGACAACTTGCTCAGGGAAGTATGTCGGGGTTGTTTTCCGCTTCAATTCGATACGCTGAACCAGGCGACTATCTATGCCCCTGCATACCATCCATATAAACGTCCTATTTGTACCAAGGGAGCGTTCAACCATCCATAGCTACGCATTGCTGGAGCAATAAACCATCTACGCTTGCATTTTAATGGTTACTGTAGTTTTATCATCGTCATCTATGTTGACAATTCCCTCTGAAATGTTTAAAATAGTGGTAATTAAAATGATTTAGGTAAGGAGTGAAATGAACAGGATAAAGTCCCATATAAACAAATATTATATCACCGATGAGTTGCCTTTTGAATCACGTACGCTCAACTTTGTTTGTCTATTCGGATTGTTGGCAGCAGTTTTTGCGCTTATTGCGCGGCTGATTGCTCGTATGCCGTTTATTTCCATAGCACCGATACTCATGCTAATCATCGGGATTATGTCCGTGTTTCTGATGTCCATAAAAGGCGCAAGACATGCTGAAAAACTAACGACCATGCTTGTGTTTACACTAAACACCGTTTTTTGGCCCACCTTCTTCTTCAACATTGGCGGATCGGGGTCGGGCATGGTATCGTGGTTCACGCTTTCTGTTACATTGAATTTTATTCTACTTAAAGGGAAAGCACGAGTAATCTCGATTTTTCTCACCACTTTTGTAATTGTTTTTTCCTATGCATCAACTCTTTTTTTTGGTTGGAGCGTTTACCCCCCAGGTGGTTTGACAACTTATGAATTATTTGTTGATCAAATACAATCCATCTTCATAGTTGGTGCTTTTATGGCTTCTATTGTAGTGTTTCAAAGAAAACTCTACCAAATCGAGAGAAACAAAGCAGAAACCGCTAAAGAGGAAGCTAGAGCAGCAAATCAAGCAAAATCCGTTTTTTTGGCGAATATGAACCACGAAATAAGAACACCAATGAATAGTATTATGGGATATGCGGAGCTTTCGCTGGATAGCGACCTATCCCCTCAAATTAGGGATTACACGACTAGAATCATTGACAACACAAAATTGCTGTTGCAAATTGTCAATGATATCTTGGACATTTCAAAAATCGAATCCGGCAAGATAGAGCTTGAAAAAGTGCCTTTTGAACTACACAGCGTTTTAATGCGCTGCCGATCTGTTATATTGCCGGATGTGAGCGAAAAAGGTTTAGACTTAATCGTCTATTCAGAACCTTCTGCCGGTAAAAAACTCCTCGGAGACCCGATGAAACTCTATCAAGTGCTGATGAATCTTCTTTCCAACGCAGTGAAATTCACCCACAAAGGTACAGTTAGGATGCAAGCATCGGTGCGTCAGCTTGGCAACAATTTCGCAACAATTTATTTCGAGGTAAATGACAGCGGAATTGGGATGACTCCCGAGCAAGCCGATAATGCGATTAAACCTTTTGCGCAGGCTGACTCCAGCACAACCCGTACATATGGCGGCACTGGCTTGGGCTTGACAATTACCAATAACCTGATTGAGCTTATGGGTGGCAAACTTTCCATTGAAAGCCAGAAAGGTGTCGGCAGCACTTTTAGTTTTGAGTTGAGCTTTGAAACCATTGACGCTGCTGATTCCTTGTCTGCCCGAATGATGGCTGCAGGAGATGTCGAACGACCGTTTTTCGAGGGAAACGTTCTAGTATGCGAAGACAACATGACGAATCAACAAGTAATACGCGAGCATCTTATGCGAGTTGGATTGCACCCAATAATCGCGGAAAACGGGAGAGTTGGTTTAGAAATTGTCAAAGAACGCATCAGTGATGGATTCCCACCATTTGACTTGATATTCATGGACATATATATGCCTGTGATGGATGGTTTTGAAGCTGCTTCGAAAATCACTGCTCTAACGCCCAAAACACCGATTATTGCAGTTACAGCTAATATTATGTCAGGTGAACTCGATAATTACCAGACATATGGGATGACGGATTATCTTGGGAAGCCCTTTACCGCACAGGAATTGTGGCAAACTCTGTTAAGGCATTTGACTCCTCTAAAACTTGCTGCGCCTCACCATGACAATTCTGATCTGTTGCCAACCAAACTCAGGATTACTTTCTATAAAGATAATATAAACAGATATGATGAAATCGCAAAAGCAATCGGCGATAACGATTTAACCTTAGCGCATAGACTTGTTCATTCTCTAAAATCCAATGCAGGCATGATCGGTAAGACCAGACTTCAAAACACCGCTACAGCTATTGAAGCCATCCTTGTCAACAAACTCATCCCGACAACTCATCAGTTTAATCTTCTTGAGACTGAATTGAACTCTGTACTGAAAGAACTCAAACCGCTGCATGACGAAGCTATGGCTACATACAGCGAAGTGGATATCAGTGTCGAGGAATCAAAAGCAATATTTGAACGCTTAAGAAAAATGTTGGAAAACATTAATCCCGAGTGTGTGAATATGCTTGGCGAAATCCGAAGCATCCAAGGTACTCAGGAGCTTTGCGCTCTGATAGAAGACTATGATTTTGAAGCGGCATTAAAAACCCTTATGCGGCTAAAGACGAACTGGAAGTGATGATTTGGAAGACCCTAAAAAAAACAGCATTCTCATCGTGGACGATGAAAACTCTAACATTATGGCATTGACTCATATATTAGGTTCCGAATATGTGATATATGCCGCTAAATCGGGCCAAAAGGCATTGGAAGCTGTAGAAAAATACAAACCTGATGTTATACTTTTGGATATAGTCATGCCCG
>Ga0099364_10011664_pt1 | contig 11973 bp, 11 predicted proteins | sample TergutTh196P3_FD_73070 | JGI IMG/M metagenome (GOLD analysis project Ga0099364, IMG submission 73070) | Microcerotermes parvus P3 segment gut microbial communities from Pointe-Noire, Republic of the Congo - Th196 P3 | ecosystem: Host-associated > Arthropoda: Insects > Digestive system > Gut ...
GGGCTATCTCCCCATCACCTTCTCCCAGGCCAGCGGCAACCTGCCCGAGGGCATAACATTCAACCCCAATGACGGTCCCTCCTCCGCCAGCATCTGGGGCACACCCGGCAAAGCGGGCACAAGCCACTTCACCATCTCCGCCACCAACGGCCTCCCACCGGACGCCAGCCGTTCCTTCAGCATAAACATAGCCAAGGGCGACGGGGCTGCCCTGAACAGCATCCCCAGCATCCAAAGTCAGCCCGGTCGCAGTAGTATCACGGTGGGTGAGCTGTACATCCCCAATAATCCGGGCAATCAGACAGTGGAGTATGCCATCAGCCAGACCAGCGGCCAAACACCCACGGATGGTTGGCAGACGGAGAACAGTTTCAGCGGCCTTGCGCCCGGCAGCACATACTATGTCTACGCCCGCTCGGCAGCAAACGATGACTACGAGTCCGGACCCGTCGTGCAGAGCTTCGCTATTGAGACATTGACCGTGGTGGTCAGTGAAATCGTCGTCAAAGCGGAACCCACAAACTTTTCCTATACCCACGGGAACACCCTGGACCTGTCCGGCCTTATCGTCACGGTCATCTATAACGATGGCGAGGAGGATGACGTGAGCGTGGATGGTTTCACAGGGATGAACATAAGCACCTTCCCCGAACATGGGGACATATTGCAACGCTCCCTGCATGATGGACTGTCCATCAACATAAGCTATGATAAAAATGGAGCCAACATTGGAACGGAAACGGCGGGCAGCCTGGCCATAGCCAAGGCCGCCTGGGGCAGTGTCCATAATGTTTCCCACTATGTGATGAACGGAGCGTCGATAGACGAGCGCATAACGCTGGCCGGCCTCCTGCCCGTGCCGGACAGTGGCCTGGAGCTGGGTGCCATAGGGGCTTATCAGTTGATTGACTACATACCCGGCCCTGTCAGCAACAATGCGGAAATAATCGAGAACACCCAACTGCATATCACGGGTCCCGAACACCCCCTGGGCTTCGATGAGACCGAGGACATATCCCTGGCCGTGGAGACCCACAACTATACAGGGCTGGAAATCAGCCTGCGGCTTGTGCCGGTGGATAAGAGCATGGTGGAGATAGCCGGGCTTAGTGCCGTGGATGCCATCTACAGCGGTGGCACGCACACGGGTTACACAGGTGAGCCGCTCTTCCTCCTGGACGGCAGTCCGGTGACCCCGTCCAATACAGGGCTGAATGCCCAATACACGGGCTTGGGTGAAACCATTTATATGGGCGCGGACGCACCCGTGGACGCCGGCACATACCGGCTGCGCCTGAGCCTGGACGACGACCCGGACTACATGGGCAGCTTCGAGGCGGATTTCGCCATCGAGAAGGCCCTGCCCCGGGGTACGCCCCGCCATGTGCGGATAAACGAGGACGGCATGACCCTGGCGGATGCCGCCCTGGCCCTGCCGGAGGGGGGCTTCGTCAATCCCGTGGACCGCTTGTTGGCGGTAGCGGGCAGCCTGGACTGGGATCTGCCGGAGGACACGCCCGTGGAGGAGGATGTTGCCTATGGCTGGACCTTCAGCCCGGCAGACACGAACAACTACCATCCCGCCACCGGAACGATAATCCCATTCAGCCTTAACCCACCCACTTATCTGCTCGTCACGCCTTCCCATGTATTGATGAAGCCCCTGGACGAGGCAGTGGAATTGTCCGTCATCGTCAACGAGGGGGCATCCAGGTCGCGGGTGGAATGGAGCCTGCAGCCGGAGGACATCTTGGAATTCAAGGACGGTGTCAGAAATGGTGGGAGCGTCCGGCTGGAAAGGGCCGATCCGGCTGCGGCGGGGGATGTCCGCGTCATCGCGACGGTGGACGGCATATACAGATCCACGGCCACCGTTTCGGTCGCAAGCCCCGCAAACCCCGTCAGCCAGCCCAGTGTCCGCCTGCTTAGCGGGCGGGTCAGTCTCAACCGCCTGAAGACAGGGGTCCTGGTTCCCATTGAAATGAGCCTGCCCCCGGGCATGGGGCAACTGGAGCAAATCATTGTGAATGATGCCAACTTCACGGCCAGCCGCGTCTCGGACCGTTTCATCATGCTCAGCACCCCGGCTGCCACGGCGAAGAAGACGTACAAGAACATAGCTTTAAGTTTCATGTTTGTGGACAGCGACACGCCCGTGCGTGGCACGGGCCTGTTGGATGTCACGGTCACGGAGAAGTATCCCCGCATCACAATCAGCGCGGATCCCCTCAATCTGTTCTATCCGGATGCCAAGGCCCGCCTGGTGGTGACAAGCGATGACGGGGCTGTCACCGTGAACAGCTTAAATGTGCCGGGCATTATTTTGGGTGATGATGGAACATTGGCCCTTCGTGGAACGATAACGAAAAAAGGAACAGCCAAAGGTACCATCAATGTGAGCGTGGACGGATATAAACCGGGACGTTCGACCAAGAGCGCCCCTAAAATCAACATAAAAGTAAATGCGACGGCCCCGAAAATCCGGCTCCAGAGTAACACGGTCACGTATAATGGCTCCACCCCGGCGGCCATGAGGCTGCTGTCCAATGATAAAAACAGGACATTGGAAAGCTTTGGCATAAGTAATGTGACCGGACCTTTTGTGGTGGCGGACAGCTTCGTGGATGGTCACTTCCAACTGGCGGGCAACCCGGGCAGGACCAGTGTCAGAGTCCATTTTGCAGACACAAACCAGACCCTTTCGCTTAATGTGAACATCAAGGGCACTACTCTTGCCAAGCCGGTTTTGTTGTTCTCGCCCGCCAATTATAACGTGCGGACAACGCGGGGCCTGATGCCAATCACCCAGGCCCTGGAAGAATTCACGGAATTCACGGAGGAGGGCATAAGCATTTTGGATTTTGACAACAATGAGGAGCTTATCAGCCCCTACCCGTTGTCGGCTTCCCTGGACCGCATCAACATGAACACCCGCGACAGGGGCCTCGTCGCCGTTTTGGACAGCCGCTCGGCCGCACCGCAGGTGAATCTCAATGTTCCGGGCCTCAGTATCAGGGAAATCGCCTGCCATAACGGCAATGTAATACTGGGGATATTTGCGAATGGCCGGGCCAGGGCGGGAAATCATACATTCCGCATAAATACCACGGGGAATGGCGCGGTCACGGTCAGGATAAGCGTCTCTGCCAAGGATTCGGGTGTCCGGATAAACTTAAACGGACGCCTGGACGTGACGGCGGAAGAACCCTTGATAAGCGGGCTTGTGACATTGTCCAACACCGGTGCGGAAATTGTCGATGTCCGGTTGGACAGCGCGGATTTTTATGCCAGCTACCACGGCAACAACATGTTTGGGCTGGGCATCAGGGATGGCAGGCAGCCACATCCGGGCATCGCGCAGAACCATGTCGTCCGGACGACCCTGTCGAACGGCGCAGTGGTCAGCAGCAAACTAAAAATCACACCGGTACAGACCGTCGCCAAAGCATGGCGGAACCGGGGTGAAATAAGCCTGGCCAAGGCCGACCCCGGGAGCGGAGGGGAGATATCACTGGGGCTTTTGAGTGAAGCCGTGCGGCTGGGCGAGATAGACATGGATCCGGCCAGCGTCCGCAAGCACAATAGTTTTTCCTTGGAACGCAATGGCCTTAACAGTGTCGTGCTGTGGCTGGATCCGCAAAAGGCGGCCTTTGCCCCGCTCAAAACAAGCAAGTCATACACGGTCAGGCTGCGCTTGTGGCCGGAGGGTACGTATCAGCTGGGTGCGGACGGCAGGGCCAGCCGTGACACAAACGGCAACGTGATACCGCTGGGCAGACGGGCCAAGCCGGGCGTGGTCAGCGTGAGGGTGAATGTGCGTTAGGATCCTTTATAGTCAAAGAAACTTGACAGCCCAATTTTACGGTGCTATAGTTAGGGGCAGATATATAGGTCTGTTGTGACATATAAATGGGAGATAAACGCTCAGCATGAAAACCACAGTCTACATGGATAACGCGGCGACGACAAAACTGACGCCGGGGGCACTGGCGGCCATGATGCCGTATCTTACGGATAATTTCGGCAACCCCAACAGCATCTACAGCCATGGGGCCACCGCCCTTAGAGCGGTGAACGAGGCCCGCAAGATATTGGCCGGGGTGATAAATGTAAAACCCAATGAGATATATTTTACCGCCGGCGGAACCGAGGCCGATAATTGGGCAATCAAGGCCACGATGGAAGCCTATGCCAAAGAGGGCGGGCATATCATCACCTCGACGACAGAGCACCACGCTGTTTTGCATACTTGTGAATACATGGAAAAGAAGGGTCATGCGGTGACGTATGTGCCGGTCGATGAGCAGGGCATCATCCGCCTGGATGAGCTGGAAAAGGCCATCCGTGCGGATACGGTTCTCATATCGGTCTGCTTTGCCAACAATGAGATCGGCAGTATACAGCCCATCCGCGAGATTGGCCGCCTGGCGCGTTCCAAGGGTATCTTATTTCACACAGATGCCGTCCAAGCCTTTTGTCATCTGCCGATAGACGCGGAGGAATACTGCATAGACATGCTAAGCGCCAGTGCCCACAAGCTGGGCGGGCCAAAGGGTGTGGGTTTTCTCTATATCCGCAGCGGCCTGAAGCTGGGCTCGTTTATTCATGGCGGGGCCCAGGAGCGCGGACGCAGGGCCGGCACGGGCAATGTTCCGGCGATAGTGGGCTTTGGGGCGGCCGCCGCCAAGGCAGTCACCAATATGGCGGAAAAACAAGAAAAAGTGGCCGCGCTGCGCGATTACTTAATCGAGCGCATTGGCGCCGAAATCCCCCATTGCCGCCTAAACGGCGATGCGACACGGCGTCTGCCGGGCAATGTGAATTTTTCTTTTCGTTTCATAGAGGGTGAAGGGCTGCTCATAAGCCTGGACATGAAAGGCATAGCGGCATCCAGCGGCTCGGCCTGCACCTCCGGCTCATTGGATCCGTCTCATGTCCTCTTGGCCATAGGGCTGCCGCACGAGATAGCCCACGGTTCGCTGCGTCTTTCTTTATGCGAGGAAAATACCCGTGAGGAAGCCGATTTTGTCGTCTCGACGTTAAAGGAGATTGTGGCGAGGCTGAGGGATATGTCGCCGCTATACGAGGACATGTTAAAGACAATGAATGAAAAACCGTAATCAGACACATTACATTTTAGTAAAGACAGGAGACGGGATATGTACACAGAAAAAGTAATGGAACATTTTGAAAACCCGCGCAATGTCGGCGTGATAGATAATGCCTCGGCGGTCGGCACGGTCGGTAATGCCAAGTGCGGCGACATCATGCGTATCTACTTGGACATTGATGAGTCCGGCATCATCCGCAATGCCACCTTCAAGACCTTTGGCTGTGGTGCGGCGATAGCGACCAGCAGCATGGCGACGGAGCTCCTAAAGGGAAAAACATTGAAAGAGGCGTTGCAGGTGACCAATAAGGCGGTGCTGGGTGCCCTGGACGGCCTGCCGATGAACAAGGTACACTGCTCGCTGCTGGCCGAAGAAGCCATCCATGCCGCCCTGTGGGATTATGCGGAGAAACATGGCATCGAGATAGAGGGTCTTAAAAAGCCGGTGAGTGACATCGGCGACCATGCGCACGACGAGGTGGCAGAAGAGTACTAGCGTGAAGAACTGCGTTCTTCACGTGGAAGAATGCCAATAAAACGGGCATTCTTCCGGGTTATGGAAGGGGTTAGAGTGACACATATTCCGCCTTTCGCGCCGTAAAAATGGCATGGCGGGAAAAGCCGCATGCTTTCAGAATATCCCTGGCTCTGTCAAAAGCCATGCCGATGCTTTCGGGAGTGTGGGCATCTGAGCCGATGCTGACACATTCGCCCCCCAGTTCGCGGAAGCGTTTTAAGATGGCAGGGCAGGGGTGGGGTTCGGGCAAACGACTTCTCAGGGCACTGGTGTTGATTTCCAGGCCCTTATTTTTTTGGGCCAACACAGTCAATATTTCTTCTATCACATCGCCGTGGTCGCTAAGAAAATGCGTGCGAGCGGCGGATAGCGGGGAGGACTCCGCCCCATAACGCAGCACATAATCCAGATGTCCATAGACATCAAAATCATCAAATTGGCGGACGTTTTCCAAAGCAGCCTCGAAATATTCGCGGTAGGCGGCCTTGTCGCTGCGGCCGGCAAAGAAATCTGCCAGATAGGGGTCCTTGCCGTTCACGATATGGGTGGAGGCGATGACCATGTCGAAGGGGTAGGAGCGGACATAGTCGGCGTTATCGGCCACATGCTGGGGGTGCAGCCCCAGCTCGATACCAAAGCCCAGCTTTATGTCGCCGTCGTATTTTTCACGCAAACTGGCAAGCTGTTTAAGATACGCCGCCGTATCGACCATGAAAAAGCCTTCGGGCGCCCCCTCACTGATGGGATAGTCTATATCCATATGCTCGGTGAAGCAGAGCCTGTCAAAGCCCAGGGCCACGCCCCGCCGCACCATATCCTCCATCGGCACATCGCAGTCGCCGGAAAAAGCGGAGTGCATATGGCTGTCGCTGGTTATTTTCATGGGGTCTGTCCTTTCTTGGGTTGCGAATAAAGACATTATAGCATGATTCATTCATCAATGGTATAATATGACGATGGAAAAAACCACCAAAAAACTAAAACCCGCCAGGGTCGTGGTGCTGGGATTCATGGCCCTGATCGCGCTGGGCACGCTGCTGCTCATGCTGCCCGTCTCCGTGCGCGATGGGGTAGCCCCGCCATCCCTCATCACCGCCCTCTTTACCGCCACCTCCGCCACCTGCATCACTGGCCTGACCATCACGGACACGGCGGCGACCTTTAGCCTCTTCGGGCAAATCGTGATACTCTTTCTCTTCCAGATTGGCGGCCTGGGTTTTATGACGGCCACAACCCTCTTTTTTTTCATTATGAATAAAAAAATCAACTTGTCGCAGCGTCTGCTCATCATGCAGTCTTTTAGCTTAAATGACATCCAGGGCGTGGTGCGCCTGATCCGTCACGTACTCATAGGCACGTTTATCATCGAGGGCGCGGGCGCCCTGATTCTGTGGCAGCGTTTTTTCCCCGCATATGGTTTCTGGCGGGGTTTGGGTCTGGGCGTTTTTCATTCTGTCTCGGCCTTTTGCAATGCCGGCTTTAGCCTGCTGGGTCCGGATGGCCTGTTGGCGTATGCAAATGACGCATTCCTATCCATCACCCTCATGTTGCTGGTGGTATTGGGCGGCCTGGGGTTTTTTGTCTGGGAGGATGTCTGGAAAAACCGCCGCTTTAAGTCCTTGCATCTACATTCAAAGATGGTGCTTTCGGTCACTGCCATCCTGATTGTATCGGGCTTCTTGTTCATTTTTATTGCCGAGCGGCTGGGTGGCGCTACCCTGTCCGGCATGACCCTTCCACAGGCGCTGCTGATGAGTCTCTTTCAGGCGATAACCCCCCGTTCGGCGGGTTTTAGCATGATAAACCAAGCCCAGCTAAGCCATGCCTCCATTATGATGGTGATGCTGCTGATGCTGATAGGGGGCTCGGCGGGTTCCACCGGCGGGGGCATAAAAAATGTCACGGCGGCGATATTATTTTTGTCGGCGATACGCTCACTGCGGGGCAAGCGGGGCCTGTCCGTTTTTGGCCGCAATGTGCCGGAGGCCCAGATAATAAGCGCGCTTTCGATTTTGATTTTGGTGCTGGGCATATGCTTTGGCGGTGCCACTGCCATCATGCTCGTCCAGCCAGAGCTGCCTTTCATGGCGGTGCTGTTTGAGATGGTGAGCGCTGTGGCTACCTGCGGGCTGTCCATGGGGATTACGGGGAGCTTGTCGGCAACGTCCCTGCTGATTATGATACCGGCCATGTTTTTGGGGCGGGTGGGGGTGATGACGTTTGGCATGGCGGCGTTCATACGGCGCAGCGGTGGCGCGGAAAAAACTAAGCGGCCGGATGTTTGGGTAATGACGTAGGAGGTTTTCATGGGTTCTTTCCTAGTAATCGGCATGGGGCGTTTTGGTTCCTCCATCGCCATCAATTTATGTCAGATGAAGCATGATGTACTGGTGGTGGAGGTGGATGAGGACATAGCTTCTGCCATCGCGCCGAGGGTGACGGATGTAATTATCGGGGATGTGAAGGATGAGGGGGTGCTGCGTTCTTTGGGAGTGAAGAACTTCGACTGCATTGTCGTGGCGATTGGCGACGCGATAGAGGACAGCGTGCTCACCACAATAATGTTAAAGGAAATGGGGGCAAAGAAGCTGGTCTGTAAGGCGAAAAATGAATGGCATACGAAAATCCTCACGCAGCTGGGCGCCGACAAGGTGATATGTCCGGAATCGGACATGGGGCGGCGGGTTGCCCATTCCCTGGCTCAGCAAAACATCATAGATTATCTGGAAATATCGCCGGACTATGGCATAATCGAGGTAATTGTGCCCAGCGGCTGGGTGGGGAAAAGCCTTGCGGAGCATCATCTGAGGCGCAAACACGGCATTACCGTCATCGCCGTCCGCTGCGCCATGGATGATAAGGTGGTCTTTTCTCCGGGCGGTGAAATGGTGCTTAGTGAAAACGACGTCTTGACCATCATTGGGCTAAAAAAAGACTTGGATAAGGTTTGTAGCTTGAAATAAGCTTAAAATCAAGCAAAAGGATTTTTTGGCGCAATTACAAATTTTAGGCATGGACATTAGCGCAACAAGATTTAGTTTTTGAACAACGTCTCCATCATGTCATCAATGCGTTTTTTACGGGCCGTCGTGTCGTCTGTGTCAATGACCAAGCGCAGGCAGTCGCCTTCTTTTGCTGCTTTGGGCAGGGCTGAACGCGGCACATTGATCATTCCCTTGTCCGTTTCAATCAGGGCGTAGTCGCCCTCAAATCTGTCAATGATAAGCATTTTCGCAGCTCCTTAGTATGGTGGCTTGCAAGTGCCGCAAGCGGTTAATCCTTGCGCTTTTGCCGCAGTCAATGTGGTTTCTATTTTACTTTGGGCCAGGTGGCGGCAGCTTTCAAGGTGGTATCTGGCCCCGGTGTTTGTGATATATGTAATTATGTCATCGTTTGCTGCTGAAGTATCGGGAGCGGGCGTAGGGTCCGGTGTGGGCGTGGGTTCCGGTGTCGGGGCAGGCGTAGGTTTTGGCGTTGGGGCAGGCGTGGGCGCGCTGGGCTGATACGGGGCGGCTTCGGCATTGACCGTAATCCCGTTTCCGTTTGATTTAAATACTATCGTTTCTTGCAAATCCGTGCGATATACACGGACGCCCGCCTTGTCCAGACGGGACAATATTTCATCACTGGGATGCCCGTAGCTATTATTTTTGCCTACGGAAATTATCGCTACGGAGGGGGAAACTTTATTGAGAAAGGTTTGTGTGCTTGATGTGTCGCTGCCATGGTGACCAACCTTCAACACATCAGCGGAAACGTCCGCCGTGATATGGCTTTCCGACAGTGCCTCGGCATCGCCCATGAATAAAAAACTGGTATCGCCATAGGTGATTTTCACCACGGCGCTGTGGTCGTTCAAATTCGCGTAATTATCACGGACAGGGGCCACAATGTCCATCTGCAAGCCCGGTATGGATAGAATGTTGACCCCCGCTTTCGCCGCGTTGATTTGCATACCCTTGTTTTGGATGGCACTGAGTAATCGTTCAAATGCCCGGGTGGTATGCGAAACGGCCGGCATGTATATTTTGCCGATGTCCGTTGCGTCGATGATTGCCGGCAGGCCGCCGATGTGGTCGCTGTGCGGGTGAGTGGCAACGAGGTAGTCTATGCCTGTTATGTTGCGCTGCTGTATATGCTTTAATATGGCATCGGCGTTATCGGTATTGCCGCCGTCGATAAGCATGGTTTGCCCGTTGGGCAGCTCAATCAGGATGGCGTCTGCCTGTCCCACATCGAGAAAATGCACACTGAGGTCAGAAATGATGTCCGTCAGGGGTGCCGCAGTGCCCGGTGTGGGCTCCGGCGAGGGGCTGGGACTGAGTGTGGGTCTAGGACTGGAGCTGGGGCTAGGACTGGGAGAGGGGGACGCTGTTGCTGCCGCTTCCCTGGCCTTCGTGCTATCATCATCGGGGCTGGGCGTGGGTTCCGGCGATGGACTGGGGCTGGGCGTGGGGGTAGGTGTTGCGGCCACCGATGTGGATGATAACGCGGTGCTTCCGCTGCCGCCAGGATTCATCTCGGCAGCTTCATTGGCGCAAGCCGATATGGCGAAGGCCATGAGTGTGGCGAGGGCAACGATAAATAGTTGTGATTTTATTGAGTTCACTTCTGTGCATCCTTTCGTATTCAGAGTTGGCTATGAAGAGGGTTGTTAGATAGTATTGTACCATAATATTGTAAATATATCCATAAAATCCGAGGGCCGGGGATGCGCCGGGGATGCGCCCGGTCAAATGTGAAAAATTTTCAAAAAAACCTGTTGACAATACAGATTATAGCGTATATACTGTATATAGTGACAATGTCGCAATGGGAGCATCCTTCAAATGAAGGTGGGGTATCAAGGAGACCGCTGAGATGAAAATAATCGTGTCCAACCGCTCCGGCGTACCGATTTACGAGCAGATCAAAGAACAGGTGAAGGCGGCCATTTTCACCGGTCTCTTGCAGGAGGACGAGATGCTGCCCTCGATCCGCCAACTGGCGCGGGACCTAAAAATCAGCGTGATCACGACGACCCGTGCATACAGCGACCTGGAGCAGGAGGGCTTCATCGTAAACGTCCAGGGCAAAGGCTGTTTCGTCCTGCCGCGCAACACGGAGCTCGCCCGCGAAAACGCCCTGCATAAAATGGAGGATGCCCTGACCGTCGCCATCGCCGCCGCTAAACAGGAGGGCATCAGCCAGGAAGAGGTCGTGGGGCGCTTAAACTTATTATGGGAGGATGAATAGACTATGGGCACCCCATGCTTTTCACTGACCACTGATCACTGACCACTGCTCTACGAGGAGGACGAATAAACCATGAACACCAACGCCATCGAAGTAAAAAAGCTCCGCAAAAACTACGACACGTTTTTATTGAACGACATCTCCTTCGACGTGCCAAAAGGCTATATCACGGGCTTCGTCGGGCCAAACGGGGCGGGCAAGACGACCACCATCAAACTCATCCTGAACGTCGCCACGGCCGATGGCGGCCAGGTGCACTTGTTCGGAGAAGGGGGCGGGCTGGCCGCGAATGAGCATATCGGTGTCGTGATGGATGCGCCCTTGTATGTGGACGAGTGGAGCCTCGGTGACGTCGAAAAGGCCCTGGCCCCGTTTTACCGGCAATGGGATTCCGGCCTGTTCGCCGACTACCTGCGGCGTTTTGGCCTGGATCGCCAGAAAAAGGTCAAGGAACTCTCGCGCGGCATGAAGGTCAAGCTCCAGATTGCCGCCGCCTTCTCCCATGATGCCCGGTTGCTGATACTGGATGAGCCGACCAGCGGCCTGGACCCGGTCGCGCGTGACGAAATCTGCGATTTGCTCCGGGAGTTCGTGGCCGACGCGGAAAAAAGCGTCCTCTTTTCCACGCACATCACCTCGGATCTGGAAAAGACCGCCGACTATGTCACCTTCATCATGGACGGCGCCATCGCCTTCACGGGCGCAAAGGATGATTTGCTTGAGGGCTACGCCCGCGTGACGGGCGGACCGGACGACTTGGACGCGGGGCAAAAAAAGCTCATCATCGGCTACCGCGAACACGGCACGGGCTTTGAGGGCATGGTCGAAAGCGCCCAGGTCGGCCAACTGCCGCAGGGTGTTTTGGCTGAGGAAATCAGCTTGGATGAAATCATTATCTTTATGAATAAGGGGGGTGAAGGGCCATGAATAAATTAAGGGAATTTGTGAGATTGGATTTTTTCAGCGTAAAACCGTACTTCACGCTGAAAACCTCGCTGCTTTACGGGGTCGTGGTGCTGTTTCTGACGATAATGTCCGCCGATATGTCGGCGGGTGTGGGCATCGGGGTGATGCTGGCCACCATGCATACCGGCTACCCCTTCATCGTCGG
>Ga0099364_10011665_pt1 | contig 11969 bp, 6 predicted proteins | sample TergutTh196P3_FD_73070 | JGI IMG/M metagenome (GOLD analysis project Ga0099364, IMG submission 73070) | Microcerotermes parvus P3 segment gut microbial communities from Pointe-Noire, Republic of the Congo - Th196 P3 | ecosystem: Host-associated > Arthropoda: Insects > Digestive system > Gut ...
GACGGTGCCAATGAGAAAAATCGCGTTGCCGAACGTATCCGGGTGTCCGCCATTGTGACCGTCCGGGAGAGGATGCGGCCAAGCGCCTCCCTTATCAAACTTCTGCTCTTTCAGCGGAATGGCGACAATACGCTTGGCCGCTTCGAGGTATTCCGGATCGTTGGTCGATTCCGCCAACTGGCAAATGGCGGTCAGTGACCAACCGGCGGAGCGCTCGTGCGTCCCAAGCGACCTGAAGACCTTGGACATACACCAAGTGATATGTTCGCCCTGTTCAAGGGCCGCGTCCCGAACTCTCGCCGCGCCGGTATAGCGCCAAGCGTCCAGCAAGCCGCCCACCCACGTATGACCGTTGGCAGCGTGAAGTTGCCAACTGTGCGCGTTGGACCAAGTTCCATACACGCCGGGCTTGGTTGCCGTCGGTTTTTGTCCGTAAAAACCCGTGTGCCCGATCGAATGAAGAGACTGTCCGCCGACGTGGTACGGATCAGGATACGCATGGGCCACATCGACGTCCGCTTGGTGCATGGCCGTTGCAACGGCAAGACGTTGCATATCGCGGTTGCCTGTCCTCGCAAAGGTTGCGAAGAGGCTTTTGGCCGTATCGTATTCGTTGTTGCCCCAGTTGGAACCGCGTTCACCGTACCAGTCGCCGTAATTCAAGAAACCATACTCGCGCTGCCTTTCCTTGAGTTGTAAGTGTTGGTCAAAAACATTGGTCCGCTTGGCGTCCCAGCCGTCGAATCTCGTGTCGGATTTCACTGTAACGCCGGGAACGACGCCGCTTTGGGCATACCAATCGCGGTCCACCACGGCGACGATCGGGAAGTCCGCTTCGGCTTGGACGGCGGCGGCACCTCCGTCGGGAACGAAATCGAAGAAGAGTGATTCCGTAAAACTCATGCCCCATTTGAGGCGGTAAAACCCTTCACGGAACGGAAAAGCGAGGTAGTGCGGCAGATCAAGACCGAATTCCGCCGAAGGTTGGGGAGGCAAAATGTCGATGGAAACCGAATTCCGATCTGCGGCAAAGCCTTTCGGCCAACGTTTCCAAAGATCCCGAACGGCCAGTGCCAGATTGCCTTTGTCGGTTTCGAGCAGTAATCCGCTTGCCAACCGGCCCGGTCGCATCGTGGCATTGGCCGAACTATAGTCTTTGTCCGTCCATTGCGTCAGCGTTGCGGGCAGCGTCGGTCGTCCGGTTCTCGATGCGGCACCGGCTTTGTTCTGATAGGCCGCGAGTGCGGCGTCGTAAACGCTACCGGACACACCGGAAACATTGCCACTCGGTTTGAACGTCAACCGTAAGTCCTTGAAGTCGCTGAATTCGTACTCCAATCCCATGTTGGTCGTCGTGACATCGACCTGCATCCTTGCCGAATCTCGGACGAAGCGCAGACGAACGGTATAATCAAGAAACGAGGCACTACCATCGGAAAAACCATAAGAGCCGTCGACCCGGACGACGACCGTTTCCGTTCCCTTTTCCTCGAACGCAATGTGGTGAGGCTTCAGTGCCGACGAGGAAAACTCCCGACCGTCCTCCGTGTGTCCGACGACTCCGCCATCGGCAACGGCTCCGGCTAATCGGTCACCTTGATGAACCCGCCGAAAAATATTGAATCGTACTTTGTCGATCTCGACATTGATTTTGCCCGTATCGACGACGATTTTGTCGTTGTCTTCCTTGACGGTGATCGACGATTCCGGCTTGGGGGCGCTCGTTGCGTAACACACCGTATAGATCGCCTTTTCGCTTGCCTTCAGTGGGGCGACGAACTGGATCAGGCACCAACGGATGGAACGGTCCGGCCAAAATTCCGTGACTGAAAACTGAGCTGACACCGTTTTTCCGGAAGGATCGCGGACTTCCAGAACATCCGTCGAATAGAGAGACTTGTCCGCAAACGGCAATCCGAAGCGAATCGCCGCTTCACGAGCAACACCTGCTTCTTCGAGTAGTTCGACGGCAATCGGTTCAAAGGGTTGCGATGTTTTGTCCGTCGTATCAGGAGTAGCGAACTTGGCGAGTGGTCTCGGTCGCGGAAACTGGAAATCCTGCCCCATTCTGAGATTTTTCTGGAGATCTTCGCCGCGCAGCCCTTTGTCGGCCAGTCGGGGAAGGAGAACGTAGACCGAATCGTAGTGGAATCCTTTTTCCGTAACGACCGGCTCCGTTTTTTGTTGCGAAAAAACCGACGTGACGAAAAGGAACGACAGAGCGGCGAACACAAGACACTTGACAAACGGCAAACAACAGTTCATGGCAGCCTCCTCAAATTATCCGATTGAAATGGACATACCCCACGCAACAGGGCGGAGCATGGCGTGTTCCCACGTCGATAAAACTTCCTCAGAGTGTATTCCGGCGAAAAGCGAGAGTCAAGAGCGCATCGAAAATTTACCCACATGAGACGCGTACAAATTTGATTGCGGGTCTGGGAACGTCAGGCAATGCGGGAGGCCGACTGCTCTTGCCAGCAAAACGCGGTCGCCCCCATCAAGTCTGCCGAAAACTGCGCTTCGTCCCCGGCGCAACCAGGATGGTAACCTACCGGCGTCGCGGTTTGATGATCGTCATGGAATCCGCCGGGATCCAATGGTGATAGATGAACGCCTGTTCGTGATCGTCGACTGCCGTTACCGCACGGACAATCTCTTTACCGTTGATGGTTGCAACGGCATCGAACTGTAACGAACGGGGCAGGCCGACGTACCGGTTGTCGGTGTGCAGTGCGCAATCCGTCTGATCGGCATCGGCGGGAATCGTCGCCGCTCCCTGCGCGACACCCGGGAAGCCATTTTTCAGTTGCAATCGGATTTCGCCATCGAAACCGTCCTTGCGAAGGACAAAAGCCTGAAATGTTTTGGGGTTCCTGTCGAGCGTGAGGCCCGATGGCGTGACAAACACTTCGAAGTCGGGACGAGGAAGCGAAATCCGGAGCCGATAGGCGTATTCCGGTCCGCCCTGACTGCCGGAATGGTACAGCCGCACGATGTATTCGCCGCTGGACGGCAATTCGACCATCAAATACGGATCGGCATGGTGCGTTTCCAAACCGATGTTCGGCCCTTCGCAGTCGGCGCGGTCGTCGTTGAATGCCACCAATGTTCCAGAGGCGTCGAGTAATTCGAGTACGCCATCGAGCGGGGAACCGAGGCTCCGGGCGGCGACGTCAAGAACAACTTTTTGTCCGGCGCGGCCGCTGAACCGGAAACAGTCGACGTCGCCCGGTTTATCGATTCGGCCATTGACAATCACCGGCAGCATCAGCTTTCTTGCTGTTTGCATGTCGTCATTGGGTTCCTTTTCGATCATTTCCGGCAGTGTGTCGACAGCATAGCGGATCGGATACGGCAGCCAAACGCCTTTCAACGAAGTCAACTGACGGATTCCCGCCGAGTCACCCTTCGTGTCGAGCACGGCGACGTTTTCAGGCAGATTCCAACCGCGAAGATCGACAGTCAGCGGTTGGTTCGCCCGTCCGCCGAGCGGAAAGATCGATGTCACCAACGGCGTCTGACCGATGGAAATTCGATAGATGAAATCGTTGCGGCCACGAAAGATCGAGTCCCGAATCTCCAACGTATAAACTCCGTCCTGTGGGACTTCGCACAAAATCAGCGGATCAGGGTCCGTTCGATAAGACGATGCTTCGGCAACGAGTTTTCCGTCCGGTCCGAACAGTGTGACCGCCGCTTGAAACCAACCCGGCACGGCATCGGCCAAAAACGGGATCAGATGCCTTGCACGAACACCGATGACAAGCCGTTCGCCTGCCGTTGCACGAAATTTGAACCGGTCGACGTCGCCGCGGCGGATTTGTCCGTTCACCACGATCGGCAGGTCCAACACAGGAAGCTGCCGAATCGTTGGGAAACCATCGCGTCCTTGACTGTTCCAGAAATCCAGCTGGAGACCGGACAGCAGCGCCATCGGATCGTCGTCTGCATTCTCGCCGCTCGACCGCCAGACGCTCGACGGAAGGTCGGTGTCGTTTGGCTCCAACTCGTTGACCTCGTCGACCGTACCGATCTGGAAACGGATCGGATTGGAAAGAGCCGCTCCAGAGACAAGCCGCAGTTCCCGATCTCCGGGAGTTGCGTCGGCGTCGACCGTCAGCTCGACGATGACCGCCACTGTTAACGCTTGGTTCGGCTGACGGTCCGGTCGGGGCGCGAAATGTTCGTAATAAATCAATTGAAGGTTTTTGTGTGTCGGCTCCTTGAGCTTGTCAAAGTGGACGTACTGCGACATCGCCCTTTCCGGATCAATGTGGGAAAGGTCCGCCGTACCGGTTGTTGGTCGGGGAAGTTGGGACACCTCGCCGTTTTCGATACGTGCCCGGGCTTCGAGAAAGAGATTTCTCAGCACGGTTCGGGTGTCGGCGTCCGTAACGAACATTCGGCAATTTCTGAGGACTCGCCCTTGGACGCCTGTTCCTGAAACGAGCACCGTTTGGGCGCCGGCAAGCTGTCTGCCGCAAAGTATTACCTCAATGGTTGTTCCCTGTTGCGTGCCGGCGGGATAGGCGTAGCCAATCTTCGGCACCGACGGCTGGGCCAAAACAACGGTCATCCCACCTAGAACAATAAAAAGAAAGAAGGCGATCCGTTGCATGTTTGGGAGAGTAAGAGGCAACCAACCTTGGCGACGATGACGAAACCCGCACCCTTCCTATTGTAGCCGACCTACCGTAAAAATCAAGCAATGTTTTGGGCTGCGCGAGGATTAGGTGTGTCAAACTTTAGAGCGTATTAAAAATTGCTCTGGAACGAAAGAGCCGTCATTTCTTCGCTCCATTCCGGCTGTTGCAAAATGTGCCGTAAAAACAACAGCCGGAATGGAGCGTAGCGAAATGACGGTTCGCCTGAAAATCCAAATCCATTTTTAATACGCTCTAGAGTGTATTAAGAATTGCCTTGGACCGAAAGAGCCGTCATTTCGCGTTGCTCTATTCCGGCTGTTGCGCAATGTACCGTAAAAACAAAAGCCGGAATGGAACAACGCGAAATGACGGAGCAACGGAAAATCCAAACCCATTTTTAATACGCTCTAGTACCTGAAAACAAAGGCCGAAAAACACCCCTCGCTTGCTAACAAATGAGATTTTCAATGTGTTTCGATTGTTTGGCTTGGTGGCTTGGTGGTGATAATTTTGCCCCCTTGTTTTTTCAGCATTTTTATCTCCAAATAACCTCTTAGACGATAGATCGGCAAGTTGGCCGCGTTGTGGATTGGATTATAGTTTTGGCTTGATGTCCCCGCCGCTGATCGGAAACAAGTTGATGTATGCGATAATATCCATTTTTTCCGAAAAAAAGGAGACACTACCATCGCACAAAGAAGCATTGGTGCCTTTGGGATGAAAACTGTGGGCGGAAACCGTCGGCATCCAGTTGGTCTTCGTGTTGATCGGGAGGAGCAGATCAGGCGGCGGCTCAAACGGGTAATTATTCATGTAAGCGATGTACCCCGACGATTCCCGATGAACCCAGAAAAAGGGGTTGACTCCTGTTTGCGTGAAATGGGTTTCGTTGCTTTTGGGTGGTGTCCACCACCAGGCATGAGACGACTCAAGGATCAGGAACGTATTCGTCGTTCCACGTTTGATATCGGACATCCTGGTTCCGCTATTACGAAAAAAGACTCCACCAGTCGTCGTCCGTTCCGCAAAAACCGTTGCTCCGTTGGCGGCGTAGTCCTTATGTGTCTTCGGTGGAGCCAAACGCATTGCCGAAGGACACGTAAACGTCGGCGGCATGTGCGTCGCCGCGAAAAGGTTGTTCTGGCTACCATGCGCTGACAAATGTGAGGCACAACCGACGCCGAAATGGAACTTGTCAGGCAGATAGGCCAAATCCTCGAAACTGATAGATTCGTAAAGAGTGGTTTCTTCCATAAAAGGAAGCAGAAATGCGGGCCAGCCGATCATGCCGCAATATATCCCCCTTGCGCTGGTATTCCTGCTGAAGCAGCAAATCGTTTCCGGTGTCACCAGATGCTCATGAACGATGTTTCCGGGCGGGAACGACTTGAGAGTGTCATGATAGTTCAAGGTCGCCAAGGCCAATTGCCTCATATTACTGGCGCACTGCGAACGTCGAGCCGCCTCGCGGGCAGCCTGAATAGCGGGGATCAGGAGCGATATGAGCAGCCCGATGACCGCAATGACGACCAGAAGCTCGACGATGGAAAAACCTTTGCTGTGTTGTTGCATGATGGGGGATTGTGTTAGAGTGGACGCTGTCTATGGCAGTTTAGCGAGCGACGAGCCCCGCATCTGAAAAAGACCTTGGTAGTTCTCAAAATTCATTGTTTCGGAAACGAAATGAGCGCTTCCGTCGAACATGGCAACATTGATCCCTTTGGCGTGATAGCTTCTGGCCGTCCGGGTAGGATACCAGCGATCTTTTGAATTGATCGGGTAATTCTCCGCAGTGTTCGTTGTCATGTTGAGGCTGCGATAGCAAACGTATCCTTGCGTCCCTTGATTGACCCAGAAAAAAGGATTTGACCCGGAACGCATGACGGAGACAACCCCATCGCTTTTCGGCGACCAAGACCAAATGTGTGCCGATTCAAGAAACATGAAGACGTTTGTTGTTCCCCGCGTCACCTCCGCCAATCGGATGCCGCTGTTACAAAAGAAAGGACCGGAAGCAAATGTTGTTTGTCGTTCGGGAACTCCTGATAACCCGTTGATACCATAGTCCTTATGATTTTTCGTCGTTACGCTTCGAATTGCAGACGGGCAGGAAAAAATGGACGGCATACTTTCCGCCACAGATTGATTTTCTGCGCTGCCGTGCGGTTTACCGACATAATAAACCGAACCTTCACCTCCATCATCCGTATAGGCAAAAGTGTCGAAATTGATTTTGTCGTAAAGAGATGACTGCTCAATGTGGGGCAGCAACAGTGCCGCCCAGCCGATTGAGCCGTCATAGATGCGATAATTGCCGTTCGGCGTATCCCTACTCGTCGGGTGGTCCGCCTTTTCCATAAGGCTTTCGTGAACAATATTTCCGGATGGAAGAGCTTTTTGCGTGTCGTGATAGTTCAATACTGCCAAAGACAACTGGCGGATGTTATTGGTACACTGTAACCGTCTCGCACGCTCCCTCGCCGCTTGGATTGCCGGAAGGAGTAACGAAATCAACAGTCCGATAATCGCAATGACCACCAGAAGCTCGACGATGGAAAACCCGCTATTCTTCTTCATGGTCATTCTCCTGTTCAGGTTGTTCTTGGGTCGTTTCATGTTCATAATACCGTTTCAATACTCGTTTTCGGTCGATTCGAACAAGTAAAATACCCGCGAGGATCATTCCCGGCAACCATGTACATGAAAAATAGCTGTACACAATCGACCGTTTCGTTCTCGGCCAGTGAGGCATGGCGGCGGGATACCATATCGCCCCGCCTCGCCGCTGAAACAGCATCCAGTCAAGCACGTCCATTTGTGTAAAAGCCGGCTCCCAGGAAAAATGTGAGGTGCCGAGAAACTCCGTCACGCCGACCTTGACACCACGTTCCTGCATTGTCTTGATTGCCTGTCGCACGCGTGGCGGTTGGATGGCACGGTCGCCGTTGTACATGAATACCCATACGGGAACGTCTTTCGGCAAAGACTCAATCAGCGACGTTTCACACGGCCCAGCGGCGGTCGGCACTACGGCGGCGAAACGGTACGGATTTTCCGCTAACATCCGCCAACAACTGGTTCCACCACCCGAAATGCCGAACAAGATGATCCGATTCGGGTCGATGGGATGTTCGCTACATACCTGATCCACCATTGACATTGCAACCGTTGCCATTTGGTCATCCTTGGACCTGCCGTTGTGCCAGCCGGGATTGTCGAGAGGGCACTGCGGAAACAATGCGAAGAACGGGTAGTGACTCTTCTCCGCCCCTTTCGAAAACATGTGTCGTGAGTGCCCAAGCTGCCCTCGATTATTGTCGCCGCGCTCGCCACCGTAACCATGTAACCACAGGATCAATGGGTATGTTTTCCCTTCCTCAATGTCCGGGATATGCAAACGATAGCGGAATTTTTGGTTTCGATATCGACCGCCGGTATAAGTGATTTCTTCTTCGGGAATCGGGTAGATCGACGTTTGCTTCTCTGGTGGTTCCGGTTGCTTGGGGTCTGTTTTCTTTTCCGGTTCGGTGGTTTCCGGCACCGTTTCAGCAACAACCGTTTCCGATCGCCGTCCCATCACAACGGATTCCTGCGGCGTAGCCTGAGCGTTCACGCCGGGCGGCATGATGAACAGGAACAACGCCGACAATACAATTAAATACTTTGACACGATTTCAGCAGCACTTTCCAAGAAACTATGGTGAATCGACTCACGTAAAACGCAGCAAACTACGCCACGTGCCGCCGAATTAAATCATTCTCTGCTCGAAAAGCGAAGAGCGATAATAATAAACGACCATTGAAACGCCCGGATTTTAGACATTTTACCCACCGTAAATTCTTGGAAAGCGCAGTTTCAGAACACAAGCATAAAAATAATGACAAGGAACAGCACACCGACAACGCCCCCCAAAATGCCAAGCCACACAAACGGATTGGCATACCAATCATCACCGCCTTGTGGCTGATTAAAACCGGCCTTCTTTTTTCCGAATCCGGCGGCGTTGAAACCAACGGGCTTGCCGGCTTTTGACGCTGTTGACCGTACCGTTGACGAACGAAAGACTCCATCGGAATTTTCTCGCAACATCAATACCACTTTATAACCGACCGCTCCCAACACCACGAGAATGAGTAGCAACGGAACAATCCACGACGGCATCGGCATCGGATGGCCATCGGCATCAATCCGTTCCATCGTCGACAACGAATAGCCGATATAACCGACAATCAGCAAACCGATCAGGGTGACGGCACCGATCCCCGCCATCGGCAACAGTTCGCTTACCCCCTCAATTCGAGGTAACGACGGAAGTTGCCACGATCCTCCCGATGTTTTCCGAACGGTTTTTTGTTTCACCGCCGTGTTGAAGCCGACCGGTTTTGCGGCTTTCGGAGCGACCGTCGGTCTCATGGTCGGTCGGGGAGTGAATGAGAAATTTTCCCGAAGCGCCTTGAACAATGGATAAGCGGCGGCAGCCGCAAATACCAGCAGGAGAAACAGCGGCCCCACCCACCACGACATGGCGATGGGATGCCCGTCCGCGTCAAGACGTTGTACGGACAGAATGCTGTAACCGAAATAACCGAGAACCAAAACACCGACGACCGCCGCAAGACCGATCCAAAGGGTTGATCCGAATTCGAACATTCGGGCTCCCCTGGACGATTTCGTTGCATTGAACGTTGCAGAATGTCCCACCGGCGGTGCTTTCCGTTGCGATTGAGGCCGAACCGGCGATTCCCTCAAAAAAGACCGAACGCTTTCGACCACGCGATACGTAATTCCTCCAACGATGATCGTCAGCCAGAAGACAAGCATCGTCCACGACGGAAGGTCTGCAAACCGCACCTTGCCCGATGCAAAAACGTAACCGATCGTACCGATGATCCCGAAACAGGAAAAAAGAAGAACGGCGTAAACTATCGTCCAACGGTTGAAACCGATCCGAGGTGATGAATTATTTTTGCCGCCCAGTATTTTCGCCGCTGAAGGTTGCGGAATTGCTTGCAGAAGTTTGGGCGATAGCGCAACGGCGATTACCAAACTCCAGAATGCCGGAGCCGTCCACCAAGGGAGTTCCGAAAATTTGACCGTGTTCCACGCAACCACACCACCAACAACAACGAGCAAGGTAAGGGCCACAACAACCGATCCAACCAATAGCGGCGAGTATGGCAACGAAAACGATGAACCTTTGGAAAAGTGTTTCGTGAGGTCGTCAAAGACACGGTGTTTCAGACCAATGAAGAAAATAATCTCAGCAGTAAGAGCAATCCAGATGATCGACCAGTATTGAACGGGGAAATTCGGCTGGAACGGCAGGCCGACAACAGAGGAGGCGAGCGAAAACTTCGAAATGAGGAATGCGGCAGTGAATGTCGATCCGCAGATCGTTGCCAAATGATAACCGAAAAAAAGATTGTCAGACGGTTTTTGCGCGAGATCGGCAACGATCAGTCGTGTTTGAATAAGATAGCGGAGGAGAAAACCGCCGACACCGAGCAGGAAAAAAAAACAATGCCATAAGGTGAAGAACCGGGTATCGAGCAGGCGCAAGGCGTCGGTAACGAAGGCGTCTTGCGATTCCGGATTACGAATCAGGGTGGCATTGACAAGAAACAGGGCTCCGATCAAGAGGAGCCAGCTCATTGATCCCGCTCCTTGCGCAGCAATCTGTTTGGCGGTCACTCCCGTTTGCCAGCCGGTTTTCGGAAGCGACAAATAAATTCGCGGTGTTGTGATTGCAGCGATCACCAGGCCCCAGAAAGCGACACCGTGCCACCATGTCAGGCCGGGAAGTTGCACGGCTCCTGGAAAATAAACAGCGACAAAAACGCCGATGGCTGCAACCGACAAACCGATGACAATCAAGAATGTTTTCGTAACTTTTCGGTTACTCAAGGCGCTCCAAACAGTTTCCAGAAAGAGTTGTTTCGTCGAAAACACTCGGTAGATTGACGGCGAGAGCGCGGCGACGATGACCGCACACCAGAACGAAGGCCCAATCCACCACGGTAGCGACGGAATCGGCAGTGAGACGGAAGCAAAACAGTATCCGAGGCTACCGGAGAGTACGATTGCAAACGCCATAACTCCAAACAGAAACCGGTGTCGCCCTCTTGTGCTCCGAACGTCACGGGGAGCGGCTGCTCCGTTCTCCGTTGTCGGCGGGAACACGACCATTTCTGGTGGCGTTGAACGTTGTGGCTCAGTCATTAGGGCGCTTGGGGCGGCTTCTCGGACGCCCAAAACAGGGACTCGCCAATCGCTATCCGAACACGACACGATTGTGACATACCAGAGAAAAAAAAGCAAGACAGCCCAGAAGAAATTTCCGGGCCAAGGAGCATCTCAAAAACATCTCTGCCTGAATCGACTTCAGTAAGCCCGCTGATTGCCGAAGCGGTGCCTGAGAAGGAGGAACAATGACAACAAAAAGGCCGATTTCCCGCTCAGAAAGATTGATTCGCCGATTTCGAACGGGAAGAAGCCGACATGGGAACCGGTTTCTGGCGAGTTCAGCGGGTTTGGAATTCGATAAAACGTCGACTCTTGTGAGCCGGGGAATCTTTGAAAAAAATCGCCAGCCAGACGGTCGGCCTGTCTGAAGCGGTCGAAAAGACACGGTGTTTCTGGTGGGCCGGGATTAAGACCCAATCGCCGCACAACGGACGGCGTAATTTCGATTCACCCTGAAACTGAAGTACCGCCGAGCCGCGAAGCACAACGATCCATTCATGTTCCTCTTGATCGTACCAGAAGTCGTCCGGACTTGATTGCCCCGTCGATACGATTCTTTCCACTCGGATATGTTCCGAAACGACGAGGTTCTCGATTAATTCCTCCGGCAACGCCCCCTTCGGCAAATTGGCAAAGAGATTATCCGCCGGTTGAGGCGAATCGGCAATTCGCCGTTTCTGGTTCGCTTCCGTTCGTTGCCGTCGCTCACAGTCTTTGCAAACGTGAGCGGCGTGGCTCTTGCCGGAGAACTTTTCGTTGGCACGACGGCGGCCGCAGACGCGGCAATAATGGCCGGGCAATTTTCGGGGCTTCTTTTTTGCCTTCGATGACTTTTGGGGTGGCGTGGAAAAGAGCGTCTTCTTCATTTTTCGGGCTTCCCGACAAACACCCATGTGCCACGAGGTTTGCTTTTCTTCTTTGCCGTTTTCTTCACGGCTTTCTTCGTCGCCTTTTTCATCGGACGTTTGGCACCAAGTCTCTTGTTAACGGCGTCGACATCGAAATGGTCCGGATCGAACTTGCCGCCGTACCAACTTTTGAGTTCCCGATGTTCCGGATGCTTCGAATCGGCCATT
>Ga0099364_10011666_pt1 | contig 11968 bp, 6 predicted proteins | sample TergutTh196P3_FD_73070 | JGI IMG/M metagenome (GOLD analysis project Ga0099364, IMG submission 73070) | Microcerotermes parvus P3 segment gut microbial communities from Pointe-Noire, Republic of the Congo - Th196 P3 | ecosystem: Host-associated > Arthropoda: Insects > Digestive system > Gut ...
GGTCAATACTTATGGTTGCATGACAGGGCTCATTGCCGGTTTCTTTCTCGGAATGGGAAGACTCGCCGTTGAAATTATGCATGGTGTGACTCCGTTTGCAGACGGCTCATTCCTGAAATGGTATGCAACAACGAGTTTCACGTTCGTTTGTATTTATCTGACTCTGATTTGCTGCGTGTTGATTGTATTGGTCAGCCTCGTAACGCCGAAGCCAAGAGCGGAACAACTGCGCGGAATTACCTGGGGGAATGCAACACCGGAACAATTGAAGGAAACTCGCGAGAGTTGGACTTCGCTCGATGTTTTCCTCACCGCAGGGTTAATTGCAATCATTCTTGCGATTTATGTGTATTTTACGGGGTAGATATTGAACGTAATCGCCTCGAGTCCAGCCTCTACGGGTTCTTGTGCGTTTTTCCCGACAGAAAGGCGAGCAACGTTGCCGCCTCGCTAAAATCGGGAATGATCAAAGCGGCACCCGCTTCGAGCAACCGCTCACGCTTGCGAGGGTTGATGCCCTGCCTTCGCACCTCATCGGTCGCGACACCGACGGTATAGCCGCCGATCTGGGAAACCAGTTCGATTTCCACGAAACCATCTCCAAAAGAGAGGAGTTCCGTTCCGGTAAGATTGTTCTCCCGAACGATTTGATTGATAACCCCTTCTTTGGAGCAGGCGGTTTCATTCTCCCGGGCACCGTAAATGTGCTTGCTGAAATAGCGATCCAACCCTAACAGTTTTGCCTCTGCCAGCACGTCCGGCTCATCGGTTCCGCTCGCCAGATAAAGGTTGTAGCCCTCTTTTTGGAGCAGTTCCAAGAACTGCTCGCTTCCGGGCACCAGATACTTTTGCGGATCGCAACCCTGCCGCAATTCTTCCAGCCGGTTTTTGATACGGATTCCCAGTCGGCGTAAGTATTCCGCCTTGTACACCCCGGGCTCTGTTTTCATCCCACCGCGTTGGAGAACCTCTTCATTGAGTTGGATGCACTGGAAGATGGTCTGCTTGCCGGTGAGGCGATCCACAAACAATGTTACGCTCTCTTCGAGAGTCTGTTGATCCTCCGCTTGGGGCGTTTGTAAGAGCACCTCGACGAAGTAGGGGATCATGATCTCTTGCCAGCCTTCGCGAATGAGGCTGAGCGTGCCGTCGAAATCAAATAACGCATAGCGGAAGCAAGCGTTTGGAGCAGGGGGGGTGATTATTTCCATAAAATGAGGGAGAAAAAAATTGGGTATTGTTAATTTGATAGTGACAGTGCCGTCATTCCGGCGACAGCCGGAATCCAGAGAGACACGTTGCAAGCCACTCGTCTGGATTCCGGCTTGCGCCGGAATGACGATTGTGAGGGTTAGAGAACAGGTCTATTACCGCCCGAACTCCGCTGTCCATTGTTTGAGGCGGTTTGCCAGTTCGTCCGTCAACAGTGCCTCATCGAGCCGCCACACCCAGTTCCCGTCGGCATGACCGGGAAAATTTGTCCGCGCCGACGCAGGGAGTCCCAGCAAATCCTGCATGGGGAAAATGGCGACACTGCCCGGAGAACTCATAACCTTGCGGATGATCCCCCACAAGATGGTCTCCCGATTGACCGGAGAGTCTGCCGGAATGAATTCCTTGATCATGCCAAACAAATAGGCAAAGTCCCAGAAGGGCTCCGGTTTTTTACGGTCTGCTAACACTTCATCGAACCAAGCCGAAAGCGTGTTGGTGTCGTGCGTTCCTGTGCAGACGAGCGAATTTTCCCGCCACTCGGCGGTGGCATCGGTATTGCGGCGGAAATCAAATTGGAACTGAAAAACATTGATGCCGGGGAAACCAAACTTGTCCCGAAGTTGATGCACGCCCGGATTCATCACGCCAAGGTCTTCCACAATCAGCGGAGCGTCGGGGAACTGTCTCAAAATTGCCTCCAAAAAATCTTCGGCAGGTCCCGCTATCCACGAACCTGGATCATTGTCATCATGCTGCGGTGGCATGCTGAAATAATTGTAGAATCCGATGAAATGGTCGAGGCGGAGCATATCGAACTGGTGAAGTGCATGGCTGATTCGATGGAGCCACCAAGAATAGCCGTCGGCTTTGTGCACTTCCCAATCGTAAAGCGGGGCGTTCCAACGTTGCCCGTCGGGATTGAAGGCATCGGCGGGAACGCCTGCAACCCGGGTCATGTGTCCATCGGAATCGAGTTGAAATAACTTTCGGTTTGCCCAGGTGTCCACGCTGTTCTTGGAGACGTAGATGGGAATGTCGCCGATCAACTCGATTCCTCGTTGCCTGCAATAATCGTGCAGTTCGTTCCACTGAACGTCGAAGACCACCTGCAAAAAAGTATGAAAGGAAGCCGACGTGACGCAGTCGGGCTCGGCAAGAGTGCGTTTGAGAGCGTCCTGATGGGCATGCCTTGCTCCTTCGTCTTCCCAAGCCGTCCAATCGTCGGTTCCATATTTTTCGCTCAAAGTGCAAAAAGCCGCATGAGGACCGACCCAGGGAGATTCAGTAACAAACCGGCTAAAAGCATTATGGTATTTCGTTCCGCGAATGCGTAGAAAGTTCCAGAAGGCTTTGTGAAACAGTTTCATTTTCACATCCCGGGCAGCGTGAAAGGCGGATTGCGTCTTGGGACCTTGGGGTATCCCGGCGAGATCATCGGATTGGAGCAAACCGGTCTGCACGAGGTCTTCGAGGTCGATGTAGATAGGATCGGCGGCAAACGTCGAGATGCTGGCGTAGGGGGAGTAGCATTCGTCAATGGGGTTGACGGGAAGCATTTGCCATGCTTTTTGACCGGCATGATTGAGAAAGTCGGTGAATCGTCTTGCACCGTTTCCAAGTCCGCCGCAGAGCGGGCTGCCCGGCAGAGCAGAAATCGGCATAAGCACGCCGCTGATGCGTTTTTTGAATCCCATGAAATCGTTGTCTCCGCATTGTTTTCGCAGTTCAACGCCACGATTCTCTCCATTTTCCAGCAATTGTCAAGATATACGATACCATGTCTTCAATTGTTCAATTGGTGAGACGCAAGCAAGGGTATCAAACGTACCCCTGTTTTTGGTATAATCCCGTCCATAAGCAAGATCAAAAGTGCCGACGTTTCTCTATGGTGTTGCCGGTAGAACAGATGTTTTTGCAGGTTCGGTTGCAAACCGGTAATTGGACTGCCCAAATTACGGCGACGAATGCCGTCCATCGTGCCGATCAAGACGAAATTGCCAATTGGTTTTCCGGTTCGGAGCAGGAACTTATCATACGGTGTGATCCGTTCAATCTGTTCTTTCATCCCCTTCCCAACGGTCAGCATGCTCTTGGAGTCATTTACCCAACCCAGCGGAGTTTTTTTTCTCTTTTCCAACAGCCTCAAGCCTTCAATGTCCGAGTGCTCATCGTTTCTCCGAAATGTTTGCTGGAACATGGCAATCATCCCGTCGCACTATTTGAAACATTGCGGCATCGGCACCAATTTCCATTTGTCTCTCAACCTCCGAAGCAACTTTCGTCTATTGTGCCGGGAAAGCCGCCGTTACGAATCAATATCCCGTTACTGGAAAACTTGCTTAAACGTCCAGGGGCAATGGCTCTCGCTCAACTAACACAATCTCTCTTCAATGCGGAAAATACGCTTTTCACATCCCGGTCAGTGTCCACCCTTTCGGTGTTGTCGGCACTGTTCGATCTGTTGCCCATTCATTACCGACCGGAATTGACTTTTTCGAGCGATTTTTTCTTTTCTTCCAAAAATTCCTTTCGGCTTTCCGGATTCGGCAGGTTACAGCCGCACACCATTCGGCTGATGGGGCAGTGGGGAGTTCCTGTCATTTCCCTTGAACAGGGCAACAAGGGCTCTCTGGAAACACTTGATCCTTGGTCCCGCTTTGTCTATCAACTGTTGCAAAGCCGGAATTTCGGCTTTTTGGAGCGATATTGGAGTATCGAACATCGAACAACCCCCTCACCGACGGAATCTCAGCCGATCATTTGGGGAAACCTGCATGAAGTCGGCGTTTTGTTGAGCAAGGCGATGTCTTTGGGAGTATTGCCGGATAAGTACATATCGGCAACGGACCTTCCGAGCCATACATTGGAAGAAATGCGTTGTGTTACTGCGGTCGAACAACTGCTCCCGATGTTGACCAGTCTGAAACCGAATGCCGCAAAGCCTATGAACGACCGGCGGCTTGGGGAACGATTCCCGCAGTTTCGAGAGGAACTCTCGGAATTGGAAGCCTATCTTGTGCGCGGAATGTTCGGCGACGAATCGGTCTTGCCCCGGATCAAACGGCTTTGGTTGCAACTAATACCGAAACTTGAAACGGACACGAGAGAGACCCTTCAGGAGGCGATTACCGCAGCGATCCATGCGGCTCTCACATCGCTGGAAGGGGAGAGCGGACAACGGCTTCTGCGGAATTCCCAACTGCTGGAATTGATGGTCTTTTTTCTTCACGCACCGGAAAAAGGTTATGGGTTGCAAGACGGCTCAAACCGGTTATAATCGCTCCAAGTAATTTGTTAAACATTTTCCTTTTCCCCCTCACTATGGCAAAAAATATGAAGATTCGTTTCGAACCGAAGGATTTTTCCCCGAAATTCAAACTCGCAGCCTCCGTCGCTGCCGCCCGGGATACCAAGCCGATTCTCCAAAATGTCAAAATCCGAGCCGATAAGAAAGCCGGTGCCATTTTGCAGGCTACCGATACCGAACTCGGTATCCGAATCCGTGTCGATTGCGACGTATCAACAAATGGCGAAGCCGTTCTTCCGACAAAGAGACTGACCCAAATTCTTGACCTGACGGGAGAAGACCGGTTGACCGTCGAAAGCACGGACAGCAGTGCCATCGTGAGCGGTGAGCAAGAACACTACGAATTGAACACGCAATCGCCGGATGAATTTCCCAATATTGAGGAATTCGAGGAGACTGCCTACCATGAAATACCGGCAAAGGCACTCAAAGAAATGATTCGGCGGACAGTTTTTGCGACCGATACCGAAAATGTCCGGTATGCCCTCGGCGGTGTCCAATTTGAAATGGCTGAGGACAACATCTCCGTCGTTGCGACGGATGGCCGTCGGCTTGCCTGGCAGGAAGGAAAAGGGAATTGTGTGAACGACCATAAAGTCGAAACCGCCATTTTGCCTGTCCGAGTATTGCAGATTTTGGAGCGGGTTTTGAACGACAAGTCCATTGACGAGGACGATGACATCAAAATGGCGGTTTCCTCCAATCGGGTGCTGTTTCAGTGCCAAGACGTGACCCTGTTTTCCCGGCTGGTGGAAGGACGTTTTCCGAAGTGGCGTTCCATTATTCCCCAAATGGAGGAGGAGCCCGTTGCGATAGAGTGCGGTGCGCTCTTGCCCGCCGTCCTTCGGGCGCAGATTGCGACTTCCGATATGGAGCCGGGAGTCTATTTCGTCTTCGAAAAAGGGAAACTGGTCTTGAAAGGAGAAGGGAAGGAAATCGGAAACTCGACAAGCGATGTTCCCATTTCCTTTGACAGAGAGAACAAGACGGTGAAACTCGACCCCAAGTTTATGACCAGTTTTCTCAGGGTCTTGGATTCCGGGACGGTGCTGTCGATTCACTTGCCGCCGGACAACGATCCCGTGAAAATCACAGCCGACGACGGCGGGTATGTCTATGTCGTCATGCCGATGTCGTCATGATCGTTGACCTAAGAGCCGGAAATGCAGCGTAGCGCAATCCCCGGTTTGCACCTCTACAAGCGGAAAAGTTTGACCATTTCCCCAAATCCGTCTAACCGGAATATCAGAAACAACCGGCGTGACAGGAATAATCGACACGACACCGATAAAAAAAACTACCATTAGTACCGGAAATATCCGCATAGACCAAAGGAAAAAACCGATACAACCGTTAGAGACGGTCTATGGAGAGCGAAAAACGGCTCCCAACAGCATTAGGACTGATGAAACGGTTTATATTTCCTCTATTTATAGCGGTTTTGGCGGCAGTCTGTCCCGCTTTCGGGCAACAATTACCCCAGATACAGAATCCGCAGATACAAAGCCCAAGTGTCGGCGGTGCCCCTGTTTTGCAAGCCCAAGGAGTTCAATTTTCTGCCGGAACAAGGGACCATTTCAACTCTTTCTCAAAAAATGACATTGCTTTTGCCGCTCCGATTGCAACTGTCGAAAGAACCGGTGTTACTCCTGCTTCCGGCGATGCACCGCTCGCTCCTTCGGCACCGATTCCCGGCGCACTTGCACAGGTTGCGCCGGTTTTCCAACCCATGAATGGGGGGAATGGGGCAGCAGATGGAGGCTCAGCGAACACCCCCCGGAGTTTGTCGCTTCTGCCCACCGCACAATTTTCCACGCCGTCCCCCGTGCCCGCACAAGCGGTGCGACCGATTGCACAAAATGCCGTTACTCAAAACCACCCACTGCGTACCGCTCCGCAGATTTTCGAGAAAAATCTTGTCGAAAAACTGGGCAGCCGATTCGTCCCTATCCGGGGTGAGACGGTCTCCGAGGGAATTTCCCGGTATCGCTTGCCCGTCAGGGATGGGACGGACATCGAACTCGTCATTGATCAGATTCGCGGGATCGTTTCCGTGGTGGGTGCTCCTCAAACCGTTGCCTCCACGCTCCAAATTGTTCGCCATTTGGATACGCCCGAAGCACCCGGCGGGGATGTGACTCAATTTATTCCCATTCAACAGTCCAACATTGAATCCGCCCGGCAAATCGCCAACGTGGTGAATCAGGAAACGGCAAGGGCTGCACAGATGGGGCAGCCTTCTGCTCCCGAAGTGAATCCTATGGAAGACCTACCAGGCGGCGGAATCGTTGGTACGGTCGATATTGATCTCATTGCGGACATCAATACGATGGTTGTCCGGGGAACTCCCCGAAATGTGGCAATTATCCAGAGAATGTTGCAACAACTGGAACTGCTGGGGCAAGAAAGCGAGCCGGTGATCGAATTGGTGCCGGTACAGCATGGCAGTGCGGTCCAAATCAACAACCTCGTTCAGCAACTCTATCAGGTGGTCTATATGAACCGGCGGGGAGGGATCACGATGGTTCCCCTCGTGAAGCCGAATACGATTTTGCTCATCGGTCGGAAAGAAAGCATTGAAGCCGCCAAGGAACTCATTGCCAAACTGGACGTGCCCGTAGACCCGAATGCCGCTTTTCGGATTTTCCATCTGAAATATGCCGCTTCGGATATGGCGGCAACCCAAATCAACCAAACGTTCACGAACAGGCTGGGAGCCAACCAATATCTCTCCGCAGTGGCATTCGTCGTTTCCGATACCCGAACCAATTCGCTGATTGCACTGGCAAGTCCTCGGGATTTGGATGAAATAGCGGCACTGATTCGGCAAATGGATGTACCGGGCAGCGAGGCGACCACGCTCGCACGACCGTTTCCATTGAAAAATGCGGTGGCAACGGAAATGGCACAGGTTCTCCAAATCGCCTTTCAAGGTACGCTCACGGGCATTGCAGGACAGCGCAGCAGCCAACTAACGCTCGGAAGGGTGGACGCAGAGGGGAATCTTACGCGATCCAGCGTCCTCCACAATGTTACCGTTGCTGCCGATACCCGAAGCAACACGCTCATCGTTACCGCTCCGCCGGAAGCGATGCCGCTCGTTGCCGACCTCATTGATCAACTTGATCGGCTTCCTTCGGCAGAATCGAGAATCAGGGTTTATACCCTCGCCAATGGCGATGCCAGCAACTTGACGAATATGCTGACTCAGTTATTCGGTCAGCCGGGACAGGTCAACCAACTTACGGCAACCCGCCCCGGCCTCGAAGAAGGGGACAGTCCGCTTGTGGGAGTGCGTTTCCAAGCGGAAATCCGAACGAACAGCATCATTGCCATCGGCGGCGAAGGGGATTTGGCAGTAGCGGAGGCATTGCTCCTCCGGTTGGATGGTGAAAACTTGAACAACCGCCGGACGTTCGTGATGAAATTGATCAACACACCGGCGGAGGAGATTGCTCCGATTCTGAATAATTACTTCAACACAGAACGGCAAATTGACATCCAAAACAGTACAACGAGCCTTCCCAGCAGTCCGCTGGAACAATACCGAAAGGAAATCAACATCGTAGCGGAGCCGATTACGAATTCGCTCATCATCAGCACGACCCCGCGCTATTTTGAAGAGGTACGACAGACTATTGGCAGGCTGGATGAGCGCCCGTCAATGGTCGTCATCGAAGTGCTGATTGCGGAGGTGTCCATGAACCGCAGTAAGGATCGCGGGGTGGAATTCGGCTTGCAAGACTCGATCCTTTTTGACCGAGCCATGGGAGCCGGAATGAGCACGGCCTTCCCCGGACTGATCGCGGCTAATCCGGGTGCCAATACGCTCTTCAACGCAGGAACCGTAGGTTCCCAGGGAATTACGAGCCTCGTCCCTAACAATGCCCCGACGGGCGGATTCGCCTTTTCCGCATCAAGTGAATCGGTCAGCATCTTTGTCAAAGCATTGGAGACGAATAGCAAAACACAGATATTGAGCCGTCCAAGAATGGTTACCCTTCATAACCAACGGGCACAGGTTCAGGTGGGGCAGCGGGTACCCTACGCGGGAGAAATTTCTCAATCGGCGACCACGTCGCAACAGGCAACCGCATGGTTAGATAACATCGGAACGACCCTGGATATTACGCCGCGAATTATGGACGACGGAATGGTTTCATTGGCAGTCTATATTGAGCGGGCGAGCATCAGTGAATGGCGTACCATCACAGCCACCAATACCGCACCTGTGGTCAATACCACGAATGCGCAAACAACCATCAACGCGATGGATGGCCAGACTGTCATCTTTGCAGGCTTGATTTCGGACGAAAAAGTATTGACAAATCGCAGCATTCCCGGCTTGAACAAGATACCGGTCGTCAAACACTTTTTTGAATACGAATCCAAGACCAACAACCGGTCGGAATTGTTGATTGTCATGACTCCGAGGATCTTCCGTGTGCAGGAAGACATTGAGATGTTGAATCAGCAAGAGCGAGAGCGGATGCACTGGTGCGTCAGTGATGTGGTGCGATTAACGGGAGACGGCAGCATCCGCCGCCGTAGCGATGAATGGTTTCCCGGCGAAGTTCGGCATACCTTCGGCATGCCGGTCATCTTGCATGAGACGCAGTTGCCGGCGGACAGCAAACCGCTGCTGATCCCCATGTTGCCGGCGATTGAGACCAAGGAGTAAGTGAGAAGAGAGTACATCATTTCTTAAATGATGTAGAAGATGTTTCACACAAAGGCACGAAGTACGCAAAGGAATGGACGGAAATTCACACTCCTTTGTGCCCTTTGTGCCTTTGTGTGAGGCAAAAAATGAATAAAAAATAAACAAGGCTATTTGGGAAACTCGGTAGTAGGCAACCGACTCAAGAGCCGGAGATGGAGCGCAGCGCAATCTCCGGGTTTGAATTAAAAGCAAGGAGACAAAATAATGAAAAGTCAACACATAAACAATCGGGAAGAATCAGCAACACACCGAGGAGAATCCGTTTGCGGCTTGCGCCTCTTGACTTCGGTCTCCTTGCTCCTGACTCCCCTTTTCTTCCTTGCCGGTTGCGTTTCGGCATTGAAGGCACCGCAGGTCGATTTTTCGGCATTGAAGCCGCCGGGACCGGTAGCAACGGTGGCTGCCGCTTGGGAGCCCGCCGTGAGCAATGGTGAAAATCCTATGCGCGGATTCGGCGGAAGAATCTACCTCTACGATCAGGAAATGCAGCGTCCTGTCAAAGCCAAAGGCTCCATCGTTGTCTATATCTTCGATGAGGACAACCGCATGCCGGGAGATGAAAAGCCGAACGAAGGAATCGTCTTTGACGAAAAGATGCTCAACAAAAAGGGAGTTTATTCAAAATCGAAGGTGGGACATTCGTATAATCTTTGGGTTCCCGTCGATGCGGCGGGACCCGACGGACAAGCAAGGAAAATCTCGCTGATTGTCCGATACATTCCGCAGCAGGGGGCATCCATAACAAGTACCCAAACGACGGCAAACTTGCCGGGCAGACAAGGATTCACGATGCCGGAGTGGCAAATCCACTCGGAAGTGGGACTGATTCAGCAAGCCTCGGCACATCGTCCTTCAGCAGAGCGTCCCATCCCGGAGCGGGCAAGGTTGACGGAAGAACGCATGATCGAATCCAATCCTGATCGCCCGCAAGCAATGCAGGCGGTAACGATTCGATAGCACTCAAACCGGTTGCAACAATCCCGAATAAAGGGTACAATGCAGGGAAGAAACTGGGAAAATACCGCCATCGACACTCCAAGATTCATGACAACACTTCGCATCCATCTGACAATACTGTTTTTTGCACTCTTTGTTGTAGCAACGGCATTAAGCGTCGGCACGGTAAGGGGAGCAGCGCAGGATTCGCCGTTTTCGCTGTTTCCTCTGACATCGGGCGTTCACGAGCGGAACGTTGCCACGATTTTCGTCAATGCGCTGGAAGGTCTGCACATTTCACGACCTGCCCTCGATCAGTCGGTCTCCCAAGAAGCGTTTCGGCTCTACATCAGGTCGCTTGATCCCCGAAAGATGTACTTTTACCAATCGGACATCGACGAATTCAAGGCCAAGTATGAGTTGCGGCTCTGTGAATTGATCGAGCAAAGACCGGTGATGATCCAGCCGGCATTTGATATTTACAATCGGTATTTGGAACGCCTCAAAGAGCGGATAGAGACGGTGCAAGAAATTCTTTCTGACCCGATTGACTTCACCGTTGACGAAGAGATCCGCTTCGATCAATTTCGGGATTTCACCCTTGATGAGAGCATCGTCAGAGCCAAGGGGCTCCAGAGTTTCCCCCAAACGCCCGAAGAGGCTCACGACCGGTGGCGCAGATTGCTTAAAAGCGAACTGCTGGCAATGAAAGCCGACGGAATCGAAAGCGAGCAAAGACGTGGAAGAACCCTCTCCGAAGGGAGCGAACCGCCGGATGCCGATGAGCGTGATCCGGTCGAACGTTTGCAAAGGCGATACGCCGCCCGACTCCTGCGCGCGCGGATTGGAGGGCACATCGAAAGTGCTGAAGTTTTTGAAAATGTCCGTAGGGAAGCAAATAATGAAGTGCTAGGACTGTTTCTCGGTTCCCTAGCAGGGGTTCTTGATCCCCATTCGAGTTATATGCCTCCCTCCGTCCAGCGGAGATTCGATGATGATATGCGCAAATCGTTCGTGGGGATAGGAGCCCTGCTATCCACCGACGATGACGGTTACACCGTTGTTAGGGAAGTGCTCAAAGGGGGACCCGCCGAAAAATCGGGGGAAATCCGGGCAAATGACAAAATACAAGGAGTAGGACAAGGAAAAGAAGGCAAAATCGAAGAAGTGATCAACTTTAACATCTCCGACGTAGTCAATTTAATCCGAGGACCCAAGGGCACCGTGGTGCGTCTGGAGATTTTGCCCGGAGGTAATGGTCCTTCCAAAATAGTCGAGATGATTCGGGATGATGTTCAGCGGGAAAATGAAGCCGTCCAATCGGAGATTTTTGAAGCCGGAGAAAAAACGGACGGCACCCCTTACAAAATTGGTTTCATTGAACTGCCCGACTTTTACCTTGACATTGAGGCTGCGCGGCGGGGGGAACCTCACCCCCGAAGTGCCACTTCGGACACAAAAAAGATACTTCAAGATTTCGTTGCCCAAAATGTTGATGCGGTCATTCTCGATTTGCGTTCCAACGGCGGCGGCTCTCTGGAAGAGGCATTTGCACTGACCGGACTGTTCCTCGGAGCAGGGGTGGTCGTTCAAACAAAGGATGCCGTTGGCACCCGACCACGACTGATGTCCCATTCCGACCCCGGTTGCGACTGGACGGGGCAACTCGTTGTGTTGACCAACAAATTCAGTGCCAGTGCCAGTGAAATTTTTTCGGGAGCCATCAAAGATTACAAACGCGGTTTGGTCATCGGAGATTCCACCTCGTTCGGAAAGGGAACGGTGCA
>Ga0099364_10011667_pt1 | contig 11968 bp, 9 predicted proteins | sample TergutTh196P3_FD_73070 | JGI IMG/M metagenome (GOLD analysis project Ga0099364, IMG submission 73070) | Microcerotermes parvus P3 segment gut microbial communities from Pointe-Noire, Republic of the Congo - Th196 P3 | ecosystem: Host-associated > Arthropoda: Insects > Digestive system > Gut ...
AAGGAAGTCGACCTTGCTAAAATACTGTATCTCAAAGAGGGCTAACTCGTCGTTGTCAATTTTTGCCTTCAAATCTATCCGACTGACTTTACCCGTTGCGCTTGCAGGACTGGTTTCGCTTTCCAACACTTCCAATACAGTGACCTGTTTTTCAAGCAATTCGGTCAGAAAACCGCTCAAGATGTCGAAATTTGCCTTGTCACGCAAAATGTCCTTGATGGCGTAATCAAATGAAATTATTGTACGTTCCATATTTATATAATATTTAGATAGACACGAGCGGCAAAGATACAAAATAGATTTGAGATTTTGAGCAAACATTTTTTACATAATTCCAAAAATACCATCGTCATTGCCGGCATATTTTGAAAAATGATTACCTTTGCCGCATTAAATCATCATTTTAATTTGATACGATGAACGATGGATATGTCCTGTAATTGCACCACCACCAATGAATCACTGATTTCCCGCGTCGATGCCATCATCGACGGGGTAGGCTCGTCGCGGCGGATGATCATTCCGTTGCTGCAAGCGCTTCAAAATGAGTTTAGTTATCTACCGTCGCATGCGCTCGAACGCATTTACGAACGGACGGAAATTGATCGGGCGCAACTCGTCAGCGTTTCCACGTTTTATTCGCAATTCCGGCATATTCCTTACGGAAAACACCTGATCAAAGTATGCACCGGAACGGCATGTCATGTGAAAGGCGCCGGAAATGTGTACGACGCTTTCCGCCGCGAACTGAAAATGACCGGCGATGACATCACTACCCCCGATCAACTCTTTTCCATCGAAAAAATTGCCTGTTTGGGCTGTTGCACGCTTGCGCCGGTAGTGCAGATCGACGAAAAGATTTATGGTTGGGTATTACCCGGAAAGGTCAACGAGGTGATTGACGATTTCCTCACCCAACAGGAACAGGAACAAAAGGAAAAACAGGAGAAATCGAAACGGCGCGTGGTGGGCGAGATACGGCTCGGGATGGGTTCGTGCTGTCAGGCAAGCGGTTCGGCGGATATTTACGGGGAACTCATCTCGGCTTCGGACGCTTTAGGTATCAAGGTCAACATCAAAGCGGTGGGCTGTGTGGGCGTATGCAACCAAGTTCCGCTCATTGACGTAGTGAAGCCCGACGGTTCTATCATCCGCTACCCTAATGTGAAGGCTGCTGAAATAAAGGAAATTTTGCACCATCATTTCGAAGCCGCCGGATACTTTAAGCGTTTGAAAAACAATATTTTCAATCAGGTAGATACTTTCCATACCGACGCCACCTGGAACAATGTGATTTGGAAACCCCATCACGAGCGCACAGGCGTTATCGACAGTTTCCTTGACGGACAAAAACACATCTCTACTGAAGGATTTGGATTTCTTGCCCCGCTGAATATTGACGAATACATCGCCCATAGCGGTTTTTCCGCCTTGCGGGAAATCCTTGAAACCGCTTCCCGCAATGGGAATGAGATTGTCAAAACGGTTCTTGCAAGCGGCTTGCGCGGACGCGGCGGCGGCGGATTCCTTACCGGAAAGAAATGGGAAATTGTAGCCGCATCGGAGGCGAAAGAAAAATATGTGATCTGCAATGGCGACGAGGGCGATCCCGGCGCATTCATGGACAGGATGATGCTCGAATCGTATCCGTTCAGAGTCATTGAGGGGATGATAATTGCCGGATATGCCGTTGGCGCCAATAAAGGTATTTTCTACATCCGCGCAGAGTATCCGCTGGCTGTTGAGCGTATTCGCAAAGCCATTAAACTTTGTAGCGAACATCATTTTGTTGGCGACCATATCAACGGTAGCGACTTTTCCTTCCATATCAGTATTTTTGAGGGAGCCGGCGCTTTCGTATGCGGCGAAGAAACAGCGTTGATAGCCTCCATAGAGGGCGAACGCGGATTCCCAAAGCAGCGCCCTCCGTTTCCCGCAATGAAAGGATTATACGGTCAACCTACCTTGGTCAACAATGTGGAAACATTAAGTCAGATACCCTACATCGTGCGTGAAGGCGCAGAAAACTACGCCATAACCGGAACAGAACACAGTAAGGGTACTAAAGTCTTTGCCTTAGCGGGAAAGATTTGTCACGGCGGATTGATTGAAGTGCCTATGGGTATCACGCTCAACAGGATTGTAGATGAAATAGGCGGTGGCGTTGAAAAGAACGAAGCGCTCAAAGCGGTTCAGGTGGGAGGTCCGTCCGGCGGATGTATCCCCGCGCGTATGTGCGATGTGCAGGTTGATTTTGACGCTTTTACGAAGATGGGCGCCATGATGGGTTCCGGCGGATTGGTGGTGTTGAGCGAAAGCGACTGCATGGTGGATGTTGCGCGCTATTTCTTGAGTTTCACTTGCGATCAGTCATGCGGAAAATGCACGTTTTGCAGGGTGGGCATCCGTCGAATGTTGGATATTCTTGATAGAATTTGCAGCGGAAAAGCCGAAACGAACGATATTCACAAATTAGAGGAATTAGCGTTGAACGTCAAAAAGGCTTCTCTTTGCGGATTGGGCAAAACAGCGCCTAATCCTGTGCTTACCACGCTGAAATATTTCCGCGACGAGTACGAAGAACATGTAAAAGGCGTTTGCAAAACCGGAACCTGCAAAGAGATGATAAAATATGTGGTTACGGAAGATTGCACAGGCTGTACCAAATGCGCTAAAGCCTGCCCTGTAGACGCTATCCCCTATACGCCTTACGAGGTGCACGCTATTGACGTTGAAAAATGCGTCAAATGCGGGCTATGCGTCGATGAATGTAGTTTTGACGCAATAAAAATTGTTGCAAACAAAAAAAATGAATAACTTTGCTTTTTTAAAATTTTAAATTAACCGTTTTTCTTAAATTCATATGGAAAATAATATCACCAAACTTTACGCCGATTACAAAGACGGCAAAACAGATAGACGTTCATTTCTGAAAAAATTGACGTTAGCAACGGGCAGTTCGGCTGCGGCAATGGCAATTTTACCTGTGTTGGCTGACGTTGACAGCGCTTCTCCGCTTCAGGACGCCAATGAGCCGGCGACGCAATTTGTAAATTATCCCGCGCCAAAAATGGAAATCAAGGGATTTTTAGCGCACCCGAAAAGTGGAGGAAAATTTCCGGCAGTTATCGTCATCCATGAAAACAGGGGGCTTCAACCTCATATTCAGGATGTGACAAAACGATTTGCACGAGAAGGTTTTCTTTCTTTGGCGCCCGATTCGCTGACGCCGGTTGGCGGAACGCCTGAAAACGATCAGGCGCGTGCGTCGGAACTGATCAGAAGTCTTAATAATGACGACACCGTTGATAATTTAGTGGCTGCCGTAAAATATCTAAAGACTCATCCTTTATCAACTGGGAAAGTTGGTTGCACCGGATTTTGCTGGGGCGGCGCCATGACCAATCAGGTGGCAGTAAATGCGCCCGACCTCAATGCAGCCGTTCCGTACTATGGACGCCAGCCGGCGGTTGAAGACGTAGCAAAAATCAACGCTCCGGTTATGGCTCATTATGCAGAAAACGATCCCGGAATAAATGCGGGAATCGAGGCTTTTGAAGCAGAATTGAAAAAGCAGAAGAAAGATTATCAAATATTCATCTATCCGGGAACTGCTCATGCGTTCAACAACGATACCAATGCAGATAGATACAACGCCGAGGCAGCAAAATTGTCATGGACTAGAACCGTTGCATTTTTTAAGGAAAAACTTTCTTAAGCCTGCAATTAATCAATAATGATTGCGGTTTCTGTAGGAGTTCACGCGAACTCATGTAATTGTTCTTTTTCAGCCTTTTGCTTCTTTTTAGGAATTCGAAAAATGTCTGGGCTTGTAAGCAATGCGTCAATTTTCTTGTCCTGAAAATCAATTTTTTTGTCCTGAAAGTCTACTTTTTTGTCTTGTACGTCAAACTTAGCAATAATTTCGTTAAGTTTCTTGTCTTGTTCAGAATGTTTAGCGTCCATTTTGGCGAATCTTTCGTCGATTTTGGCGAATTTTGCATCAAACTTTGCTTCCATCCGGTCAAACCTTTCGTCAATTTTGGCGAATTTTTCGTCAATTTTGGCGAATTTTTCGTCAATTTTGTCAAAATTTTTGTCAATTTTGTCAAATTTTGCGTCATGGTTGTCCACTTTCTTTATTGCTTCTTGAATAGAAGCATTATACGAGAATATCTGATAGGTAATTAAACCTATGACAATAACAAGCCCAAATAGCGGATAATGCTCTAACATAAAAGAAATTATACTTTCCATTCTTTTAAATTCTTAAATTCAATACACTACAATACTAAAAACGACAAAGATAACAAAATATTTTTGAAATAGAACAAAAAAAATCAGCGCCTCAAAAAGATTTCTCCCTGATTTTGGCTGTTTACACATTTTCATGTATTTTTGTGCTTTATTTTTAAAAGCAAGCGATTATCATAAAAATAGCATCATGAGCATCTTAAATACCATTCTGTCGTCATTTTTCGGCAACAAAGCCGACCGCGACATGAAAGAAATTCAACCATACGTAGAAAAGGTCAAAAAGGAATTTGACCGCATCACCAGTTTTACCAACGATCAGTTGCGCGCCGAAACCGATCTTCTGAAAGCCCAGATTAGAGAAGCCATACAGGAAGATAACAACAGGATCGCCCAGCTAAAAGAGCAGGCAGAAGCGCCAGATACTCCGGTAGAAGAAGTCGAGAAAATTTACAAAGAAATTGACCTTCTCGAAAAAGATACGGTGAAAATCATTGAGGATACGCTACTCGAAATGTTGCCCACCGCCTTTGCCATCATGAAAGACACGGCGCGCCGGTTCAAGGAAAACGAACGGGTGGTGGTCGCCGCCAACGAGTTTGACCGCAACCTGAGCATCAAAATGAGCAATGTATTGATTGAAGGCGATAAGGCTGTGTATCTTAACCGCTGGATCGCAGGCGGCAATGAAATCATCTGGGATATGGTGCATTACGACGTACAGTTAATTGGCGGGGTGGCTTTGCATCGTGGAAAGATTGCAGAAATGGGTACAGGAGAAGGTAAAACACTGGTGGCAACGCTCCCCGTGTTTCTCAATGCCTTGGCGGGACGCGGCGTACACGTGGTAACGGTAAACGACTACCTCTCCAAACGCGACTCGGAATGGATGGGCCCGCTGTACGAATTTCACGGATTGTCGGTAGATTGCATCGACAAGCACCAGCCCAATTCGCCGCAACGACGACAGGCATACAACTCCGACATCACCTTCGGTACCAACAACGAATTTGGCTTCGACTACCTTCGCGACAATATGGCAATCAGTCCGGAAGATTTAGTACAGCGAAAACACCATTATTCGATTGTAGACGAGGTGGATTCCGTGTTGATAGACGATGCGCGAACGCCGTTGATCATCGCAGGTCCCGTACCGCGAGGAGATAATCAGTTGTTTGACGAGTACAAAAAGCGCGTGGAAGAACTTTTCGGAGAACAGCGCAGATTAGTGACAAAAATACTTGCCGAAGCTAAAAATTTGGTGGATAGCGAAGACCCCAAAGAAAAGGAAAATGGCGGGGTCTTGTTACTTCGCGCACACAAGGGGCTTCCTAAGAATAAACCCCTGATTAAACTCCTTAGCGAACAAGGAAACAAACTGTTGCTGCAAAAAACCGAAAATTTCTACATGCAGGAAAACAACAAGAACATGCACATCATTACCGAGCAACTGTTCTTTGTGATTGACGAAAAACACAACAGCATAGAATTGACAGACAAAGGCATAGAAGTGCTGACGCGCAAAACCGAAGACCCCAATTTCTTTATCCTGCCCGACATCGGTTCTACAGTAGCCGAACTCGAAAAGCAAAATCTGACCCCGGAACAAAAGATGGTCAAAAAAGATGAACTGATACAGGATTATGCCGTTAAGTCCGAACGCGTACATACCGTCAACCAATTGCTGAAAGCGTACACCCTGTTTGAAAAAGACGACGAATATGTGGTGATTGACAACAAAGTGAAAATCGTTGACGAACAGACAGGTCGTATTATGGAGGGGCGTCGTTATTCCGACGGTTTGCATCAGGCAATAGAAGCGAAGGAAAACGTGAAAGTGGAAGCCGCTACGCAAACCTTTGCCTCGATTACGCTGCAAAATTACTTCAGGATGTACCACAAATTGGCGGGTATGACCGGAACAGCCGAAACGGAAGCCGGTGAATTATGGAATATCTACAAATTGGACGTGGTAGTAATTCCAACCAACAGACCCGTTGTGCGTAAAGATCAGGAGGATTTGGTGTACAAAACCAAGCGCGAAAAATACAATGCAGTGATTGACGAGATAGTAAATCTGGTAAACAACGGACGTCCGGTGCTGGTGGGTACCACTTCCGTAGAAATATCGGAGTTGCTCAGCAAGATGCTCAACATGCGCAGGATCAAGCACAATGTGCTGAACGCGAAATTGCACCAGCGCGAAGCCGAAATCGTCGCCGAAGCCGGTAAATCGGGTACTGTGACCATTGCAACGAATATGGCGGGTCGTGGCACGGATATCAAACTCTCGCCCGAAGTGAAGACTGCCGGCGGCTTGGCAATAGTTGGTACCGAGCGACACGAATCACGCCGCGTAGACCGTCAGTTGCGCGGACGTTCCGGTCGGCAAGGAGACCCCGGTAGTTCGCAGTTCTTCGTTTCGCTTGAAGACGATCTGATGCGTCTGTTCGGCTCCGACCGTATAGCAGGACTGATGGACAGACTCGGATTGAAAGAAGGCGAAGTGATTCAACACTCAATGATCACTAAATCCATAGAACGCGCCCAACGCAAGGTTGAAGAAAACAATTTCGGTATCCGCAAGCGTTTGCTCGAATACGATGATGTGATGAACCTGCAGCGCGTCAGAATTTATGGGCAAAGACGCAACGCATTGCACGGAGAACGTCTCAACATCGACATTTCTAACATGATGTTTGATGTGATTGAAGAAACAGTCAACAATTTTCATCACGAGCAGAATTACGAGGGTTTGAACATGGAGTTGATACGCTATTTTTCGATGGAGATACCGCTCAGCGAGCAAGAGTTCCGCAAGAATCCGGTGGACGAGACCGTTCAAACAGTCTATGACGCCGCTCTGAAATCCTACCAGCGCAAAATGGAAACCAACGCGCTGCAAGCGATGCCTGTAATTAAGGATATATTTGAAAATCAGGGTTCGCAATTCGAAAACATCATCATACCGTTTTCCGATGGTCGCCGTGTTTTTCAGGTGATCACCAATCTTCGCAAAGCCTATGAAACGCAGGGCAGAGAGATGATTCGCTCGTTTGAAAAGAGCGCCATCCTTTCCACCATCGACGAGGCGTGGAAGGAACATCTCCGCGAATTGGACGACCTCCGTCAATCGGTGCAAAACGCCAGCTACGAACAGAAAGACCCGTTGCTGATATACAAGTTCGAATCTTTTGAACTGTTCAAGACGATGATCGGAAAAGTAAACCGCGATGTGACTTCCATGTTGCTGAAAAGCGCTATTCCTCTGCGCGATCCAAAAGAAGTGCAGCGCGCTCAGGCGCCGCGTCGTTTGGATATGAGCCGGATGCAGGCACGCAAAAGCGAATTTTCGGGCGGCGATGGAAACGGACAACCCGGAATGCAGGATACCCGTGAAAAGCAAGCGCCACAGCCTTTTGTGAAAACGGAAAAGAAAGTGGGGCGCAATGAACCCTGCCCGTGCGGCAGCGGTAAGAAATATAAAGTTTGTCACGGAGCAAATGCGTAGTAAACAGGTAAATTTAACTTCATTTTTTTCTTTAAATGGAACAAATAATACCCAATGACTTTCAAGTATTTATTAAACCGGTAGGCGCTTGTTGCAATTTGCGATGCAGTTATTGTTACTATTTAGAAAAGGCTGAAATTTACCAGCCAAGCGTAAAAACGCTAATGGACGAGGCAACTTTGGAAAATTGTATCAGGCAACAATATGCAGCTTCCACCGGCAATACCGTTTTTTTTACCTGGCACGGAGGCGAGCCTTTATTGGCGGGTATTGATTTCTATGAAAAGGCTGTGTCCCTGCAAAAAAGATTCCTTCCTGAAGGAAAAATTTTTTTGAACGGTATACAAACCAACGGGACGCTGATAACAAAAGAATGGTGCAAATTTTTTGCCGACAACGAATTTAGAGTGGGCATGAGTATTGATGGACCACGCTTCTTTCACGACAAATATCGTCAAAACAAGCAAAAGAAGGGAAGTTATGAAAAGGCAATCGCCGGTTTTAAAATGTTACGCGAGTATGACGTTATTCCGGAAATTTTGTGCGTTGTCAATTACTTGAATGTAACAGCGCCGTTATTGGTTTATCATAGTTTCAGAATATTAGGCGCAGAATATATCACCTTTTTACCATTAGTGAAACGGCTAAATTCGGCAACAGAAGCAGTTTCTCAAGATACGGTGCCTGCGCTTGAATTTGGATATTTTCTGGCTGAAATTTTTGACGATTGGAAAGCAAACGATATTGGTAAAATAAAAATTCAAATTTTTGAAGAAGCATTGCGCACAGCCTTCCATCAGGAACATACCTTGTGTATCTTTAAAGAACGTTGCGGTGGCGTGCCTGTAGTAGAGCATAATGGCGATTTTTATTCATGCGATCATTATGTTGAAAAAGATCAATCAATCGGAAATATAAATGAAAATTCATTTGCATATTTTCTAAATTCGCCAAAACAAAATGAGTTTGGATTGAATAAACAAAAATATTTACCCAACTATTGTATCATTTGTGAAGTTCGGAATATGTGCCATGGCGAATGTCCCAAAAACAGATTTATTACAGCGCCCAACGGAGAATCCGGATTGAATTACCTGTGCAAAGGCTATAAATATTTTTTCAACCATTGTAAGCCGTTTGTAAATGCAGTAGCAAGTTTGTTTTAGGAGGCAGTTTTCAGAAACATTGCCTTATTTCAATTCAACCATTGTCCGATTAAAACTAAAAAGACTTTTGAATGAACTTTCACTAGCATTATTTCAATTCAACCATTGTCCGATTAAAACGAAGATTGGAACGCTACAAACAAAATTTCAGAACTCCTGACTTGGCATTTGTTATTTTCTTGGAAAAGAAAAGATTGGCTAAATGCTACCGTAAACTAAAAAAGTCGTATCTTTGCGGCTCACCAATCATAAAAAATTAAAAAAAAATTAAATTTTCAATACCTATGCAACTTCAATTGCCATTTTTTCCGGAACACACCCTATACATCAATTCCAGCTTGGGCTTATTTGAGAAAGCGGGCTATGTCTATTACCTTCATAATGGCAGTCCGATTTACTGTCATGATAAGTGCGACAGGAATAGTTATCGTTTTATCGTAGGGAATCTGATTCACAACAAACTGTGTACGATAAGCGAGTTTCATGAATCTCTTGGCGAAGCCCGTAAAAACATAGAACGTTACGCCAAGACGTTTCGCGAGAGAGGAGCGGAGTATTTTTTTTCGCGTAAAGAGACTCGCGGTCAATGTCACAAGATAACTGCCGATCTTATGTCAGGTATACAGGAACAGTTGGATGCAGGTATAAGTCAATACCGCATAGCGAAAGACTTCGGGATTAGCGAGGCATCCATTCGTTATCACCTGAAGAACGGGAACTTAAAAAAAAAGTAAAAAAAAATGAAATAGTTTCTATTGGTAGTTGTTCTCCCAGTTCTCCGCGTTATCGCAACATTGAATACCTGCTCCCCAGCGAGACCATCGGCATGGCCTGCAACCGTGTTGAAGCGCGGGTCTCCAGCGCTTTCGGTCTATCTCCGGTGAACCCCGTCCATTTTGAATCCTGCCAGAGTATCCCCGACGGCGGAGTGATGCTCTTACTGCCCTTTCTGATCGAATGCGGCTTGTTAAGTTACCGGTCATATTATGATGCACGTCGCGGTTATTATACCTTTGACAGTCTTTTGATTACCCTTGCTTTTTTTGCCTTATTGCGTATCAAGTCCGTAGAGCAGAGCAAACAATACAATCCCGGCGAGTTGGGCAAGTTGATCGGTTATGACCGCATACCGGAAGTAAAGAAACTTCGCGGGATGATCCATGAGTTGACCGATGCGGGTAAATGTGATGATTGGGGCAAAAGTCTTTCGATGAAATGGATCAAAGAAGAAGAACCGGAGTTGTACTATGTTGACGGTCACGTACAGGTATATCACGGTTATCTGGCAGAACTGGGCAAAAAATTTGTAAGCCGCCAGCGGTTATGCCTTGCGGGGATGACAGAGTTTTGGGTCAATTCTTCTCAGGGGCTTCCTTTTTTCTTCATCACGGCGGAGGTGAACGAAAAGATGATTGAAATGCTGGATAATCATATCATCCCTCATTTGCTCGAATTACACACGGTAAGCGAAGAACAGAAAAAGAAGATGGGTGAAAATCCCGATTATCCTCTATTTACGCTTGTTTTCGACCGTGAGGCTTACAGTCCCGCCTTATTCAAAAGAATATGGGAAAAATACCATATCGCCGTACTGACTTATCGCAAAAATGTAAAAGAGGATTGGGAAGAAGCCGATTTTGAAGAAATTGATGTAGATGTCCGTTTGGGAAAAACAAAGATGAATTTGCATGAAAAAGAAATCACCCTTGATGGTTATTCCATGCGTGAAGTACGTCGCCTTACCTCAACGGGACATCAGACAAGTATGATCACAAACAACAAAATTTTGACCCTGTCTTTGATCGCCTGCTATATGTTTGGGAGGTGGGTACAAGAAAATTTCTTCCGCTATCTTTGCCAGGATTACGCATTCGACAAAATAATACGATATTCAATTAATGAAGTAGATAAAACCGTTATGGTGGTTAATCGGGAATACAGTAATATCCAGTATGAGGTCAAAAGATGCAGAGAAAAATTATACCGATTAAAAGCCAATATATACAAATTGCAACAAAACGCTTTGAAAGAAAATCAAGAAAATGAAAATAAGAAAACGGATAAAACCAAAGAAAAAAAAGAAAAAAAGGATAAAAAGGATAAAAAAACGGAGAGTTGGTTGGAAAAAACGCTTGCACTGGTAGAAAAAGCACAAGAAAAGGAACAGGAATTAAACCGGTTAATAGCCAAACGTAAAAATACAAAATATAAAATACCGCTGGGTGATATGCCGGAAAAGGAGCGGTATACAAAACTTCATCAGGAAAGTAAGTATCTGATGAACATTATCATCATGATATGTTACAGAGCAGAAACCGTTTTAGCAAACCAACTCGCTCCACACTTCAGCAGGGCGGAAGATGAAATCAGGGCGCTGGTTAAAGCCATTATTCATCTTTCCATTGATATGGAACCCGACAGGAAAAACTCAATGCTCAATATAACGCTGTACCCTCTGTCAAACAATAGAAGCCAAAATGCTTTAGCAAAGATCATAGACCATGTCAATGCTACCAATACGGTTTATCCGGGTACTATATTGGTGATGAGGTTCAAAATCGCGACAATGAGGATTGCGCCAAGTCAGGATGTCTGATGTTAATATTGTTATTAACAATGCTTTGATTTTTATTAACAATTATTCGTTGCGGATTTAAGGTTGATAAAAATATGCCTGTCAAACTTTTCTTCCTAAAAGGGTGCATCTTTGCATATAACAATGAACAGTTAATAATGAACAACTAACAACCTGCTAAAAAATACCAAAAGATGCAAAGATGCAAAGATGCAAAGATGCAAAGATGCAAAAGATAGTAATTCTTTATCTAAGGGTTGCCCCTACAATATGTTATGTCATTATAAATTGCTCGCAAATAAAGCCCCCTCTGAGACTTCTCTGGGTCTGCACCGTAACTGCTCCGACAATACTCCGACACTGCTCCGACAAAAAGATGTTAAAGTCGGCGCAGTGTCGGAGTATTGTCGGAGCAGTGTCGGAGAAGTCCTGTTTTAGGCTTTAGTTTTAGACTTTTAGACG
>Ga0099364_10011668_pt1 | contig 11967 bp, 10 predicted proteins | sample TergutTh196P3_FD_73070 | JGI IMG/M metagenome (GOLD analysis project Ga0099364, IMG submission 73070) | Microcerotermes parvus P3 segment gut microbial communities from Pointe-Noire, Republic of the Congo - Th196 P3 | ecosystem: Host-associated > Arthropoda: Insects > Digestive system > Gut ...
GAAGATTGGGTAAACAACTACCCGCGAAAGATACTAGGATACAAAACAGCAAACGAAATCGCAGCTTAAATTAACTGGCAATTAAACTTGGGCAATTAAACTTGCAATCTTCAGCTTTCCCCTTGCTTCAAAAAAATTACTTCCATTTTTAGTTAAAATGGTATACAATACGGAATGTGGTTTGAGAGATAGCCGAAAGGGATGGCCATTTATGAGACGGAAACGGTCAAGTATTCTTACAAAAATCATAGTATTCTCGCTGATCATATATGCTTGTGTGAACTTGATTTCACTCAGAGGGCGCATAGAAGACGCGCGCGGGCAGCTCCATGAGCTCAGAGTGGCCGTTGCGGCAAAAGAGTTAAGGAACGCCGAGCTTGAATATGAGATTGAGAATCACAACAATCCTGACGTAATTGCGAATATAGCGCGTACGCAGTTGGGGCTTGTTATGCCCGGGGAAATTGTTTTCTATGATGGCGGCATTGTTTCAAGCTCCGTTTCGGATGCTAATCCCGCTGCGGCGGCAGACCCACATACCGACCCGGATTTCCCTGCGGAATAAGATGCTGCAGGAAAGGTGTAGTTATTTGGTAAACGGAGTACTAAGGGGGGATTCTTTTGGCTCACGGCAGAGATATCAAGATTATAAGTGGAAACTCAAACATTCCTTTCGCCGACAGCGTTTGCCGTAACATCGGTTTGCGTTTGGGCGATGCAAGTGTCAAGACCTTTTCGGATGGTGAGATTTCCGTATCATTATATGAGACGGTGCGAGGCTCAGATGTATTTATCGTTCAGTCCACCTGCACTCCCGTAAACGATCATATCATGGAAATGCTCATTATGGCCGATGCGTGTAAACGGGCGTCTGCAAGTAGGATAACACTCGTTATACCGTATTTTGGTTATGCCCGACAGGACAGAAAAGCCAAATCCCGTGACCCGATATCCGCGAAACTGCTTGCGAATCTTATTACATCGGCAGGTGCTGACAGAGTCCTGACGATGGATTTGCACGCGGCGCAGATACAGGGTTTCTTTGATATCCCGGTTGACAACCTGCTCGGAGGCCCATTATTCGCGGACTATTATTTGAGGAAGTTCGCCGGTGCTGATGATGTAATGGTCGTCTCGCCTGATATCGGATCGGTTGCCCGCGCCCGTGAGTTCGCGTTAAAAATGCGTATGGGGCTTGCCATTGTTGACAAACGCCGCGAGAGGGCTAACCAGTCCGAAGTAATGAATATTATAGGTTCGGTCGAAGGTAAACGCATCATATTATACGACGATATGGTCGATACTGCCGGAAGCCTTTGTCAAGCGGCCAAAGCCTTAGTTGATCACGGCGGAGCCAAAGAAATATACGCCTGTGCCAGTCACGGATTACTCTCCGGCAAAGCGATCGAACGCATAGAGCACAGTAATATTAAAGAACTGATTTTCACTGACACCATACGCTATCGTGGCGAAAAACAGTGCGATAAGATAAATTATCTCACAGCCGCTCCGTTATTTGCGGAGGCGATTGAACGCATTTTTGCTGAAGTGTCGATTTCTACTTTATTTAGGTAATACACTAATGCGCTCTGCGGAGCGCAAGGGGTTAGGATTTAGGGGTTAGGGGTTAGTAGACGAAGGAACTAAAGCAACTTGTTTTTTAGAAGTTGTTGCGGAGTTAGTTACTAAATATGTTTTTCAGGAAAAAAGATTCGGGCGCGGCTTGGATTGTTGTGTTTTTGGGCAATCCGGGCTCGCGTTACGATAACACAAGGCATAATGTCGGTTTTACTACAGCGGACGTTTTTCAGCAAAGCGGTGCGCTCAAGATAAATCGGGTCAAATTCAACTCTCTCACCGCCCTGACCTCACTGGGCGGGCAGAGAGTGTTTCTTATGAAACCGCAAACATTCATGAACCTCAGTGGGGGTGCCGTTCGTCAGGCGATGAAGTTTTATAAGATTCCGCTCTGCAATGTCATATCTGTTTCCGATGATGTTTCATTGCCGCCGGGTAAGCTCCGCCTTAGGCGCAGAGGTTCGGCGGGCGGGCACAATGGGCTAAAGGATATTATCGCCAAATGCGGCGGCGAGGGTTTTCCGAGAATCAAAATAGGCGTGGGGCCGCCGCCGCATGAGGATTATGATATGGCGGACTGGGTTCTCGCGAAACTAAGCGGAGAGGATGAGAAACTTATCAAATCTGCCGCTATTCGCGCTGCCGAAGCTGTGGAGATGATTATTACAAATGGTATAGACAGGGCTATGGAGGAGTATAATTGAGTACACCTATGATGAAACAGTATACGGAATTAAAGGAGCGGCACAAGGACAGCATCCTTTTTTTTCGGCTTGGCGATTTTTACGAAATGTTTGGCGAGGATGCGAAAAAGACAGCCAAAGAGCTTGACCTCGTACTCACTACACGGGACAAATCAAAGGAAAATCCCGAAGAGCGCATCCCAATGTGCGGGATTCCATACCATTCAGCGGAAACATATATTGCGCGGCTGATCGCAAAGGGGTATAAAGTCGCGATTTGCGAACAGATAGAAGACCCCGCGACGGCGAAGGGTTTGGTCGAGCGTGATGTCGTCCGTGTCGTCACGCCGGGAACGCTGATGGAATCCTCTATGCTCGATGAGAGCCGCCCTAATTACCTCTGCGCGGTTTTTTTGAGCGAAAGCGCCGCCGCTGTTTGTTTCGGAGACCTGTCAACAGGTGATATCTCGGTCACGGAGTTTCCCAAATACGATATTTACCACATCGAAAACGAACTCAGCGCATTCGCGCCTTCAGAAGCCATACTTGGCGGCGAATCGGAGTTATGCACGCATATCAGCACATATCTTGCCAACAGGTTGAACTGCCCGGCTGTGCGGAACAATGATTTGTTCAATGAAAAAAACTCATCGCTTTTGGAAAGCCATTTCGGTGCAGATTCCTGCAAAAACTTAAACGCTGCCGCGATATGTGCCGCCGGGGCGCTGCTTTCATACATTATCGAAACCCAAAAAACAGATATCTCACATCTGCGGGTACTTCGCCGCAACAGTGAGGGTACATTCATGGAACTGGATATCAACACCATGAGGAATCTGGAGCTTATCGGTTCACTAAGGACGGGCGAAAAAAAAGGCAGCTTGCTCTGGGTTCTTGACAAAACAAAAACGCCAATGGGCAGGCGGCTTATCCGCGCATGGGTCATGCGGCCTTTGCTCACAGCCTCACTGATAAACCGCAGGCTTATAGCGGTTTCGGAGTTATTTATGGCGGCAGTCAAAAGGGGGGAACTCGCGCTGCTCCTCAGGAATATAGGTGATATTGAACGCATTATCGGAAAAATTGTTTACGGCAATGCCGGTTGCCGTGACTTAAAGGCATTTTCATTATCCCTTTTCGTGCTGCCGGAGCTTACAGCCCATCTGTCGGTTATGAAAAGCGCGGCACTCAGGGCGTGCGCGGAGATGGATGTTTTGGAAGATATCCGTGAGCAGATAGACGCGGTGATACGTGACGACCCGCCGTTCTCTGTCCGTGAAGGCGGGTTTATCAAAGAGGGTTTTGATGCTGAAGTTGATCGTTTGCGCGGGCTGCTAGAAAACAGCGCCGCGGAGCTGACAGCTATTGAGCAAAAAGAGCGCGAGCGTACAGGCAAGAAACTGAAAGTCGGGTATAATAGGGTTTTTGGCTACTACATCGAGATATCCCGCGCCATTTCCGATGATGTGCCGGACGATTATGTAAGAAAACAAACCCTTGCCAACTGTGAGCGGTTCTTCACCCAAGAGTTGAAAGAGCTTGAAACAGAGCTGCTTACAGCAAAAGATAAACTTGCCGCGCTTGAATACAAGCTGTTTGAGGAATTGCGCGGGCGTATCGCCGCTGAGGTCGGGCGTGTGCAGGCGACAGCTCGGCTTATTGCGGAGCTTGACGCGCTTAATTCACTGGCCGTCACGGCTGCCGAAAATAATTACTGTATGCCTGAGATCGATATGTCCGGCATTATTGACATCCGCGATGGCAGGCATCCGGTCGTTGAGATTCTCCAATCCGCGTCTTTGTTTGTGCCAAACGATACATTTTTGGATTGCGGCGAAGCTCGAACCGCGATAATCACCGGGCCGAACATGGCCGGAAAATCGACATATATGCGTCAGACCGCGCTTATCGTCCTCATGGCGCAGATAGGCTCATTCGTACCCGCGCAGTTTGCTCGTATTGGTATTGTAGACCGTGTTTTTACCCGCATCGGAGCCTCGGACGATCTGGCGGCGGGAAAATCCACATTTATGGTCGAAATGACGGAGGTTGCCGATATTCTCAAAAATGCTACACGCGCGGGTTTGCTGATTCTGGACGAGATAGGGCGCGGCACATCTACATATGACGGAATGTCGGTCGCTAGGGCGATTTTGGAACATTGCGCCGATAAACGTAAACTGGGCGCAAAAACCATGTTTGCGACGCATTACCATGAACTCACCGTGCTGGAAGGTGAGATTGAGGGCGTAAAAAACTATAGCATTTCGGCAAAAAAGCGCGGAGATGATATCATTTTCCTGCGAAAAATCGTTTCCGGCGGCGCGGATGACAGCTACGGCATCGAAGTAGCAGGGCTCGCCGGTGTGCCCGCCTCTGTTATTAGACGCGCCAAAACCGTGTTGAAAACACTAGAATCTGAGGAATCACCGCGACGCTTAGAGACAGCGGTATTTGAAGACGCGCCTTCATCAGACCAGCTATCTCTAATGGATATGAGCGCGAATGAAGTCGCCGCAACACTTGGCACTACAGATCTGAACACCTTAACCCCACTCGAAGCCATGAATTTGCTGTTTGAGCTAAAGAAGAAGTTGAGTTAGGCAGACAACTTTCTATCCTAACTCCTAACGCGCCTCCCCCGTCTCCTAACCCCTAAATCCTGTAATGCCACAACTAAAAGTACCGAGGCTAATGGCATTATAACGACACACCAACGAAGACAGTATATGAGTTTAATCCTAACCCCTAGCGATTCTGCACAGAAACCAGCTTTGTGTAGCATCTTAGTGTAAACACCCCGTTGTGCGCTTCGCCAAACGCATAGTTTGACATTTCAAAACCGTCTGATACCTTTACAAGACCGGTTTGCAGAAGCCTCTGTGACAGCTCCGCGTGTTCTTGTTCCCCGCAGATCAATGCGGCGGTTTGCAAGTAGCTCTTGTAAGGACGGAGTTTTATAATATTTTCTCTTTTTAGGGGTTTCACCCAAATGTTTCTATACATGACGGACGATTCCAACTTGTCGTCCGATTGAGCTGTGATGCTGCAATTTTGCTCTCTAAAGACTCGCGTGTCATTTTGTTTGTTTTCGATTTGCCTATGATAGTTTTGCAGTGTAACTTCAGCTTGAATAAATAGCTCTGCCGAGGAATCAAATGCAAAAGGATTCTCAAGGCAGGCTTTTTCAAATATGGGCAAAAAGCCCTCACAGAAATCATACACATCCCGCATATCATCGGTATCTAAGAAAACCCCCTGACATGAACTGCAGAATAATTGATTGGTTAAGCAAATATGGTGAGCCAGTTTTTTGAAGGCGTTCTCGTTTGCGCCTTCTTTTGTTACATAAGCGAATGAGATTTTATGCCCCCATTCAATGATTTTTGTGTTAGGGTCGGCAAGCCTCCGAACCGCGCTTACCGCTTCATCGCCGCCCCATACAATGACGGCGTCCGCCGCAGTCGCGAGCTTTCTCATTGCGTGAATATCTTTTGAGGAATAATCAAAAACGTATACATATTCCCGTAAGGAAGGCTCAACCCTAAAAAGCTCCTCAAGCAGAGAAACGGTAATACCCCCTTCCTCTTTGGGGAGCTTGACGATATTGATATTTCCGGTCAAAAGGCCGTCCAAGAGGCTGATAAACGGTAATCCGTCCACATTCCCCGCTGTGATATGAAACAGGACGCCCAGCGGTGCAAGGGTTTGCACTGCCGTTGCCTTGCTATGCGCGTATGTTAGTACCATCGGTTTGTTATAATGAGAGCCCAACTCAATCCTCATTCGCTCCTTGATGGCATCCGCACTGAGCATTTGAGCGATTTGTTTCATGTACATTTCCGCCAAGACAGGACTGACGCCAAGCTCGGGCAATCGCCTCACAACATCAAGGTTTTCCATGTTTTTTACAATCGTATCACAGGCATTGATCACAAGATTGACATCAAGCGGAGGCTTGCGTAATGTATCTATCAGCATCTCGTCAATACGCTCCAACACCAATTCGCACTCACGCTCACTTATTACTCTCCCACCAACAAAATTCACAAAATCCCCCCTCAACCCCTAAATCCTATCCAAAAACTCCGATGCCGCTTGTGTACAGGTTTTAATACTTGCCAATCCTACACGCCCAATCAACTCAAAATACGGAGACTTGATACCGCAGCCACATTCGTCACCGTTTTTCATCACGGCAATGTCATCGGTCATTATGCTCCCATACGGAACACTTGAAAGTAACGGTGTGATCAAGTTCAGCAGTCCGGGCCTACCAAACGGCACAGGCTCCAATGTCCTTACATCCCTGATAATGACGCGGCTAAACACAGGGACATGAAAATGATTATTGATACATGAGACATAGTTTATCGGGTGTTCGGCGGTGCTGAAATGATCCTTAAAATTGTGACGCTGTATGTCAAGCGTTTCATTAGCGATACGGAATAACTCGTCTTTTGAGATTTCTTCGGAAAAGAGCGCTTTCCATCCGCCGCCGAGCATGATTTTGGAGTTTTTATGCAGTTTCAGCTCGATGTCCCTCTCGCGCAACTCATTGAGAAACTCTTTAAGATAGGCGGGAAACCCGATAATCCTAACCGGGCGGTTTTGTGTTCCGAACTTTACAATGGCGTTTAGCAAGCCCTCTGTATTGAGTTGATATTCGCCGTTTTTGACGATGAGCGCGTACTCAACTTTTTTTGGCGGAGCTAATAACGTGATGGCTTTTAAGGCTTTTGCCATAGCTGTTTGATTGGATTTATCCGGTTGATACCCAAGTATGATGTAGTTTGTACGCCGCAGGGAAAGCATTTTATGAAACCGAAAAACCCTCAACACCATAAAAAGACCGCAAAGCCCTGAGCTAATATCGAATCCACTCAGGGTTTTCTTGCCGCCCGTTCCCGATGATGTTGTTTTAATCAACAGTTTATTGTAAGGTTTGCTGAGCAGGGAGTTGTTTTTAAGGTATGAGGTAGGTAATGGCGGGATTTTTGACAAATCGTCAATCGTTTGCAGTGATTCTATGTTAAAATCAAAATTCTCGATTATTGCCCTGTAATCGGGGCAATTCCGCATATGAAAGCTAATATTCGCTTTCGTCGAACTGATAAATGTATTGTCGGCAGGCTGTAAATTGTAAATATCCTTAGACATAAACAACTTTCGTCGAAATCCCATACTGACCTCCAAATCACCGGCGTGATATCATAATAGCAGTATATTTAAGCCAAGCAACAGCAAGATAATACCGCCTGCGAGTTGTGCTTTTGATTTATATTTCCCGCCAAATACATTGCCGATTTTTACTCCCGCTATTGATACAAAAAATGTGATTATCCCAATAATCAAAATGGCGATAACAACATAAACTTTAAGGATCGCAAAAGATACGCCGACAGCAAGCGCGTCAATACTTGTCGCAACAGCAAGAGGGAGCATTACTGTTGGTTTTAGGGACTGCTCTTTATTGTGCGCATTCTTGCCATGGGGGCAAGGCCGATCATTACATTTTTCGTCAGGGCATTTTCTATCAGGGCAGCCGTCTTTTTTTAGGCTGTCAATAATCATTTTAACGCCAAGAAACCCAAGCAGGCCAAATGCGATCCAATGGCTGTATTCGAATATCCTGTCAGTAAAAAGACTTGCGGTCAAGTACCCGATCAACGGCATAACTGCTTGAAAACAACCAAAATACAACCCGACAATAACCATCTTTCCCACGCTGATTTTTGACATAGATAATCCCGCGCAAATCGCGACAGCAAATGCATCCATTGAAAGCGCAAAAGCAAGTAAAATAATTTCAAATAATCCCATATATATGACGCGGGTTCTACCCACTACCCCTAAAAATATGAAACCCAATGTTCATTATTCGAAATTATACACCGAAACTACGAGTAATTCAATGCCTACCCAATCTGTTATAAAACCAAAAAAGGTGCAGCATTCTCGCATTGTCGCACCTTCTTTTTTTTATTTGATGGAGCATTTCTTTGCTCTTATTTTTGTATGGGATAATTTTGTGTTTCTCGAAAAGGTGTACTTTCAGCCACAGACGAGCCTGAACGTCAGATAATTTGAAAAAAATATTCATTCTAAAAATGTGCAATAAAACGTTTGTTTACAACTATTTTTTTATGGATAACTTATCACACTAATGTAGCGGCATCAGAACTTACGTGGCATTTAGCGCTTGGGTGTTAAACTCAACATAACCAATGCATTAGCATACATTCAAGCTAAAAATTGTGCAACCAAACGATTATTGACAAACGTTTGTCAATTACGTATCTTGAATAACATCATAGGAATTTAGAATAATATGAGATTTTTGATTATTATTCGTGAAAAAATTTTCCGAAAGGAACCTAGAAATGAAACGATTCATAAGCATATTAGTAAGTTTTGTGGTAGTATAAAGTGATAGAGTTGGTTGGAATGTGCCAGATAATACGAAAAATCACATTTTGAAAGGCACTATTTGAAAGTGAGGTTGGACTCATGCCGAAGAAAAAAGAAACCGTCACCGTTGAGGGGACGCAGATTGCCGTCCTTACGTACAGGCATGATGATTACATATCGCTGACCGACATGGCGAAATATAAAAACGCAGACATACCCGGCACAGTCGTTTCCCATTGGATGAGTACGGTGTTTTCCGTCAACTACATGGGGCTTTGGGAAAAGATGAACAATCCCGATTTTAACCTCACGGGATTCCGTGAGGTTAAAGACCAATTATCCGAAACAGGTTTTGCACTTTCACCGAAGCAATGGATTGAAAGGACAAACGCAATCGGCATTGTTTCCAAAGCGGGGCGATACGGCGGTGGCACATTCGCGCATCGTAACATCGCATTTGAATTTGCATCGTGGCTTTCGCCTGAGTTCAAATATTATCTCATCAGCGAATTTGACCGTTTGAAAAATGATGAAGTCCGTCAGCAATCCCTCGAATGGAACCTCCAACGCACCCTCTCAAAAATAAACTACCGCATCCATACCGACGCGATAAAAGAAGAAATTATCCCGAAGGTGGTCACAAAGGTTCAGGCAGGATTTGTCTACGCATCCGAAGCCGATTTGCTCAATGTGGCGCTATTCGGAATGACGGCGGCAGAATGGCGCACAGTTAACCCGGACAAGGACGGAAATATGCGCGACCACGCCACGTTGGAACAGCTTGTTGTGTTGTCCAACATGGAGAGCATTAACGCGCTTCTAATCCGTCAAGGACTGCAGCAGAAAGAGCGGCTAATCCAACTTAACAGCACCGCTATCACGCAGATGAAATCGCTCGTCAGCGCATCCGTTCAGAAACGGCTAACGTGAGCAAATCCAACAAAACCCCAAAATGCTGGGAGTAACCATCAAAACCCTGAAATTATGGGACGAAAAAGGCAAGCTCAAATCGTCTTTCCGTACTCCAGGAGGGCATCGACGGTATAATTTAGCGGACATCGAAGCTTTCATAGGCAAGGCAAAAGAAACTACAATCAAAGTATTCGTTTACAGCCGAGTCTCAACAAGGAAACAGAAAGAAGCTGGGAATTTGTCTAGGCAGACTGAAAGGCTGATGTCTTACTGTGAAGAGAAGCGCTATGAAGTTATCGGTGTTTACGAAGAAGTGGCGTCGGGACTCAACGATAACCGCAGGGAATTGACAAAGATACTTAGGAAGATATCTGAAGTTGATAAAATCATAGTGGAATACAATGATCGATTGGCAAGGTTCGGGTTTAATTATCTCAAGGAATTTGCGAATTCGTATAATGTGGCAATTGAAGCGGTCGAAGAAAAGGAATTACTTGAACCGAATGAGGAAATGGTAAATGATTTGGTCAGCGTCGTGACTTGCTTTAGCACAAAGATATATGGCGCAAGAGGCGGAAGAAAGATTAAGAAGGCGCTGGACGATTTGGAAAATGAACGCAAGGGAGGTGTGAATATCAATGAAGATAACGATACGGGCGAAGCTGATTGACGTGGCAGAAGAAATAGACAAGACTTTATCTAATATGATGCTGGTATTCTGTACAGCAGTCAGGTTCTCGTTCAAACGCTTGCTTGAGGGCAAAGACATCAAAGAGCTTGAGAAGGATGTTGCAATCAAGTTCAACTTAAATATTCGGCAATCTAAAGATGCCGTGGAAGAAGCGCGTCAAGTAATAGCATCTCAAAAAGAATTGGTTAAGCTAAATTACAAGAACTATACGGCGAAAGTCAATTCAATTGAGCTAGATTTAAAGAAACCGTATTTAACGGATAAAAAACGCAAAGCATTGTTGAGTAAATTAGATAAGCGTAAACGGAAACAATCATACTATAAGAACTTCATTGATACCGACACAATTCCTTCTGTGGTTTTTGGTACGAAAGAGCTGTTTCTTAGGCGTTGCAAAGGTCTAATAACAAAGGAAGAATGGCAAGCCGCAAGGAACAACCGGATATACAGCAGGGGCGACAAAACGAAGTCCGGGAATCCAAATTTACGGGTAATCGTAAACGATAGTGGAATATTTCTAGAAATATCTACGTTGGAAAAGACGGATACAAACCGAGCAATTAAAGTGCGGACACCGTTGTATCTCCCGCAGAAAGTATCGCAGAAAACCGGCGAAATAAACGGCAGGGACTATCGGACCATGATGCTCGATTATCTCAGGACGGGCGAAGCGTACCAAGTCGAGCTTATCAAGAAAGACGGCGAGTATCATTGCCATATCACGATTGACGAAGCCAAGATAAGGGATTATCCGCTTCGATATACCGGACACGCGGGATTGATAGGGGTCGACACCAATCCCGACGGATTCGCGCTAACGGCGATAAGCAGGGATGGGAACTATCTCAAAAGCGCGTATCTATTCCAGCCTGAGCTGAAAGATGCCCGCAGCGACCGCCGCGAGAATCTATGCGGAGAGCTTGCGAAACAAGCCGTGGAGTTTGCCAAAGAGAATAATTGCGGCGTTGCGATTGAGGACTTGAAATTTGCGGACGACAAAGATGTAAGCAGCAAATTCGCCAGGATAAAGCATCAGTTCATATACAAAAAACTGTTGTCTATGCTAATAGCGGCATGTATACGTGCTGGCGTTGAGCTGATTCAAGTCAAGCCCCAATTCACATCTAAGATAGGATTATACAAATATTGCCATCAGTATGGGCTGGATGTCCATAACGGCGCGGCGATGGTGATAGCTCGAAGGGCATATGGCTACAAAGAAACCGTGCCAAAGATACTCAAGGACAAACTGATAACCGATTTGCCGTCATTCAACAAAAAGACCGAGTGGGGCAAATGGTCTGCAATAGACAAAATAATAAATAAAGACGCGAAAGGAGGGACTGGTTTCTGGCAGCGCGATAGGAAATCAATTCTAGGGCTGGCAAACGTTCCTTTTTAAGAAATACGCTGCCAAAGTACACGCAGTGAAAGGCTTTGGCGGCACACGGCAAAAGAGGAACGGGTAACACCTGTAATTCCGCTGTACTTCGTTAGGAGAGATAATTGAGTAGCGATGGCTTTGCGGAATTCTAGGGCGAGAGCTTTAGTCCTAGCAACTGAATCCTGTGACGTTGCCGCTTCGAAAGAAGTGAAAAATCGTGATTAGTCCAATGTTATGGATTGTTACGATTTTAGAAGTCAGGTCTTGTATGCACGATATACATTTCTATGAGGATAAGGACGGTATAA
>Ga0099364_10011669_pt1 | contig 11966 bp, 5 predicted proteins | sample TergutTh196P3_FD_73070 | JGI IMG/M metagenome (GOLD analysis project Ga0099364, IMG submission 73070) | Microcerotermes parvus P3 segment gut microbial communities from Pointe-Noire, Republic of the Congo - Th196 P3 | ecosystem: Host-associated > Arthropoda: Insects > Digestive system > Gut ...
CGAATTAACGGGAAAATACAGCAAAACAGAGATTTCACAGACTAGATTGCTTCGTCGCTACGCTCCTCGCAATGACAAAGTGGGGGTTCTGAACAGTCACAAATTTACCGAGAGAAACTTTAACAAAATTTACCGAAGAGAAACTTTAACAAAATTTACCGAGTTGACTTTAACTTGACACCGACATATAATACACTCAATCGGTAGGTGTAGGCAGTTGATACATTCAACCGGGATGTGTAGGCATATCGTACGCTCAATCGGGAGGGATAGGCATAACGTACGCTCAACCGGGAAATATAGGCATAGGATCAACGATACGATTGCTTTTACAAGGGTAACTCTTTTGAAATAACCCACCTAAGGAAAGGGGCTTGTAGAGAATAAATTGCGGAAATTGCAGCAAGTTATTTTTTACGAGAGACTAAAGGCCAGGCATGCCTCTTTGTCGTTTTTATATTCATTATTATTGCCTAAGGAGATACAAATGAAGAAGAAAAAAAATACTAGAATAATATCCACGCTATTGCTGGCGCTGTTCTTAATGACGGCAGTTGTCGGCGCATTGCCCATAGCGGCTCACGCTTCAGAAGATGCGCAGACCCAGCTGTTGGCAGAGGGCATGCCAAGCGCGAATGAGGAGCAGGACAAGGCGGCTGAAGAGCAAGACAAGGCGGCTGAAGAGCTAAACAAGGCGACAGAGGCTCTAAAACAACAAATCGAAGACTTAAAAAAACAAAACGAGGACTTAAAAAAACAAAACGAGGACTTAAAAAAGATAATTAGCCTGAATATAGAGGGGGCTGAAAGCATTCCTGTACTCCTGTATCACCATGTGATGAACGAAAAGGATATGACGCAGGAGCACCGGAGCAACAGTAACATAGTTTCGACCGAGCAGTTTGAAGCGCAAATGAAGTATTTGCACGACAACAAGTATTACACAGCGTCTGTTGAAGAGCTGGAGCAGTTTCTGGATGGAAGGGCGATATTGCCAAAAAGAACGGTTGTAATCACCTTTGACGACGGGTACAGGAGCAATACAAGGTATTGCTACCCGATTTTGAAGAAGTACGGATTTAAAGCATCGATTTTTTTGATCACAGGATTGATTGGTGCCAAGCAGAATGTTATTGAGCATGCAACATGGACTGATTTGCACCGAAGCGCGGATGTGTTTTCATTCTATAACCACTCCCATGACCTGCACAAATTAGACAGTAATGGAAAGAGCCTGATGGTTACGTCGGCTCAGTCGGTAATCAGAAGGGACATTTTGACGTCAAAGGGTGTTGTTGACAGCAGCTATTTTGCGTTCCCTTATGGGCAGAGCAGTGCAACTGTGGTAGCCCTGCTTAGGAGGACTGGGTACAGAATGGCGTTTACCACCGAAACGGGCTATGTGGGTAAACAAGCAAATGTCTTCGGGCTTCCTAGGTTTACTATAACGCCGCTTGTAACAACAGAAGAATTTGGCAAGATAATAAGCGGAGCGCATTGAGTGGAGTGCATTAAACGGAGCGCATTAAGCGGAGTGCGTTAAGCGAAGCGCACAAAAAGATTGCATTAATAGGTTGATTTGCTGCAGTCGGCAATACAGTGGCTGTCTGTTCTGTTTTCTTCAGCTTATCGTATGGTAAAATTGCCTTTGTGTTGTTCGTGGTTGGGTTGCCGCAAAAGTTCGGATAGCATGGTGTTGCGGGCGGCGGCTTTCTTATACTTCGCAACGTTGCCGCAAAAGCTCGGCCAGCATGGTATTACGGGTTGCGGCTTTCTTGTTGTTGACAGCCATCGCAATGGCTTTCTTGGTTCCAACGATCACCAATGCGCTCTTGGCGCGGGTAATGCACGTATAAAGCAGGTTTTTCTGGAGCATCATATAATGCTGTGTCGTGATGGGTGCAACAACGATTTTGTATTCGCTGCCCTGGCTCTTGTGGATTGTGATGGCGTAAGCAAGCACTACCTCGTCAAGCTCCGTCGTGTCGTACTCCACATCTGTGCCGTCAAACCTTATCGTTACAACCCTGTCTTCCAAGTTAATTGATGCTATTCTGCCGATGTCCCCATTAAATACATTTTTATCGTAGTTGTTTTTGACCTGCATTACCTTGTCGCCGAGCCGGAATTTTGAATTGCCGTACGAAACGTACTCCGTTCTGGGGTTAAGGGCGCTCTGAAGCGCGGCGTTCAGGTTTATGGCGCCGGCGTCTCCCTTGTTCATTGGGCAAAGCACCTGGATATCCTCTACGGGGTCGGCGTTGTAGAATTTTGGAAGCCTGGTTTTGCACAGTTCTATTATCTTTTGGGCTACGTCGGCGAATTCCACGGCTTCAACAAAGAAGAAGTCTGTGTTTGTTTTGTTGTTTAGGTTGGGGAATTCGCTTCTGTTGACTTTGTGAGCGTTCTTAATGATGTCGCTGTTCATTGCTTGCCTGAATATTTTCTTTAACTCAATGGTGCAGACTGCGCCAGAGCTGATTATGTCCTTCAAGACATTGCCGGGGCCAACGGATGGAAGCTGGTCGACATCCCCCACAAATATTACTTTTGTTATGTTTTTAACGGCTTTTAGAAGGTTGTACGCGAGTATTGCGTCAAGCATGGACGCCTCGTCAACAATCAGTACGTCGCAGTTAAGCGGGTTGTCCGCGTTCCGCTTGTACCCGTCTGGTGGTTTCATCTCTAGGAGCCTATGGATTGTCTTTGCCTCCCGCTTTGTAGTTTCTGCCATCCTTTTTGCCGCCCTTCCCGTCGGGGCTGCCAAAAACACCTTCGCGCCAATCCTTTCGAACGCATTGATAATTGCCCTGGTCACCGTTGTTTTGCCAGTCCCGGGCCCCCCAGTCAGTACCATGAACTCAGACGATATCGCGGCTCTCACCGCTTCTTTTTGCACATCGTCGAACTCAATTCCCATATCGGCGCCGGTGCGTTTTATAATGCCCTCTACGTCAAATTCCCTGAAACCGGCGTCCGTCGCCATGATGTCCAAAATGCGTCTTGCAATCCCCCTCTCCGAATGGTAAAACGCCGGCATGTACATATATTCGTCTTCCACAGATATGATTCGCTTTTCCGAAATTAAATCCACTATGCACTCACAAATCAACGATTCGCTAATATCAAGTATTTCGACTGTCTGCCGGATCAGGTCGTCCTTTTTCGCGTAGCAATGCCCGTCCCCGGCAAATTCGCCCAGCATGTAGACGAGGCCCGCCCTACACCTCAGAGCCGACTCGGTCCCGACGCCCAGCTTTTGCGCGATCCTGTCTGCCGTACGAAAGCCAATGCCCCATATGTCGTCAGCCAGCCGATAGGGGTTCTCTTCCACTACTTCGATGCTTTTATCCCCATACTCCTTGAATATTTTTATCGCATGCGTTGTGGACACCCCATGCCCCTGCAAAAAGAGCATCAGGTTCTTAATTTCCATGTGTTCCTTCCAAGCGGTAGTTATCATCTCAACCCGTTTTTCGCCAATGCCGGATATTTCCAGCAGCCTTTTCGGCTGTTCCTCGATTACCCTCAGCGTGTCTTCGCGGAAATGCCTGACTATCCTGCGGGCGTTCACTGGCCCAACGCCCTTGATCAAACCGCTGCCGAGATATTTTTCAAGGCCGGAAATGGTCGCTGGCATCGTTTCGTTGTATTTCGTCGCCAAAAACTGTTTGCCGTACTTCGCATCGACTGCCCATTCGCCAAAAAACTCGGCGACTGCGCCTGCGTTAATTGCAGCAAATTTGCCCACAACCGTCACGAGGTCGCTATAGCCGCGCGATTTTACCTTTATCACGCTGAAGCCGTTATCCTCGTTTGCATAGGTAATCCTCTCAACAACTGCGTTCAGTTTCTCCATACCGCTGTCCCCGTCATCTCCGCTATCCCAGCCATCTCCGCTATCACTGCTGTCCATTATAACACAATATCCGCGCCCATTGTGGCATGCCTATAAAGCAAAAAAAAGCAAAAAAATAAATTTAAAATAATGATTGTAATCATACATATTGTGTACTATAATAGATAATGCACTCAATGAATACTACATTTTGTATCGCATACGGAGGATAAGATGCTTACTAAGATAAGGAAACGCGACGGGCGCAAAGCAGACTTTGACAGCCATAAGATAACCGACGCGGTTTATAAGGCCAGGCTTGCGATAGGCAGGGACGATTACAAGTCGGCTGCCGAGGTAACGGACAAGGTTATAGCTATTCTTAACAACGAGTACCAAAACAAGGTGCCGAGCGTTGAGGACATTCAGGATACTGTTGAAAACGTCCTCATGGACATGGGGCATGCCCGCACCGCCAAGGAGTATATCTTGTACAGAGCGGAGCGCACCAGGATCCGGGAGATGAATACCCGGTTAATGAAGATATACGAGGACATAACCTTCAAAAACGCCTGCGACAGCGACATTAAACGCGAAAACGCAAACATTGACGGTAACACGGCTATGGGGACCATGCTAAAGTACGGTTCTGAAGGGGCGAAAGAGTTTTATGGCAAATTCGTTTTAAAACCAGAACATGCAAAAGCCCACAAAGAGGGTGATATACATATCCATGACCTGGATTTTTACACATTGACGACCACTTGTTGCCAGATTGACATCAAGAAGCTGTTTAAGGAGGGCTTTTCGACCGGCCACGGCCACCTACGCGAGCCAAACGACATCCAGAGCTATGCGGCGCTCGCCTGCATTGCCATCCAGTCCAACCAAAACGACCAGCATGGCGGGCAGAGCATCGTCAACTTCGACTACGGGATGAGCGACGGTGTTAGAAAGACTTATAAAAGGCTCTATTTGTACAACCTCCAAAAAGCAATAGAACTCCTGTGCGGCATTAGCGACAATGATTTTGACTTCGGTAAGCTAAAACAGATACAAAAAGACATCGAAGCACAGGAGGGTATATGCCCGAAGCTCAATTCATGTGGCGAATACATGGCTTTGGAGGCTAAGCGGCTCGCCGAACTCGGGTTCGAAAGTGAAAAGATTGCAGAGGTGCAAAAGCATTCCGCAAAAAGGGCGGACATAGAAATCGACCGGCACACGTATCAGGCGATGGAGGCCTTTATCCACAACCTCAACACCATGCACAGCCGTGCCGGCGCCCAGACCCCTTTCAGTTCCATTAACTACGGCATGGACACCAGCCCAGAGGGGCGCTTGATAATAAAAAACATTTTACTTGCCACCGAAGCGGGCCTTGGGCATGGCGAGACGGCCATATTCCCAATACAGATATTCAGAATCAAGAAAGGCGTCAGCTACGACCCGGAAGACCCGAATTACGACCTGCTCAAGCTCTCTTTCCGGGTCAGCGCAAAGAGGATGTACCCTAATTACGCTTTCCAGGACGCCCCGTTCAACTTAAAGCACTACAACCCCGGTAAACCGGAGACGGAGATCGCGTACATGGGCTGCCGCACCAGGGTCATAGCGAATGTGCACGACAGGAGTTGCGAGATTTCAAATGGCAGGGGCAACCTGAGCTTTACAACGATAAACCTCCCGCGCATTGCCATTAAGGCGAACAAAAACATCGACATCTTTTTTGAGGAGCTGGAACGAAAGATGGAACTCGTAACCGATCAGCTTCTTGAGCGCTTCGAAATACAAGCACACAAAGGCACACGCAACTTTCCTTTCCTCATGGGGCAAGGCGTATGGCTCGGTTCGGAAAAGCTCACCGACAAGGACGAGCTTCGCGAGGTTCTAAAGCACGGAACGCTCTCAGTTGGGTTTATCGGCCTTGCCGAATGTTTGAAGTCGCTTACCGGTTGCCACCATGCCGAAAACGCGGAAAGCCGGAACCTCGGGCTTGAGATAATCGGCTTCATGAGGCAGTTTACAGATAAAATGAGCGAAAAAACCAAAATGAACGTAACCCTTTTGTCAACGCCCGCTGAAGGCCTGTCCGGCAGGTTTATAAAAAGCGACAGGAAGCTCTTCGGCGAGATTGAAGGCGTCACGGACAGGGAATACTACACAAATGGCTTCCACGTGCCTGTTTACCATGACATAACGATTTACGACAAAATTCAAATCGAAGCCCCGTACCACGAACTGACAAACGCCGGGCATATTACATATGTCGAACTGGACGGCAACGTGTCGCAAAACCCGAATGTTTTCGAGCGTGTTATTCATACCATGTACGACGCAGGGGTGGGCTACGGCTCCATAAACCATCCGATCGACAGGGACCCCATTTGCGGCTATACGGGCGTTATTGACGATTGTTGCCCGAACTGTGGCAGAACCGAAGACGAAGCCGACGGGCAACCGAAGTTTGAGCGCATTAGGAGAATAACCGGATATTTGGTTGGCACGCTTGACCGTTTCAACAATGCAAAGAGGGCAGAGGAGCGCGACCGCGTTAAGCACGGCTTAGGCGAGGGGTTTGCGCAATGACGAAATTGGCGGGTATGAAGCTTATGGGAGGCACAGAGGCGGCGGCAGGCATAGAGGTGGTTGCAGACATTGAGACGGCAGGCGTAGAGATGGCGGCTGAACAGACGATTAGGGTAGCCGACATTATTAGCGACAGCATCGTCGATGGCCCTGGATTCAGGCTTGTCGTGTTTGCGCAAGGATGCAACCGCAATTGCCCTAAATGCCACAACCCCAATACCCATGCGCGGGATGGGGGCTACACCGTTACTTGCGAAGAGGTGCTTACGCGAGCGAAGAAAAACCCCCTTTTGCAAGGGCTGACTTTCAGTGGCGGCGAGCCGTTTTTACAGGCGGGCGCGTTTTCGTGCTTGGCGAAAGCCGTTGCCGAATGCGGTTTTGATGTTGTGACTTACACTGGATATACTTACGAACAGCTCATCTTGGGCGCAGACAACGAGAACAAGTGGCTTGAGCTTCTTTCGAATACGGACATATTGATTGATGGGCCGTATGACGACAGCCAGCGCACATTGGGCCTACCCTATCGGGGATCAAGAAACCAACGGGCAATCGACGCCAAAGCGTCAATTGCCCGAAACGAGATTGTGACCTACGATAGCCTGACATAACATATGTGTCCGCAAAACATAAGACGGGCGGATATTGAATCCGCCCCTACGTCTACCAGTGGAAAACGGCAGACATTATGTCTGCCCGTGCGTGTTCGCCCGCGTGTGTACGCCAGCGGAAAACGGCAGACATTGTGTCTGCCCGTGCGTGTTCGCCCACGTGTGTACGCGCAGCGGAAAATGGAGGATATTGTGTCTGCCCGTGCGTGTTCGCCCACGTGTGTACGCCAGCGGAAAACGGCAGACATTGTGTCTGCCCGTGCGTGTTCGCCCACGTGTGTACGCCAGTGGAAAACGGCAGACATTATGTCTGCCCGTGCGTGTTTTGCCAATGTGAGACGGGCGGATATTGAATCTGCCCCTACCTGGAGCTGCTGGTTGGGGCTAGCCATGCAGAAAAAGCTGCTGTTACCTTGGGTATGACATACTGGCTTCCACCTCGGCCTTTTACGTCTTCTATCATTGCAACTATTAGCATTTGCCTGGCATAATCCCTGTCAGCGGTGAAAAGCGCGAACCACCCGAGTTCCGTGGCTTCCCGGTCGCTCCTGGATTGTTTTAGCTCCGCAGTGCCGGTTTTTCCTGCAACCCTCACACTGTTTATCCTTACGCTCCTTGCGGTTCCCCTGTCAATGGCCAAAATAAGGCCATCACGCACTGCGTCGACTGCTTCCTTTGAAAACGCATTTTCCTTCCAAACCTCAGCAGAAGCCCCGTCAGGGTAAATCAAGCGGGGGCGTATAATATTGCCGTCGTTTACGAACGCGGTGTATATCGACGCCAGGTGAACAGGGTTGACGAGTATTTGCCCTTGCCCGTACCCGCTGTCCGCGAGCTGCACTTCGGAGTCAAAAATACCGGAGCTGGAGAAGCTTGAAGGGGTGACGACGTATTCAAACGGGAGCTGTTCGGCAAAACCAATCTCTCTAAGCTTTTCAGCCATATCTTCGCTGCCTACCTTGACCGCCGCTTTTGCAAAGTATATATTGTCCGAATAGGCCAGCGCGTTTCTGAGGTTTGCTGTGTCCGAGTAGCTGGCAAGCGTTGTGACATAATATGAACCCCAGCTTGAGTCGTTTTGCCAGGATCGCCCGCTGCGCCCGAAATTGTCATTCGGCCGAAAGCTGCCAAGTGTTACCCCAATCGCTCCGATTACCGGCTTAAACGACGAGCCGGGGGCCTGTGCCGCCCTGAAGCGGTTAAGCAGGGGCAAGTCCTCGTTTGTATTCAATGCGTCCCACTCGTCCGAAGTCATCCCGATAACAAAGGCGTTTGGGTCGTAGGAGGGGTTGCTGACTAGGGCAAGCACCTCCCCCGTAACAGGGTCCATTGCGACAGAACAGCTCTTTTCTTTATCAAATATGTCATACATTTCGGTCTGGAGTTGCGAGTTTATGGTGAGCCGGACGTTTTCCCCATGCTTTCTGTCTGTTTTCGCCAGGGTCTGCTTTTTTTCGTTGTTGGTGTTTATAATGTATATCTCACAGCCGTCAACAGCCCGGAGGCGCTCTTCGAGGATGCTCTCAAGCCCGGTTTTGCCTACTAGGCTTGCGGAGTGGTAGCCCCTGCCTTCACGGGCTTCCAGTTCCTCTGGGGTTATTGTTTGAATGTACCCGGTCAAATGGGCGGCTTTAACGCCCAAGGGGTAGACGCGTGCCGGCATGTCGTTTATTTGAATGCCTGCGATACCGTTAAGCTCCTCTGCCAACTCCTGTTCGTCTGCATGTAGCGTCTTTAGCGTAACAAAGGTGTCGTCCCTGACATACGACGCATTTAGTCGCTTGTCGATGTTTTCAATGGACATGCCCAGCAGCCCGGCTATTTTGGCCTTGTCTTCGTCGGCGCCGCCTTCCCTGTTCATTCTTCCCGGGACGATTCCAACGGACATGACAAAGCTGTTGCCGGCGAGGACGTCGCCGTTCCGATCATATATTGTCCCCCTGTCGGCCCGCAGTGTGCTTGCGCGTACCCGGTCGTCTTCCGTCAACAGAGGAAAAATGAGTCTTGACGACCATTCGAGACAATAATTGCCATCGTCCCCGATAGTGAATGCCGCATGGTTGGAGAAGGATATTCCACCACCGGACGAGTCCATATGGCTCAAAAACGAAAGCAACACCCTACCGTCCTCTTGCATCTCCCTGCTTGTTATCTCAACAACTATGTTTTTGGCACCGATTCCGTCATATATGTTTTGATTCCTTGTAGTAAAGCTTTCTATGGAAATGCTGGCTTTGCTGTCAGGGCACAAAAGGCCATACATATCTTCATAATTGCGCTCGTTGATATCATCTATGTACTGGAGGAATAGCTCTTCTGGTTGGACAAGGGCTGAATAATCCAAAGGCGAGCCTGTAGGGCTGGACCCGGCCGGATCGCCGTTGCCTTCACTGCCTTCGTTGCCATTGTTGCCCTCGTTGCCTTCGCCGCCGCCACCATTGCCGCTGCCGCCGTTATCGCCGCTTGCCGGTAGGCCCTGTTCGCCGCTATTGGGGATGGCCTGGCCGCTGTTGCTGTTAGACCGCGCACCCCCGCCCTGCCCACGTTCGTTGAATATCGCTGCAAGCGGGCGATAGAGCAGAAAACACGCAAAAACGAGCGAAAAAACTGCCAACAGAACGCTAAATGTGATTAGTATTTTACGGCCCATGTCATGACCATCCTTTCTTCCGGAAGCCACAAAATATATCGGGATTTGTCTTGTGGGAGTAATGGTGGGGAATCCCCGCGACCCCATAATGTTACAATGTCTCTGCTTGTAAGTATAACACAGCGTGGTTGCTTGTATCAACCAGAAATCTGCTTTTCCGCTCGTAAGGCGTGACTTATTTAAACAGTATTCAAACTGTATTCAAACAGTAATCTAACGGTATTCAAACGGTATTCAAACGGTATTCAAACAGTATTAATGAAATATTCAAACAGTATTCTATCAGTATTTAAACTTATTTGGGGCGTGACATATTTAAACTTATTTGATATATTAATTTATACAATTGACAATGACGAAAATGCGGAGGACAACAGTGTTTGATAAAATTAATAAACCGGTTATTATAGCAGCGGCACTGGCATTAATCGTAGGGGTTGTCGTTTTTGCCTACTTGTACTATGTGGGGCCGCCTGCAATAGAGCGCAGCCTTAGGGTCGGTATCGAAGCGCTCGAAGAAAGCGATTTTGATACGGCGATAAGAGCGTTCGAAATCGCCGAATCGCTTATGGATGAGATTGACGAGCAGTTGTTGACAAACCTAGGGAGGGCGTATTATGGGGCGTTGCGGTTTGAAGATGCCGCAGCCTTGTTCAAACGCGCTATTGAACTCTTTCCCGAAGCAAACGCGCCATATGCGTATGCAGCGGAATCCCTTGCATATTTGCATAGTGTAGAGGAAGCGCTTAGTATCGCGCATAGAGGGTATGAAGTTACCGGGGATGAGAGGTTAGCTGAACTGATAGAGGAAATAGGCATCCAAGCGCCTGTTTCGCTTACCGGAAGCGGCAGATACGACGGGACATTTGAATTTGCGTTTGAGGAAGTCAAGGAAGGGGTTACTACGCACTATGAGATAGGCGGCGCGCCTGCAACCGGAGACTCCGAGGCGTATGAGGATCCCATCCCGTTAGTGCTGGGGGAGAATATAATAAGAGCAGTAAATGTTAACAGGTACGGCATAGCCAGCGAGGAAGCGGTGTTCACCATCAGCATTGCGGACTCGACATCGAACACGAACGGGAATGTTGTTAATGGTGCGATGGCGGCTGCGCAGGGGGAGCATATTTATTATTCTACCGACCATGGTTTATACAGGGCGGATAGGAGCTTAGGCAATCCGGAGAAAATCATAGATGGGTTGGGTATTGGGAATTTAGGCATTGCGGGGGAGAACCTTTACTTCACGGGGTCGTATTCGTATGGCAGAAGCGGCATATTCAGGACGAAGCTGGATGGCTCGGGGATAGCCAGGATTTCCGAGGATTTGCCGGCAATGATGCAGATTAAGGGCAACAAGGTTTTTTATACAACAAGCGATGGGCTCTACTCCATGGATTTGAGCGGAGAGGGCCTTGAAATGATCGTTTCGGGGGCAATTGGCAGTATAAATTGTTATTCGAACAGCATCTACTATATTCTTGAATCGGAAAAAGACAGCGTGGAATATTTAGGCGACATCTATTGTTACGACATACCCAGCGGCGAAAGCATTAGGGTTGCAGGCCCTGGGTTCTTGTTCATGCTTGTGGAAAACGGCATTTTGTACACGCTTAAGGAAAATGTTGATGGCGTAGCCGGGGAGCCTTCGTCAAAAGAAGGGTATGGTTTTTATATGCTGGACGAGGACGGGGCTCAAATCGGATTCAAGCCGATAGGCGCGGACGTAAGTGTGGGCATCGTTGCGGACATGGGCACAGGCGTCGGCGCGGGCGAAGTCACGGACATGGGTGCAGTCGTAGGCATGGGCATTGGCGTGGAAATGGGCGCGGATATAGGAGAAGATATGGGCGTGGACATAGGCACAGTGGAAGGCGATATGGGGGCAGGTATAGGCGTGGCGGCAAACGATATGGGGGTGGGCGTCGGCGCGGACATAGATGTGGACATAGGCGCAGCGGAAGGCGATATGGGGGCAGGCGCAGACATAGGCGCGGAAATGGGCACAGGCACGGGCATAGGTGCGGATATGGGCACAGGCACGGGCATAGGTGCGGATATGGGCACAGGCACGGGCATAGGCGCGGAAATGGGCACAGGCACGGGCATAGGTGCTGAAATGGGCACAGGTGCGGGCATAGGCGTGGCGGCAGGCGCTATGAGGGCAGGCACTATGAGGGCAGGCGCTATGAGGGCAGGCGCACAAAATGCTGGGTTCCCGGAAGGGGTGCGGAACAACATCGCAGGCTTGGCTAATGAGGGATTACCTGAAGGAGGG
>Ga0099364_10011670_pt1 | contig 11965 bp, 7 predicted proteins | sample TergutTh196P3_FD_73070 | JGI IMG/M metagenome (GOLD analysis project Ga0099364, IMG submission 73070) | Microcerotermes parvus P3 segment gut microbial communities from Pointe-Noire, Republic of the Congo - Th196 P3 | ecosystem: Host-associated > Arthropoda: Insects > Digestive system > Gut ...
GGTCGCAGGAAATAAAAAATATCTATGACAGCTTCCCTGGCTTGAAAGTGGTATTCACCGGCTCTTCGATGCTTGAGATTTACAAAGGCAATGCCGATTTGAGCCGACGAGCAATTCACTATACCCTGAACGGCTTGTCTTTCAGGGAGTTTATATTGTTTGAAAAAGGAATAGAATTCCCAGTCATCGCGCTCAAAGATTTGATAGACAATCATTTAACTTTGGCAAGCCAAGTGAATGAAAAGATAAAACCTTTGCCTTTATTTCAACAATATTTAAGGGAAGGCTACTATCCGTATTACAAAGAACAGGACGAGTTATATGGCGAACAACTGTTGCATACCGTCAATGTGATTTTGGATACCGATTTGCCTTCGGTTGAAAATATTGAAATTCATACGATTAAGAAAATAAAGCAACTTCTGTTCATCATAGCACAGCGGGTTCCCTTTTCTCCAAACATTAAAGAACTGGCGGCAATGCTTGTTGTAAGCAGAAAAAGTTTGCTCAATTATCTGACCTATCTGGAGAAGGCGCAGTTGTTAAATTTGTTACAACAAGATGTATCGGGATTAAGAGCGTTTACTAAACCGGAAAAAATCTATCTGAACAACGCGAATTTGGCGTATGCGTTAGAAAACGAAAAGCCGGATATAGGCAATTTGCGCGAAACATTCTTTTTAAATCAGTTAAAAGCAGTCAGTCAGGTTACTTCTGCCAAAAAGGCGGATTTTACCGTTGATAAAAACTATGTTTTTGAAGTCGGAGGAAAAAACAAAGGACATGAGCAGATTATGGGTTTGAAAAACGCCTACTTAGCATTGGATAATTTGGAATACGGCTTTGGTAATAAAATTCCGCTTTGGATGTTCGGAATGTTGTATTGAACTACGATGAGGAGCTAAGCAAGAGTCAATTTTTTTTGTATTTATTCGCCATCTCACAAATTATTCATACCTTTGTAGAAAATATCAAATGATTTATGATGGATACTTCATTAAGGGAAATGCCGATTGGCATACAGGATTTTGAGAAACTGCGCACGGAAGAATGTGTGTATGTAGATAAGACACAATACGTATATGCTTTGACGCGCAAAAGCAGACCTTTTTTTCTTGCACGTCCCCGACGATTTGGAAAAAGTCTTTTTATTTCTACACTGAAAGCCTACTTTCTGGGGAAAAAGTATCTGTTTGAGGGTTTGGCTCTTGCAGAATTGGAGAAAGACTGGATTGAATACCCTGTCGTTTACATTGATTTCAATCTTGGAAGCGTAGATTGCATGAAAACGGTGGAAATAACACTGAGCTTGATATTAGACATGCATGAAAGTAATTGGGAAATCATAAATAAATACAATAGCCTGTCTGCCCGTCTCGCAAATTTAATAGAAACCGCTTACAAAAAGTCGGGCAGGAAAGTGGTCGTATTAGTGGATGAATACGACAAAGCATTGGTCAATACGATGGATAATCCGCAAGTCCATCAAGAATTAGTTACTTTTTTCAAAGGATTTTACGGCGTACTGAAAGGTATGGACTACGCCTTGCACTTTGTATTCCTTACAGGTGTCAGCAAATTTGCGAGGGTGAGTATTTTCAGTGATTTGAATCAATTGATAGACATTAGTTTAGACGAACAGTATGCCGAGATATGCGGCATTTCTGAAACCGAACTGTTAGAACAGTTCCAACCCGAATTGCATCATTTGGCAAAGAAGACAGGCAAAACATACGATGAAACGGTTGCCGAAGTAAAAAAACGTTACGACGGCTACCGGTTTGCCAAAAAAGGCGCAAGTATGTACAATCCATTCAGTCTGCTGAGTACTTTTATGAAAAATGATTATGCCTATTACTGGTTCAAGACCGGAACGCCTACATTTCTAACTAAAACATTACAAAAAAGCCGATTTGACATACGCAAATTAGACAACGACATAACCATTCAGGTAAAGAAAATCGACGAATACCGCGCCGGTGAAACAAGCCTTACGCCGTTACTCTATCAAACAGGATACCTGACCATCAAGTCGTACAATGCTTCGCTTGACGCTTTTAGGCTTGGCTACCCGAATGAAGAGGTTAAATATGGCTTTTTAGACGAACTGCTTCCCGCTTTTATTCCCAAGTGGGGATTGGATGATTCGTTTTCCATTATTACTTTTATCGAGGCTGTACATAGCGGCGTGGTCGATGATTTCATGACCCTGCTGCGGGCCTATTATGCTGCTATCCCGTATGATTTGGAGGATAACCGCGACAAGGACGAAAAATATTATCAGTTGATATGCTACCTTCTCTTCGCCAATATGGGCCAGTTTGTGGATACGGAAGTAAAAAGCGCCAAAGGCCGCGCCGATGTCGTCGTGAAAACTGTTGATTCGATATATGTTTTTGAGTTCAAGATGGAAGAGAATGCCACTGCCGAAGAAGCCCTCGCGCAGATTGACAAGACAGGCTATCTCATTCCATATACCGCCGACCACCGCCGGTTGGTTAAAATCGGCGTCGAATTCAGCCAGGAAGCAAGAGGTATCAAACGATGGGCAGTATCGACAATGAACAATGAACAATGAACAATTGAAAATTAATTATTATGGATACATCACACCCAAGCAATAATGAAAATTTACCCATTACCCATTACCCATTACCCATTAATCATTAATCATTAATCATTTTTTTCTTATGAAAAACAAAATTTCTTCCATTATCTTACTATCGGGTACTACGCTGGCTATGCAAGCGCAGGAAAAACCCAACGTGATTGTATTCTTAGTTGACGATATGGGCCTGATGGACACACAAGTACCGTTTATGAGTGATAGAAAGGGGAATCCGGTGCGCTATCCGCTGAATAACTGGTACCATACGCCAAACATGGAGCGATTGGCCAATCGGGGTATACGGTTTTCTACCTTTTACGCACAAAGTGTCAGTTCGCCCACACGGACTTCCCTGATGACAGGACAAAATGCTACGCGACACCACGTCACGAATTGGATCAATTCTGAAACAAATAATAAAACCCCTCACGGGCCAAGCGACTGGAACTGGAAAGGACTAACATCGAATGATGTCACATTGCCCCGTGTCTTACAACAGGCAGGCTATCACACTATCCATGTGGGCAAAGCGCATTTCGGCAGCATGGGTAGCGAAGGTGAGAATCCGCAAAATATAGGATTTGATGTGAATATTGCCGGCTCATCCATTGGCGAACCGGGAAGTTATTATGGCGAGAGCGGTTATGGTTTCTTGAAAGGAAACCGGCAACGCGCCGTGCCCGGATTGGAAAAATATCACGGCACAAACGTCTTCCTCTCCGACGCCTTGACGATGGAAGCCAATGCTGAAATTACGAAGGCGGTAGAAGATAAAAAACCGTTTTTCCTCTACATGGCTCATTACGCGGTACATGCTCCGTTTGAACCCGACCCAAGGTTCCTGAGTAATTACAGTTCTTCGGATAAACCAGCAAATGCCAACTATTTTGCAACATTGATAGAAGGCATGGACAAGTCGCTCGGCGACATCATGGATAAATTGGAAGACTTAGGCATTGCCGAAAATACATTGATAATTTTCCTTGGCGATAATGGCTCGGATGCGCCGTTAGGTGACGAAAAAGGACATTTTTCGTCCGCTCCGCTACGTGGTAAAAAAGGAACTGAATATGAAGGCGGTACGCGCGTTCCCTGTATAGTAAGCTGGGCAAAACCCAATCCTAAAAACAATTTTCAAAAGTCGTTCCCCGTCAAACAAAACGCTATCCAGCAACAAATAGGCACAGTATTAGATATTTACCCGACCATATTATCGTTGACAGGCATAAAAGATACAGGGAATCACCCCGTTGACGGATTCGATTTGAAGATACAAATAGCCGGCAAAACCAATAAAAACCGTAAGAATAGTTTCTTAATGCACTTCCCACATGCGCACAGAGGCAACTATTTTACTTCCTACCGCAATGGCGACTGGAAACTTATCTATTGGTATCAACCCGAAACGCCTGCAAAACCAACATACGAATTATACAACCTCGCCACCGATCCGTTTGAGAATTACGACCTGTCCGACAGATTGAAAGACATACTGTCCCACATGATAAAGCAAATGGCCATTCAGTTGGAACACGAAGGCGCCCTCTATCCCGAAGATGCTTCCGGTAATATCCTGAAACCGATAATCCCTTAAAAAATAGGAACATCGGCTTCGAGTGTCAGCGCGCCGCCAGCTGTTTTTCATTGTTTTATACATTTATAATTTTCAATTCTATTACCGTTTCTGTGCCTTTACCCGGTGCGGAGAAGATATCTAATTTACCCCGACAAGTAGTAACGCGGTTACGGATATTTTCTAATCCATATCCTTTTACGACATTTTTTTCGTCGAAGCCACAACCGTTGTCCTGAACGGTTAGCGACACATGTTTCTGGCTTTGAATTATCTGCAGGTTGATATTCGTAGCGCTTGAATGTTTCAGCGCGTTGTTCACTAACTCTCTGGCGCAACAGTACACGGCATATTCCTGATTTGGATTAAAACGCATGTCTTCGCCGAAAAAGTGGAAGTGTAGATTGGAAAACATTTCGCAGAAATCTTCCAATGCCCCTTTTATTCCTAACTTCTGTAAGGAAACAGGCATCACATTATTGATTATCTCTCGGAGTTCTTTCATACATGTATCAATTTTATCATTGATGGCCTGCAGGCTTTCTTCATTTTTAAGTCCTATTTTTACCGCCGAAAGACTTCCGCCAAGACGGTCGTGTAAATCTTTGGATATTCTAGTTCGTTCTCCAATTTCGCCTTCCTGTAGGGATTCCGTCGCAATAAGTTGCTGTTTTCTCCGGGCGTTTCTTATTGTAAGTACTAAAACGATAGTTAACGAAGCTGCCAAAAAAACTCCGGTAACGCCAAGCCATACATACATTTTACGTTCCTTTTCTAACGATGTGATACGCATCTCTTTTTTCTCGGTTTCGTATTTCGTTTGCATATCTGCTATTTGATATTGAAATTCTTTATTTATAGATTCTTTATTTATTTTCTCGCTTTTCTCAAAATAATAGGCTGCCTCTTCTTTTTTCCCTAAATACATATTTGCAATACCCAATTTAAAATTTATAAAATAAGCTAAATCCGGACGAATTGAATCAATCTCCCATGCTTTTAAAAACGCAAATTCACCCTCCTCATATTTTTTTTGCTCAAGATATACTGTTCCAAGACTGTTATATGCTCCTCTTATTAAATATGGATAATTTTGTTGTTTCGCAACAATCATTTGTTCATTCGCATATTCTTCCGCCTTTTTCAAATCATTAAACCCTTTAATGTAAATAGATGTTAATCGTTCAAGATTTGCACATTCAAATACTTTATCATTTATATTTTGTGCAAGTTCCAATGACTTTAACGCATAATCCAAAGCAATTTGGTATTCTTTTAGAATATCGTCATGAAAACGTGACAGGTAATAATAAGTTTGAATATTTATGTTATTATCATCTATTTCTTTAGCTATTACTTCCGCTTTTTTAAAGTACTGAATTGCTAAATCATAATTTTCCAATTCAAAATTCAAAGCTCCAATATTATTAAGTGTAGTTATTTGATTTATTTGACTTCTTTTGTCATCTACTGTTTCTTCTTTTTCATAAAATGCTAAGGATTTTAAGAAAAAATCCAATGCCGTTAATCTTTGTCCCTGATTAGCGTAAAAAATTGCTAAAGCATTATTAACGTAAGCTATCCTATGCCCTACTTTTGCTTCAGTTGCATATTTAAGAGCTTTTTCATAACTATTACGAGCCTCATCAAAATCTCCCTCATCACGATGAATATTACCCATATAAGCATAAAAACATGCTATCCACGATTTATTCTTTACTTTTTCAGCATGACTTAATCCCGCTTGAGCGTAATACATTGCTTTTTGATTATCAAATAAGGTATAATTGTAACAGATATCAGCATATAATCTGTATTTTTCTTCAGTTGATAATTTGTTGTTATTCAACATATTTACCAACGAATCCACATTCTCAACCTGGCCGGTAACCTCTATCATGGCCAGCGGTAATAAAGCGATAAATAGTAATTTTTTCATGATTAAAATATTTTATAGTTGTTAGTTGTTAGGAGATGCAGACGGGACGTCCGCGTACCCAGTAATCAGGGTGCAGATTAGTCACCTGACTCTTTGAGGAACCTTTCGTTTAAGGTTTTCCATCGTTCCGCCATGGCTTGGACTCGTTCGGGTTGCTGTGCTGCAAGGTTGTTCTGTTCCGAGCGGTCATGGGTGAAATCGTACAGTTCCCAGTCGCTGCCATCGCATTTGGCGGAGACGAGTTTGTAATTACCGTCACGCAACGCCATGTTTCCCTCGTGACTGAAATAAAGTTCTTTGCGAGGTATAGCGTTATCGTTTGTAAATGCGCCTGTCAGGCTTATGCCGGGGAATGGCGGCGCACCGTCAGGTAGTGCGGGTTTAACACCGGCGACGTCTAAAATCGTCGGTACGATGTCGATCACATGGCATAAGTCATTGCGTAACACATTCTTTCCGTGAAAGCCGGCCGGCCAATGGACGATGAAGGGGGTGGATATACCGCCCTCGTGTACCCATGTCTTGTGGCGGCGAAACGGCGTGTTACTGACTGTCGACCAACCCGGTCCGAGGCAGAGGTAACTGTCGGCAGCGCCCAATTGGACATCTTCAGTATGACCGTCTCCGCGTATCATGAGTTCTGCGCTTGCGCCGTTGTCGGAAAGGAACATCACCAATGTATTATCCAATACGCCCATCTCGCGCAGTTGCGTTATGACGCGGCCTATCTCGCGGTCCATGACTTCGACCATGGCTGCATGTATCGCCATTTTTTCTATTTGGAATGTCTGCTGCTCAGGCGTCAACGACGCCCACGGGAGGGGCAGGTAGACTTCCGTATCCGGAAATGTCTTCGACATAATCGGGTAGTTGTTGTAGGGCGGGCCGATGTGTTCCTCGACAGCGGAAAGGTTGCAATTGATGAGGTTCATCTCCTTCAGACGTGCATAGCGAGCGGAACGAACGGCTTCCCATCCGCTTGTATAACGCGCCCGACAACGGTCAATGTCAGCCTGGGGCGCCTGAAGCGGAAAATGCGGCACGGTGTAAGCAAGGTATAACAGGAAAGGTTTGTCGGGGCGTTCGGTCTGATGTTCCTTCAAATACCGGATCGCATAATCCGTAAATGCGGTTGTCGTATAATAATCTGTTCCCTTTTCGACGGGTGGCAGCGGCACATCGTCCAACAGATGTTTCTGTGGATTGAAGTTACGATCGTGGTCGAGCAGGATATAGGAATGGTCGAACCCCCCATTTGCGACTACTTTCTCCGCTCCGGTGACATGCCACTTGCCTGAGTGGTAACAGGAATAACCTGCCGGTTTGAGCCAATGTGGCAAACATCGCGTCCACTCCGGGAATCGATCAGTGTTTGGATCGGAGCGTGTCTGTTGTGGATAGTATCCCGTCATCATCGCGCTTCGCGTTGGCCAGGAACGCCCTGTGTTATAGAATTGCGTGAAGCGAAGGCCGTTCTTCGCCAGGGCGTCCAAATTGGGAGTCTGCATCTCACCGCCGTAACAGCCTAAGTCGGAGAACCCCGAATCGTCCGCTACAATCAAGACGATGTTAGGCTTTTGAGGCGGTTTTTGTTTATCAACGCACGATACGCCTACCACACTCAATAGGGAAACGCTGCAAATAATACTCGTTTTGTTCATTGTTGGTTTGGATTTCTATGTCAAGGGGACGGAGGAAGTGACATAAATTATTATTGATTATACTGCGGAATCTTCAACAATTCGCCATCTTTCATAGCTGATTGGTGCGCGATGATACCTCCGACTGTCAAATTCAACGCCATAGATATATCGACTAACGGTTTCCGGTCTAAAAGAATAGACCTGACAAACTCTTCGGTTAGATGGCCATGCGAGCCGCCATGTCCCCCGGCGGCAACTGTTGGTGGAAGCGGCGGTTTCTGCAGGTCTAATGTTTTGACCAATTCGTTTGATGAAGGGATACCATGGAAGGGTTTATTCCACCATGCGCCTTTTTCACCGCTGACACGCCCGATTTCGCCCTCAAGTCCCGGTATGTCCCAGGCGACGGTCATACGCGCCATGCCGCCTTCATTCGTGCGAAAGAGTGCGATTTCCGATCCGAACGGGTTCTTGTAAGGGTTGTTTTCTGGCATGAGGTGCGAAACCATACTGCGATTGCCCATGCAGGACACTTCGGTGAAACTGTTACCGGTAACACAGACGTAATAACCGTTGGAATGTGTCGGGTACCATTGCGGGGGCAAACCGACGCGCCAACCGTTGTAACTTTCCATTGCAGTCGGGAAATAATGGAAATATTCTCCTTCGGAATAAATCAGTTTGCCAAAGCCGCCAGCATTGAATATCTGCCGCATGGCGTAAACATCGTCATGGAACATTGAGGTCTCATACATCATGTACTTGAGTCCTTTTTTCTTGACTGTCTCAAACAATTTTTCTGCGTCTTCCAATGAACCGAATACAGCAGGAACAGCACAAGCGACATGCTTGTCGTGGTTTAATACTTCCATACAATGCCGTGCATGGCTTGGAGCGTCTGTCGCTACAAATATCGCTTCAATGCTGTGGTCCTTAACCATTTCTTCCAATGATGGGTAGGTCTTGCCGCACCTTGTCACTTTGGCTAATTGGGCGCAACGCTCGGGAATCAGATCGCTCACTGCCGTTACCTCAACATTCGGATGATCCTGAAAACCAAATTGTGCGGCAAACTGACAAGCTCCATATCCGACCAAACCGACACGAATTTTGCGCTCCGAAACCGGAGTCCATATTTTCGTAGTGGCTGATGCGCTACCGGTATCTTCAAATCCTTGAATGGCGGGTGTTTCCGCATTGGCGGACGAAGCAATTACTGCTCGCGTACTTTTGCAGGAATACTGTATTCCGAGAATTCCTACTCCCAGACCGGCTGACTTGATAAACGTCCGCCTGTTAAATAATTGATTCATTTGTCGTTTCGTTTTACAGTTTATTATTCTACATAAAGTATTCCGTCAAACCATTCTCCCAAGTGAGTTTCGCCTAATGTAATATCCAATGTCTGTCGTTGTATGCCTGTCGAGGCTTCATGGGTTATTATATATTCCACAGGTATGGCGATGGTAGATTCCGGGTCAACGGTTGTCCGTATTATTTGCGGATTCACTATGACGCCTTTGGGGGTGTGAATTTGGATACGGTACTCTTGTCGTTTTTTTCCGAAATTACGTATGATGACATTTGTTTGAGTGGAATTGCCGATTTTAAGTGTGTACCGGTAAGATTCAAACTTAACCCAGAACGGATCGTACCAATACCTGTAATCGTCCAAAAAAGACAATTCCTGAAGCGCATCACGCATACTATAAGCCCATTGACGAAACCTTTGAATCATGTGTCGCGGGTTTTCCATTACGTAGGAATGACCGCCGACAATGATATCCGGATTAACTCGCTTCAAAATATCTGCTGAAAGGATGTATCCTTCTTCCAAAATCGCGCTGTTGCGGGCGACAACGGCTTCATGTCCATTTTGCCGTTCATCATCGGGGTCTCCAAAAATATTGTCGCCTGTGAATATTATTTTTCTCCCATCGATGAGCCCATATACACATAGCGCAAATTCGGTTTGTCCCGGCATTTGTTCAACGGTAAGTTCATAGTTTTCCCAATTCAAACGTTCTCCATGCTGCAGAATCCGATCGGTTTGCATGGAAGTAAGGTTCTTGTCATAACTGTTGATCATTGCCGAATAATTGAATCTTTCGGGATAAGCTAATTTATCAGCCATGTCACCGGTAGCCCATACCTGTGTTCCATATTTTTCGACCAATACAGGAACCTGAAGGACATGGTCTCCGTGCATATGAGTAATAATGACCGCCTCAATACCCTTCAGTCCCATCCGTTCCTGCATCAAATCCAAGCGGGATAACAGGAATTGTTTATCAAAAAGTCCGCAATCGATTGCCAGCGCTTTCCCGTTGTCGGAGAGAATCAAAGCGCAATTCGGAGAAAAATCGGGGCCTTTAAATACAAACACATGCGGCGTAACCTGCCATATATCAGGTACAAGGGTCGGCGTGGCCATTTTATTTTGAAACGAGGATGAATAAGGCATATCATATCCTCTTAACGTCAGACCAATCAGGTTTTTGAGTTTCTTACGGTAGTCCGACAGCGATCGCTTTGCATCGTTGATCAGTGCACCATGCGATGGCAGCAATAGCAGCGGACGATAATCCTCAATAAGCGCTACTGAGTTATGCAAGGCATAAAGACCGGAAGCATAACCATAGTCCCATTCCGTATCGAACCAGGTATGCATGAATCCGCCTTCCATGATCACATCCCCCGTAAAGGCGAGCCATCCTTTCCCTGTATTGATAAAATAAGACATGCTGCCGGGACTGTTACCCCGTGTTTGTACGCATCGTATTTCGATTCCACGCCATGTAAAAAAATCCATTTTCGAAAACCCTTTGTCCAAGCGAACCGGTGCGATTGGAGGACGGAGATATCCGGAGCCATACACAGAATAGGGATCGTCTAAGGAGGGTTGCATCTTCAAAAAGTAATCCGGATTTTCAAAAAACCTTCTTTCTACTTCGGGTGCGGCTATTTTTGTTACTTCGCTGTTAAGCAAAGGATAACCCTGACATTGCTCCCTGTGGTGATGCGTAAAAAGAACCCATTCGATGGTGATCCCCTCTTTGTTAAGATATTGCACAACACTACCGTCACCCAAATCTATCAGTAACGCAGACCGGCCTTCAATCCACACATACACATTGCATATATCCGTCCATTGGTACAAATTGGGACTAAGCGACGGATCAACTAATGTCAATCGCCCCGTTTCATGGATATCCACCGGCTTTTTCGGCTGACATCCTGACAAAGCGCAAACCATTATGATAACAAGTATCCTCTTCATTGGTAGATAAAATCCTCAAACTTTGGGAAAATGAAAATCAAGTTCTCTTGGAAGAAAAAATCCTTTGATACAATTTGGATTTCTAACGCAAATCTGAATATGGTCTTTTACCCTGAAACTAGCATTGGGATATATTTCTTCACCTTCAAAAAATACGCCTCTAACAGAATCGAAAGAAGATTGACCTGCTTGTTTTTTTAAAGTATGAACTGTTTCAATAACTGTTTTCCCAAAAATAGATACCATGTCCTAACCAATCATAACTATTGGAACTCGTTTTCAGGAATGAACGACCATTCAAAACATCATGAGCGACTGACTCATCGCAACCGTGAATAATCTTTATCCGTATCCATTCTCTTGACAGCGTTTTTCATATACTGAAGAAGCGCTTTTCTTTCCTGATCAGTCATATCCAATTGTTTTTATAAATTTATGGTGCAAAGGTACTAAAATATCCATGATAACAAACAAAAAACAGAAATATTTCATAATTTTCGAACATCCAACGTAAACCTTCAAGATAATAATTGATCCACCGCGAAAAGGCAGTTACCGTCACAGTCCCTTTATACTTTCCTCCACGTACTGTTCCCGGGATTTGCAGTCCACACCACAGGGCTTGCACCTTAGTATAAGGAACATCAACCTGAAATTCAACCGGTTGTCCATCCCAGTTAGTTCCGTCCAAGTTGAAACAGGTAATATCCTCGTGTGAAATCACATTTCCCGAACTATGTATGAAATCACTGAATTTCAGGCGGACATCTTTCAGTGGCTTTTAATATCTTTATTATTTCTTCCTGTGGCAAGCTGAAAATTGTCGATATGGCCTCTATAGAATACCCTTCTTTATGGGCTTTATAAATGGCTTTGTATAGGTTCGTATCACCTATCGCTTTACCTTTTTCTAAGCCGATCG
>Ga0099364_10011671_pt1 | contig 11965 bp, 9 predicted proteins | sample TergutTh196P3_FD_73070 | JGI IMG/M metagenome (GOLD analysis project Ga0099364, IMG submission 73070) | Microcerotermes parvus P3 segment gut microbial communities from Pointe-Noire, Republic of the Congo - Th196 P3 | ecosystem: Host-associated > Arthropoda: Insects > Digestive system > Gut ...
ATGTTGCCGTCCTTATCCCCGGCGTTGTAATCTTCGCCCAGCGCGACCCCGATGCTGTGCGACAAGCCGCCGTAAGCCTGTCCGTCGACGGAGAGCTTGTTGCCGAGGGGGCCGACGTCCGCTGTTGAGGTGTACCTGAGAACCGTCGTCTTGCCGGTCGCTGCGTCAACCTCGACCTGGCTCAGGTTGACGACGTACATGAACTCGGCGTTGCGCTCGCCCTGGCCGGTGTTCGGGTTAAGCACCGGATCGAGTCCGCGTCCAAGCTGATCGTAATGGCCGCGATATTTTGTCGGAATGCCCTCGCTCACCATTTCCGCGTAGGTGCGGAACGTGCCGTCCGGCTTGCGCATGGCGTCCATGAGTTTGTTCGCCGCGTCCAGCGTCGCGTTGCCCGCCATGTAGTGTGAACGGCTGGCCGCCGAAAGGCCGTGCCTCGGGGCGCGCCCCGTATCGTTCAAAACGAGCCTTACTTTGTCCGGCGTAATGCCGAGCGGCGCAAGCGCCTTTAGGGTATGCGTCAGAGTGCCTATATCACCGCCTTGGCCGACGTCCTGCCACGTGTTATAGCAAATGATGGTTTCGTTCGGCCCAAGCTCGATATCGAGTTCGCAGGCGTCGTGCATCCCGGTCGTGCAGAGAAAGCCTCCGAGGGAAAGCCCGACTCCGACATGCCGCCCCTCCTTCTTCGCCGCGTTTGCTTCCTCCACATACTTATCGTAGTAGGGTTTTATCATGTCCATGAGTTTCGGATAGATTTCGTAATTCATGTACGGCCTGCCGTTGACCGTCGTTTCCCCCGGCTTTGCAAGGTTTTTGTAACGGAATTCCCAGGGGTCGATTCCGGCTTTCTCCGCGGCCATGTCGATAAGCGCCTCCGAGGTCGTATATATCTGCGGCGCGCCGAAGCCCCGGTAAGCGGTGTTGAAGCCGTTGTTGGTGGAACCGGCGCGAGCCAATGCCTTGATGTTGGGGACGTTATATCCATGAAAACCGATTGAAATCAGGTTTTGGAAAATGATGCTCGCGACGACTGTATACGCGCCGTGGTCGAGCGCCACGTCGTATTCGAGGGCGATAATTTTTCCGTCCCCGTCGCAGGCCAGGCGCCCATTGGAATATGACGCCGCCCGCTTGCCGGACGTATGGTTGAATTCCTCATAGCTGAGCGTCAATGTGCAGGGTATGTTTAAGTTCTGCACGGCCGTCGCCACGAGCGCGTAGGTGTTCGACGCTATAGAATATCCGAACGAGCCGCCGGCCGGGTTGTTGATAAAGCGCAGCTTCTCCTCCGGGATTCCGCAAGCGGCCGACACTTCGTACCGCGAATCATGCATCGACTGCGCCTTACACTGAAGCGTCAGGGTACCGTCGGCCTCGTAATAACCTTGCAGGGTATCCGGCTCGATAGGCAGGTGCGGCTGGCGCGGGGAATGGAAACTGCCCTCCACTACGATGGGCGCGCCGTCAAACAGATCGGCGGTGTCCTCGCCTTTGAGAAGAGGGTATTCCATATAGAAATTAGGCAGCGTTTCCTGAAGCTGTATGGCATTGGGCATGACGGCTTCGGGGAATGACATGTATGACGGCAATATATCCAGGTTCTGCTTAACCTTCTTCGCCGCCGCCCGCGCGTTTGCCTCGGTATCGGCGGCGACGAGCGCTACGACCTCACCGCGCCGGTTTATCTTTTTGCCGCAGATAATGGGGAACTCAAGGATGCCGTTGCTCTTCATGCGCGGGATGATCTGCGGCACGGGGTGCGAGTTCGTGCCCTTTACGTCCTTTGCGGTCATCACTTTATAGACGCCGGGCATCTTTTCCGCTTCCGAGGTATCGATGCCGATTATCCTCGCGTGGGTGACCTCAGAAAGAACCACCGCGAGATGGGCCGTGCCTTCCGGCATTTTGAGTTTAATGTCGTCGCCGTAATCCGCGAGGCCGCAGACCTTGGGAAGCGCGAAGGGCCTCGGGAGTTCCGATCCGTAATAGTCGTCGTTTGCCGGCGGTTTGAAGGTTATATCCTCCATCGTTGCCTCGCCGCGCATGACCTTCGCGGCAGTCATTACGGCGTCCACCAACTGTTTATAGCCCGTGCAGCGGCAGACGTTGCGGTGCTTTCTGAACCATTCGCGCACATCTTCCCTCGCGGGGTTCGCGTTTTTTTTCAGCAGGCCATAGGCGGACACGATGAAGCCCGGGGTGCAGAAGCCGCACTGAACGCCGCCGTGAGTAATCCACGCAAGCTGGAGCGGATGAAGATTTTGCGGCGTGCCGATACCCTCGATCGTCGTGATTTCGGAAAATTCCGGGACTGTTTTCATCTTTCTGGCGCAAGAGCGTACTACGTCGCCGTTCAGCAGCACGGAACAGGATCCGCAAACGCCGGTCCCGCAGCCGACTTTTGTGCCGGTAAGGCCCATTCTGCGGATGACGGCGGCAAGCGAGTCCTTTTCAGGATTGCAGATAACGGGCCTCTCGACTCCGTTAATGGTTAATATCATTCTCGTAAACATGCGACCACCTCTTTTTAGAATTTTATTCGCGCGTTTCCGAATCACTTATCCTCAAGCTGTTCCTCAATCTCGGCCATCCTGCCTTCGGCAAGGCTCAAAGGTATAAAAACCTTGCCGCATTTCGGGCATCGGCTGACCTCGTGCGTGAAGCTCCGCCCCAGATATTTGAACAGGGTTTTCTTCAACAAGAGCGGCTCTTTGCACAAACCGCACTTCCACGCTCTGCCGTCGTCATACACGATCAGGCTTCCTCTCTGCTGAAGCGTATACGGTGATAATAAGCGCCGTATACCTCGTATTCGCCGCCACCCGCCTCTTTGTACTGAACCCAATAGGTGAGCGCGGGCTTTTCCATGCTGCACTGGCACACGCCGGATGTTTCGTCGATAAATTTATCGCCTGTTTTTTCGGCGAGCCATATCGCCTCCTTTATATCCGAAAAGGAAATAAGCTTCCTGTCGACGCTTTCGGCCAACTCGTCGTCCATAACCAACCTGAGATTATCCCATTCGTGTGTTTCAGGGTTGAAATCAATGCCGGAATTCTTTTTGAGCAAATCTCTTTTTATACTGAGGGAATTATGGCGTTTTTCGCCGATAGCCGGCACACGCCCGGAATCAGGCAGATTAAACGCGATGTCGAGTATATGCGCGCACTCCTTTCCGCGTGAGATGAAAACCTCGCGGCAGTTGGCGCAGTAGACGATGTAAGGAGCGCTCCCCGCATCGGCGCGGTTTGCGGTAACAGCATCGTACAGCGTTGGGTTTGCGATACGTATATGACCGCCATACCCGCAGCAGCGGTTTTTCTCCGGCAATTCCCGAAGCTCCGTCCCCGATTTTCGGGACAACTCGCGCGCGGCTTTTTGCATATTCTCATCGCCGCGCGCGTTGCAGGGATCGAAAACATGAGCCGTGCCGTAAACGAGCGCGGGGTTAAGATCATCCGACAGCGAGAGAAGCTCGTATAAGGACACGCGCGGAATCTCCGGCAGGAAGGCGTTGAAAAGGCTCTCGCACGTAGCGCAGGCGAACACGAATCTCGGCTCGCCGAGCTCTCGCCATGTATCTTTTATGCGCTTCAAGTTTACTTTCCACCGTTCCGTATCCCCCGCCCAGTACGCGGGCGCGCCGCAACAGTGGGTAAAGATGCCCGCGTCATATTTGCCTGCCAGAAAATCATACGAGCGGAAAACATGCTCGGGGTTGTGCGCTCCTAACTGGCATCCGGGGAAAAAAGCGTACTTGCAGCTATCGCGATGGGGAGGCGGCATGAAAAACGACGCCTCGCCGACGGAAAAATCCATTTCGCGCAGCCAGTAGTCGTGCAGGACCTCAGGATATTCCCCGGACTTGACGCGCTCGGCGCGCGACGCTTGTAGCAACGCGCCTATATCGACGCTCTCGGGGCATATCTGCTTGCAGTGCCCGCACATGTTGCAGGAATACGCCTCTTTCGTGAGCGTGTGGGTCGAAAGCGGGGGGTGGACCTGCGTGTCAGCGTATACCTCCATCGCGATTTTTTTCGGCTTCTTGCGAAACGAAGCGAGCATCTCGCAGGAGGTCATACATCTTTCGCAGTCGCATTTAAGGCAGCGCGCGGCCTCCGCTTTAGCCTCTTCCTCGTTGTACCCTTCATCCGGGGACGAGGCGATGACGCGCGAAACGCCGGGCACACCCGTATGCCCGATGTCCCGCGCGCGGCTAGAGGAGCTTTTCGCGCCGTAAGTTTCGGACGCCTTGCCGGTCTGCAAAAACACCTCTATCGATACCGACGCGCTCACGCCCTGCGCGATACCGCTTACCGTATCCGCGCCGGTAAGCGAGCCGCCCATGAAAACTTTCGGCTCCGCCGTCGAAAGCAGGTTCGCGTCCCAGCCCGATAACAGGCCGAAACCGCTGCCGCCCGCGCCGGTCGCGACATATACGGCGTCGAAACCGGAAAGCTCGCCGAGCGATTCAATCTCCGTGTTGAACTTAAATTCGGCCTCAACTGCCGAAAATTGCAGGGATATATCGTCGTTAAATTTTTCAAAACGCGGATGCGCGCGCAGCCTGCCGCCCCAGCCTTCGTTTTTTTCAAATACGGTGACGACAAACCTTTTTTGCGCGAGGCAGAACGCGCAGGACAGCCCCGCCGGACCGGCGCCGACGACGGCTATTCGCCCTGTCTTGGGCGGAATGACGTAGCTTTCGGGTTTGCGTTTTTCGCAGAGCCTTATACACGCGTCCTCCAGCGCTCTGACGGAAACCGCCTCGTCACCGGCGGCTGCCCTCCGACAAACAGCGGCGCAGGGCTCGGGGCAGAGCGCGCTGACAATGACGGGAAACACGGCGGCGGTGCGGAATGCCTTGTACGCCTGCCGCCACTTGCCCTGTTCCATTTTCGCAAGGAAAGCGCGGACGTCCAGGCGGAAAGGGCAGCTTAAGGTGCATGACGCCGGCTCGCCGTTAAAGCATTTTTCTGTGAAAACGGTTGCGTCCTCAATTTTCATGCGGGCTGTCCCATTTCAAGTCATACTATCGCAACAACCGCCGCCCGCAGCATCTCATATACCGGCAGCCCGGCAATCACGACGAGATCCTCGGCGCATAACCATTTCGCGGCGATCTCGTCGAACAAAATATTCCCGGAGGCGGGAATCTCGTCGTCACCCTGCCATATGACATAAGTAAGCGGTATATAAGGCAGCGCGTTCACCGTGAAAGACATATGCCCCAGAGCGGCCTTCTTCCCACCGATGCTTTGACCAATCCTGAGAAATAAATCGAGATCGTCCTTGAAAGCTTTAACCATCGGGTCGACGCATCGCTTTATAAAATTATCGTTATAAATTCCGCCGCCGGGGACTTGCCTGTAGGCGATATAAATCCCCGCAGATTCTTTCGGGCCTCCGGACAGCAGGTAGTGGCTCCAGAGTATCTGCTGCTCCACCGTCCCCTCGTCTAAGGGGATCATACGCCCGAGCCACGGAATCTCATACCGTTCTCCGGTCCAGACCGTCCCTGAGTTATCCGCCGTCTCGCGGGGGTCCCTTTCGGAAAGCCGCTCCCTCGCAAGGCCCAGCGCGCGCTCGTAACCTTTATTTTTATAATACAGGTCTACCTTACCCATTCCGCGCAAATCCTTACCGCGTCCGCCGCGTTCCTGCTCCACGCGTCCGCGCCGACATATCCGCAGACTTCGGCGTCGACCGGGTAACCGCCTATGGCTACCTTTACGCGGTCGAACCCGGCTTCCTTCAGGGCACAAACTGTCCTCTTCATCGAATCGATGCTGCGCGTAAGCAGCCCCGACAGCCCGACGATCGTCGCGCCGGATTCCCGAACGGCTTCTACAAAGGCATCCGGTTCCTGATCTATGCCTATATCGATCACTTTGAATCCGGCCGATTCGATCATGTTGTGGAAAATATTCTTGCCTATGTCGTGGATGTCGCCTTCCACCGTGCCAAGCACGACGACGCCCCGGAAGTCGTTTTCTCCCGAAGAGAGAAACGGTCTGAGCATGTTGATGCAGGAGGTCAGCAACTCGCCGGCGAAAATCAGATCGCCCGCGAAATATTCGCCCCTTTCGTAGTTGGCGCCCACGATGTCCATCCCCTGCCGGCATACCTCGACGACCTCTTGAGTTTGCTCAATATCGGGACCGTCGGCGATAAAGCCGCCCAACATCTCCAAGACGGCATCCTCCTCAAGATTTCCAACCGCCTGCTTAAAACTGTCCAGATCGATCACGCTACCACGCTCCTATGAGTCAGTCCTTCTTGGGCGGGCCGATGATCCCATTGCGGAACGCGTTTATGTACTCCATGCAGTATTCGTCCTGCCCAAGTAACATTTGCGTCGCGTACAGCGAGGCGCGCATGTCGGCGGATGTGGGATCCATGATGGCGCTGTCCATCCCAGCCCCCATGGCAAGGGTCAGGAACGTCTGGTTGATTACCTTGCGGTACGGCATATTGAAGGAAATATTGCTGAGCCCCGACACGATGTGTACCTCCGGGTATTTCTCCTTAATCATCGCGACCGCTTCGTTAAAACTGAGCAGCGCCGTCTGGGTGGTCCCTATCGTAAAGACCAGGGGGTCTATATACATGCGCGACTGGTCTATCCCATACCCCGCGGCTTTGTCCACTATCGAACGGGCGATTTCGAATCTGGCGGAGGCGTCCGTCGGGATGCCGTCGTTGTTGCATGTGAGTCCGATTATCTTCCACTCTGTGCCGGCAATCTCAGGCATCACCCTCTCGCATTTATTCTGCTCCTCGGATACGGAGTTGATCATGCCGGGACGTTTTGCGAGAGGAAGCATTTCGAGAATTACGTCCGCGCTCGAGCTGTCGATGCATAACGGCGTATCCACTGCCTCCTGCACGATGTCGATCAACCAGCGCAGTGTCTCGCGCTCGCTCTCGGGACCTGTGCCCGCGTTGACGTCGAGGTAGTCGGCCCCGAACTCGCTCTGCCTCAAAGCGATCTCGCGGATATAAACCTCGTCGCGGCTTTCGATGGCTTTAGCCGTGCGCGGGATCGAACCGTTGATCTTTTCACCGATAATAATCACTTTCATCTCCACCTTTTTCCGTATTGTTTTATTCGTCCGGCAATTCATCCGGGTTGATAAGGGAAAGCTCCGCCCTCTGACGCCGCATGTTGCTCATCATATGCTCCAGGAGCCGAAGCAACAGTAACTTCTCCTCTCCGCGAAACCCTGCCAGCGTTCGTTCGTTGATGAATTTCGTGATTGCGGATAATTTCTTGCTGACACGCCTGCCCTTATCGGTCAGAAATATATTATACGCCCTCTGATCGGTATCGCTTGCGCGGCGCTCCAATAATCCGGCATGTTCCATTCTGTTCAGCATCGACGTCAGCGACGACGGCCTTACGCCCAGCGCTTTGGCGAGCTCCGCCTGATTGCCGCCCTCTTTCCGGCTCAGTATGTAAAGGAGCGGCGTTTGTCCCGCGCTGACACCATACGGCTGCACCATTTTGTATATGTTCTGCCGGTACAGCGATAACAGACGCGGAAATAAAATTATGATAGAACTGGATAACGAGTCGCCGGCGGCAAAAACCTGCGCCGCCTCATCGTGCTCCATAATGATCCAACTCCTTCGTCTAACTGGCACAGACCCAGCCGATGCGTTAAACACGGCCATCAACTTGAATTAGTTAGTATGCGAACAATAATCATTCTATATCGAACCCGCAAAAAGTCAATTCTTCTTTATGTTAATAATAAAGAAACGGCCGAGTTTCGCAATTCCATCGCCGCGACTTTGGAGTCATTAATGTGGTATCATTTTCGCAGATTTTATGTTAGCATTGATAAGACAATAATTCAAAGAGCACGAAACTGAAATCGTCGGCAAAATAGTTAGAAGGCTAATATTGTCGCACAACGAATAAGGAAGTGATGAAATGGCGCTTACCGGTTTACAGATTTTTAAGCTGATGCCTAAAACGAACTGCAAGGAATGCGGGCATCCCACGTGCCTCGCGTTTTCGATGGCGCTCGCCTCCTCCAAGATAGCGCTCGACGCGTGCCCTCATGTGTCGGATGAGGCCAGGGACACCCTCGGGACGGCTTCGGCGCCGCCCGTTGCGAAAATAGTCTTCGGCGCGGGCACTAAGACGCGCGAGATGGGCGACGAGGTGGTGCTGTTTCGCCATGACAAGCAATTCTTCCATCCCACGTGCCTCGCGATAGCGATCTCCGACGACCTGGACGACGAATGCTTCACCGCGAGGCTGTCGGAGATAAACGCGCTCTCATTCGAGCGCGTGGGCGAGACGGTGGCAATCGACGGCGTCGCGCTGGTAAACAAGTCCGGCGTCCCGGATGTGTTCGCGAAAAGAGCAAGCCAAATTGCGGCGGCAGCCTTCGCGCCGGTTCTGGTTTCGGATTCACCCGAGGCTCTGGCAAAGGCCGCCGAGGTATGCGCCGCCGAAAAGCCTCTGTTGTGCGGCGCTAACGAGAGCAACTGGGAGGCGGTGGCGGCGCTCGCGAAAGAAAAAAATTGCCCCCTCGTCGTGAGCGCGGATTCTTTGGCCGATCTATCCGCGCTTGCGGAGAAAGTCGGGGGAATCACAAAGAACATCGTCCTGGGAGTCCGCTCGGAAACGCCCGTTCAAAAGCTTGCCGAGCTGACGCAGATACGGCGGCAGGCGATCCGCAAGAAAGCGCGGCATCTTGGGTACCCGTCATTCGTATCGGTGTGCGGCGGGGACCTGTACGATCAGGCAGCCGAGGCTTCGGTTTATATTTCGAAATACGCGAGCATCGTCATGCTCGACACGACCGACAAAGCGTCGCTGCTGCCTCTGTGCGCCCTGCGGCAGAACCTGTTCTCCGACCCGCAGAAGCCCGCTCAGGTCGAGCCGGGCGTCTTCCCCATAGGCGCCGCGGACGAGAAATCGCCCGTTTACATCACGACGAATTTCTCACTGACGTACTACACGGTGGAAGGCGAACTTTCGAGCGCGAAAATCCCTTGCTGGCTGATCGCCGCCCCGACGGACGGCACATCCGTACTCACAGCGTGGGCCGCCGGGAAATTTACGGCTGACAAGATAGCCGAGTTTATCGAGGAATTGAAACTAAGCGAAAAATTCCCGCACAAGACCATGATTATCCCCGGATACGTCGCTTCGCTGAAGGCCGGGATCGAGGAGAAGGCCGGGTGGAAGGTTATGATAGGACCAAACGAGGCGTCGGGCATCCCGGCGTTCGCAAAGGCAAATTCAGGTAATGCCTGAATTACGGCTGCTGCCCGAAGACATATGCGTCGATGCCGCGGAGGGCAGCACCTTCTCCGAAGCGGCGGCGAAGGCGGGGATACATCTCGCGCATCCCTGCGGCGGGCGCGGCGTATGCGGGCGGTGTAGCGTGTTCGTGAACGGACGGCCCGTACCGGCGTGCAAAACGCCGGCTTCCGGCGGCTCTGTGTATATCCCGGATGCGGTACGCCTGGCGAGCAAGGCCATTCTGACGGATATAAAGACGTATGATCCCGAACGCAACCGGCAGCCGCGCGTCGAACGCGTAACCGTTACGCTTAACCCGCCGGCCTTGTCCGATCCCGCAAGCGACGCGGAATGCCTGTGCGCCGCCCTGTCGGAGCGGTACGGAGTCAAAGCGCGGATAGAAGCTTCATGCCTGCCGGATCTTCCGGGAAGTTTGCGGGAGGATAATTTCCGGATATCCCCCGTGATCATCCATGAGGACGACGGCGTGACGGTGCTGTCGTTCGCGCGTGGACCGCTCTACGGCGTCGCGGCGGATGTCGGTACGACCACGGTCGTTACCGCGCTGTGCGACCTCGGGACCGGCCATGTGCTGGACACCTTCGCGCAGCCCAATCCCCAGGCCGAGTTCGGTACGGACATTATCAGCCGCATCGTCTATGCGGAGGAGACGCCCTCCGGCATAAAGACGCTGAAGGAAGCCATATTGAACACCCTGTCGGACGGCATAAGGATTCTTTCCGAGCGCGCCGGAATAAAACCCGAGAGCATACCTGTCATGACAGTCGCCGGCAACACAGTGATGAGCCATTTTCTGCTCGGCATTCCCGCGGATTACCTGAGGCGCGAACCGTATGTCCCGGCGGCAAGGAAGTACCCGGAAATGCGCCCGGCCGAACTGGGGCTGCCTCTTATGCCCTGGGGCCGCCTCAAGATTCTGCCGTCCGTCGCCTCATACGTGGGAGGCGATATTGCGGCCGGCGTGATCGCGCTGGACCTCGCGGATAAAGACGGTGTAAACATTTTCGTGGATGTCGGAACCAACGGCGAGATGGTATTATCGGGTCCCGGATTTATGGTGGCTTGTTCATGTTCGGTAGGGCCGGCCTTCGAGGGCTCTGGAATATCCTGCGGTTCGCGCGCCGTGCGCGGCGCTGTCGATAACGTGTATTGCCGCGACGGCCGCTTGTTTTACGGCACAATCGGCGGCCCCGAGGCGAAACCGGGTTCGGTCTGCGGTTCAGGGCTCGTGTCGCTTCTCTCGGCGCTTCTGCGAAAGGGCGTGATCGACCGTTCGGGCAGATTTACAACGCCGGAGGATTATTTCACCATCGCGCCCAGAGTGACGCTTGCGCAGACCGACGTGGCGAACTTGATCCGCGCGAAAGCCGCCATATACGCAGGAATGAGCGTACTGGTGAAGCAACTGGACATGACTCCTTTCGATATCGACAGGGTATATGTGGCGGGCAGCTTCGGCAGCGGCATTGACGTCGGACAAGCCATCGATATTGGTATGTTCCCTCCGCTGCCGAACGACAAGTTCCGATACGCGGGGAACACATCCCTCGCCGGAGCGCTGCGGGTTCTGTGCGACCGCGCGGCGAACGCCGAGGAAGCCGCCGCCTCGATCACCAATATCGAGCTGTCGGTAGGAAACGAATTCATGGAGGAATTTACAAAAGCCTGCTTCCTGCCGCATACCGAATGGAATTCTTTCGGCTTTTTGGCGAGTAAAGCTTCGTAAGGCTTCATCAATAAGTAAAGGAAGTGATACGCATGGCATATACTATAGCGGTCGCCGGGAAGGGCGGAGTCGGCAAGACGACATTCTGCGCGCTGCTGATCCGCTGGCTGAAGGAGAATAAAAGGACGCCGATCCTCGCGGTGGACGCCGATCCGAATTCCAATCTCGCGGAGGCTTTAGGGATTGTCCCCGAGGGAGGGACCGTCTCGGAGATAATATCGAAGACCAAGGAACCCGAAGGCATTCCCGAAAGCATGAGCCAGGATGAATTCATCAGTTATAAACTGAATTCATCGGTCACCGAAACAGAGCATGTCGACATAATCTCCATGGGAGGCCCCGAGGGCCCCGGGTGCTACTGTTTTCCAAACAACGTCTTAAAAAAACATCTGCAAAAACTGATTAAGAACTACCGCGTCGTCGTCATGGACAACGAGGCGGGAATGGAGCACGTAAGCCGCGGCACCACGACAGAGAATGTGGACGCGCTGTTCATTCTGAGCGACACCTCGCGCCGGTCATTGCGCTCGGCCCGCCGCGTATACGAACTTACGAAGGAGCTCAAGGTACCCGTAAAGGAGACTTTCCTGATCGTCACGCGCGGCAGGAAGGGCGATCTTGACAGGCTCGGGGACGAACTGTGCCTGCCCGTCACGGGCATTATACCGGAGGATGCGCTGCTGACCGAGTACGATCTCACGGGACAGGCGATATACGATCTGCCCGGCGGGTCGGCGGTCGCGGGAGCGGTGAACGACATAGCCGAAAGGACGCTGGACAAGCCTTTTTGACTTAGGAGGAAAAAAAATGTACTTGCTTGAAAAATCGACCGGCGCCATTCACGAGGTAATACTGGGCGCCACATCCGAGAACGGAGGCACGCGGGCATATACCCTGACCGTCGGCGGGGAGGGTTGTCTGCCATTTCAGAACTACGAGGGCGCGAACCC
>Ga0099364_10011672_pt1 | contig 11963 bp, 9 predicted proteins | sample TergutTh196P3_FD_73070 | JGI IMG/M metagenome (GOLD analysis project Ga0099364, IMG submission 73070) | Microcerotermes parvus P3 segment gut microbial communities from Pointe-Noire, Republic of the Congo - Th196 P3 | ecosystem: Host-associated > Arthropoda: Insects > Digestive system > Gut ...
CAGGCGCGCCTCCAGCTCTTCCAGATGGCGGCGCGCGCGCACCGGCTCGCCCGCCGAACGCGGAAGCTTGCCGTGATGCCCCGCCCTGAGCCGCGCGCTGCCATACAGCCGGTTCAGAAACCCGTCGAGCAGCGGGGCGAAATGCGCGTAGCAATTGGAACACCCCATGCGCCCGGAGCCCTTTATCTGCGCGGGCGTGCGCCCGCAGACCGGACAGCGGGCGCCGTCCGGCGCTTTGGCGCGCGGGGCCGCCGCGCCGGTACTCTCGGGAAAATGAAGCCCCGAAAACGGCCATGAGCTGCCCGGAACATCCAGCGCGACCTCGCACGCGCAAGCGGCGCAAAGGCCAAGCTCCCGCCGGTCGCCGCCGATTTCAATGCTGTAGTGGAAATTTGCCTCCTTGCCGCCGCACTTCTCACATTTCAACATAACCACCCCTTAAACTATCGTCTGCAAAAGGCACCGCTTCAAAATGGACGCGCGCGCCTCATCGCGGCAGCCGGAGGGCACGGGCCGCAAGGCGTTGTTATCCACGGCGGCGGCCATCACCGCGCATATCTCATCCGGCAGAACGGAGCTCAGATTTTGCAAAAGCGCCGCCGCCGTGAGCGCGTCAACGCGTGAACCCAAAGCGTTGATGGTGTGCATGACAAGCGCGTCGCGCCCGGACAGGACGCGCGAGATGCGGATATACCCGCCGCCGCCGCGCCGGCTTACCACAAGATAACCATGCTCAGGCGTAAAGCGCGTCGAGATCACATAATTTATCTGGCTCGGCGCGCAGCTGAACTGCTGCGCGATATCGACGCGCTGAAGCTCAAGAATACCTTCCGAATCCTCCAAAGCGCCGCGTATGTATTGCGCTATTATATCGGACAGACCCATGACGCGCTCCTTTCGCCGGCCGCCGCCCTGACGGTATTAAAGGGATCTAAGCCGGCCTGACCATCTCTGACCATATAATAGCACAGGCGTTATCGCGTGTCAACATTAAATTTGACTATTTTTGACCATTGCCCGTTGTTACTGCGTGTCCCCCCGAATTTTTATCCGTCCGCTTGGCGGCGGAGCTGAAGCGGTCGGGGTGAGGGGTGGTGCCGCGCATATCGGAAAGCGCGGCGTTAAATTCGGAGGCGGCCTCCATATCCGTCTGAGCCCGGCGTTTTGGGGAAGCGTTCATGACGCGGCGCAACCTTTCATTTTTGGTTTTCAAATCATTATCCCACGCCTTAGCCCGAAATATTCATGCCGAAACAGCTTGCATTTGACGCTGATATCCGATATAATGCAGAGCATGATAGCGGGAAAGGCGGCGTTGTTATGAATCAGGATTTCGGCAGTGATTTTATTACCCTGACCGACGATGACGGGCAGGAATATGAGCTTGAGCAGCTTGACGTTCTTGAACACGAGGGCGTGACTTATATGGCTTTCATACCCGCGGACGCGGATATGGACAGCGAGGAGATTGACTTTATAATACTCAAGGCGTCCGAGGAGGACGGCGAGGAAATTTTGGTAACGCTGGACTCCGACGAGGAGATGGAAAGGATATACGAGCTGTTCATGGCGCACATGGACGAGCTTGACGGCGAGGACTGCGACCATTGCCCCGGCTGCCGTTAACGCGCCGGTGATGATATATTGATAATGGAGGGTTCGGCTTATGAAATTCAGCAGAATACTCGCCGTTGTGATTACGGTCGCGATTGCCGCGCAAGTCGCGTCAACCAACGTCCTCGCGTATGTTCCGACACCGGCGCGTACAACGGTGTCGGTTCAGTTTGTTATCTCGGACTTATATAAGATAATCGGCGCGCGCGTCCCGGCCGGGCATACCGTCGCCGACGTGAGGGACTCGTCCGGCGCGCGTCCCGCTAAGGAATACGCCGCGGCGGTTTCATACGCCCGGAGCCAGGGCTGGCTGCCGGACGTGATTCCGTCCTTCACATCCGTCGCCACTGTGGAGTTTGCCCTTAAGGTCAGCATGGCAATCATGGGCTACAGAAACATACACACAAAACAGCCCGCCGAGCTCAACGCCGCCCGCGGCGCGCTGTTCGCCGCAATCGCCAAGGAGGGCTTAGACGGGGCGGCCCTTTCCCAAAGCCTTACGCCCGCCTCCTACGACAGCATAATCGGGGCCTATGAGCGGCAGCGGATTCCCATAATAATGGGCTCGCAGGCATACGGGGCGTATGGCGGCAAGGAACTGAGCAAGGCGGTATTCTTGTTTGACATGATAATCGGCTCACGGGAGATAAACGATGGCTATAAGGCTTATAAGGCCAACGCCTGTTTGGGTCTTGGGCAAATTTACTCGATGGTTGATTATATGATGTACGAAAAGTCCTATGAGCTTTTCCAGCAATGTATAAGGCTGAACCCGTCGGGTTCTTTTGGCGCGCGGGCAGAGAGCGATATGGACGCTCTGCCCGACTTCGCGCTCAGCAGGACATATAAAACCCAGGACGCCGTTACTTATCAGGATTTCGTGGCCATGACGCAGCACTATATGTTCTACCAAAGGCAGACGGGCGACACGCTCTCGACCGATACCGCCGACGCGAAGGGCAATCAGCCGGCCGCCTATGCGGCGGCGGCCGTACACTTGGCCGGGCCGGGCAGCTCGCGCGAGTATTACATAACCAAGCCCACGTCCTGGAACGACCCCGTGCCGCGCTGGTGGGCGGCGGAGTATATATGCAAGATGCGCGGCTCTTATAACTTCTCCCTTGTAAACATATACCCCTATGAGGACACCTACGATTATCCGGCGGACACGCGCATGTACCTGTCCCGCGCCATAGAGCTGGGGTGGCTTTATGAGAAATCGGCTAACGAGGCGGATCCCCGAGGTACAATAAAGCGCGGCGAGGTATATGAGCTTACGCGCAGGATGTACAATCCGGCCGCGCCTGAGTTCGAGGCGCGCCCGAACGGTCTCGCGCCGAAGGTACACGCCTATTACACGGCGGTGCTGGGAGCGGACAACGACTTGGGTGTATTCGCGCGGTCTAAGGCCGACATGGTTACGTTTTTGTTCACCTGGTTTGAAAAACCGAGCGGTAGCCGGTTGTCTAAGGAGGGCACGCAGGTATTGGCGTCCTTATTCACGGAGGATACGGAGTATACGCGTTTCAGGCTCGACGCCATCAAGGCGGCGGCGCAGGCGGACTGTGAAACCTACTATGCCTTTTCTATAAATAACGCCGCCGCCGGCTTCAAGGATTCATGGGATTACCTTATCTCTCTTATAAAAGACGATTCAAAGCTTGCCGCCCTTTGCTCGGATATTGTGAAAATATGCGGGAAATACGGCTTTGACGGCGTGAACCTCGGGCTTGAGTTTATAGGCAGGGATGTGCCCATAACCACCGAACAGCACACCAAGCTCGCCAAGGCCCTGTCAAACGCCCTGCGCAAGGAGGGTCTTAAGCTTATAATTTCGGTGGGCGCCGTGCCCAGAGACGCCGAAACGCTCCAGCCCGGCATGTTTTATGACTACACGGCGCTGGGGATGGCCGCCGATTATGTCCATTTGCTGACTTATGACGACACCTCGGTGTCAAGGTATGGAGATACCGGGGTACCGGGCGCGGTGTCCGGCTTAGAGCGCATGACCCGCTGTATTAAATACGCCCTGTACCAGATACCCCGCGAGAAGCTGCTCGTTGGCTTCGGAACGTATGCCATCGACTACACCCTCAACACAAAAACCGCCGAAAATATCACGCGCAAGGAAGCGGACGCCCGCCTTTCAAAGCAGGGCGCGGCGCCGTCGGAGCCGCGGATACTGAATGACCACGGCGAGGACGGCCCTTACAGGGAATACACCGACGGGCAGAAACGCCGGCATCATCTTGCCTTTGATACAAAGGAGAGCTTCGCGCGGAGGATGCAAATGGTCTATGACCTCGGCATGGGCGGCGTTTCCTATTACTGGATAGGCTCTGAAAACAGCGACTTTAACGCCGCGCTCAACGATGTTTTCAATAAAAAATACGCCCGTCCGGTCAGCGAGGCCGACAGCTTGGCGCGGGCTGATTTGACAAAGGCCATAGCGCTTGGCTTCGTGCCGGATTATCTTCAGAGCGCGTATACCGCGAACATTACGCGGGGCGAGCTTTTCGATTTGCTTCGCGGCGTCGCCGAAAAAGCGGGCAAGGACACGTCCTATGAACAGGGCCAGTCGTTTTCCGACAGCGCGGCGCCCGCCGCTTTGTGGGCCAAAAAGGCCGGTATAACGACAACGGATTACGGCAAACCCATTTCGCCGCTCAGAGCCATATCACGTCAGGAGACAGCCGTTACAATAGCGAGGATGGCCAGCCTGCTTTTCGGCAAAAAGCTTGACGGCGCGCCTCAAGCCCCCTACAGTGACCAAAGCAGTATAGCCGGCTGGGCCGCCAAGGAAGTAAACTACGTCTCCTCCATAGGCGTTATGTCCGGCTCAAGCGCCGGTTTCAATCCGCATGGTATACTGTCGCGCCAAGAGGCAATAATAATAGCCATGCGATTCTTGGAAGCAATGAAATAGTTACTTCTGCTAAATCACAAGGCAAGAGCATTTACTAATAAACAATAGCGTCTGTTTATGCAATCTGCGGACGCGCAATGCGCGCCCCTACGCAGGAAAACCATCATATGGAGGTCGTAGGGGCGGCCATTGGCCGTCCGCGCCCTCTTAAAAAGGTAAATGCGCTTGCCCTGTGTAAAACAGGAAATTGTTGATTTTCCTTAAGGGCCGTGTTATTATAAAGCATAGACAGCTCCTGCTTGGTACGTGACGGATCCGTTTTAAACCCACATTTTTACTATGGGATTCCGTATTTCGCGGTTGTTTGCAGGCCTCCCGGCGTGCGCCATACGTTGGACGTTGGAAGCAGTAATATCGTGAATAGGTTGCCCACCTGCGTGAGCGTGCAGGTTATATTGCGGGTTTGCACGGCCGAAGCGGGGCTGAATTTTTCAAACCGTACGAGGGGGTTCGTCCCCCTCGTTTTTTTCGTTTTGGCGAAACGAGACCCACAGCTCCCTTACGCCCATTACTATCAGCAGGCCGCCAAACGCCGGTCTGAGCAGCGTGTCGCCGGCAAAGCGCGAGAGATACGCCGCCGCGCCGGCCGTCAGAAGCCCCGAAAGCGCGGCCGGCCAAAGCACGGGAAACTCTATAAGCCCGCGCCGGATATACCGCAGCAGCGCGCCGGCCGCGACCGGCAGGAAATACAGCAGGTTTATACCCTGGGCGGCCGACTGCGGCACGGAGGAGAACATGGTCAGGTAAAGCACCAGCAGCGCGCCGCCGCCCACGCCCCATGACGACAGCGCCCCCGCCAGCAGACCGGCTATTATGGCCGTCATATCTACGAACCCCGCTTAATCAGGCCCAGCATATGAAGGCCGCCGTATATCATAAACGCCGCCAGCGCGCGCGACAGCCACTTGACGGGTATCCTCTCAAACAGCGCGCCGCCCGCCAGACCGCCGCAAAGACCGCCCAGCAGATAGGGCCACGCCGTTTGCATCGGGAGCTGGCCGCGCGCGTAGTAAAAGGCGGCCGACAGCGCGCACAGAGGCGCTACCGTCGCCACCGACGTGGCGAGCGCGCGGCGCCGGGGCAGCTTGAGCCACGCGGCGTAGATCGGGACGAGGAACAGCCCCGCGCCCGCGCCGAGGAAGCCGTTGACAAAACCGGCGAGGCCGCCGGCCAGCATAGCTTTTTGACGTATCGACATGTTTATCTCCCCAAAAACCGGCGTTTCCGCTCGTGAATACCGATTAAATAAAAATGGAGGGGGCCGCCGCCCTCTCCGGTTATTGTGCGCTCAGTATGGGGAGATAATACAATAGTTACAATAGTTACTTCGTAACTATGTTGAGTTCGCTTCGCGAACTCACGGCTTGGTGGATGCAATAGTTCGCTTCGCGAACTCACGGCTGATTTTTGAGCGACGGGAGGAAGGCTTCTAAAATCAGCGTGGCGGCCACGGCGTCAACGGCGGCCTTGCGTTTCGCGCCCCGGCGGCCGTTGTCGCTCAGCACGCGGTGCGCGTCCATGCTGGTCAGGCGCTCGTCCTGAAGGGCCACCGGAAGCCCGGTAAGCTTTTCCAATTTGGCCGCCAGACCTTCCGAAAGCTTTGCCCGCTCCCCCACGTCGCCGTTCATATGGCGCGGCCAGCCCAGCACGATATGCGATACGCCGCGTTCGGAGCATACGGCGGCCAGCTTGACGGCCAGCGCGCCGCGGCTTTTTTCGGCGATAACAAAGGCGTCGCCCGCCAGCGTACCCGTGGGGTCGGACAGCGCCACGCCTGTGCGGGCGTCCCCGTAATCTATTGCCATCACGCGCGCCAATAATATCGTTCCTTTCAAAATCCGCGGGGCCGTCTTGACAAAAGGGTGTATAATAAAGATGGGTTCATTGTAATCGACCTGCCGGGTAATGTCAACCGGCAACGGAAAGGACGCGCCTGTGAAGCTTCCGAAATTCAAAAAACCTGATATGCGCAACATACGCCGCGCGACGGTTGGCGCCGGGCGCGCGCTTATGGCCGCGGCCGGCGTGGCCGTCAGAGTGCTGGGCACCGGACTTCTTATTTTAGTTACCACAGGGGCCATAACGCTGGTAATCTTTTCTATATATTTTAACCGGTTTCTGGACATTGACATGAACGTTAACCTCAGCGATACCATACTGAAGCAGACCAGCAAAATAAAATATATCGACCCTGAGACTGGCTTGGCCGGCGACCTTGAGACGCTGCACGGCAACGAGAACCGCATAATGGCGAAATATTCCGAGATACCGGCCAGCATGATAGACGCGCTTGTGGCCATCGAGGACAAGCGCTTCTTCCAGCACAAGGGCGTTGACTGGAAACGCACCATAAACGCGGTTATGGAGATGATGACCGGTTCGGGAAGCTCCGGCGGCTCCACCATCACACAGCAGCTTATAAAAAATATTACAAATGAAAAGGACGTAACCGTACAGCGCAAGCTCAACGAGATATTCCGCGCCATTGAGTTCGAGAAGGATCACTCCAAGGAGGAGATATTGGAGTGGTATCTGAACACCAGCTACTTCGGCTCAGGCTGCTACGGCGTTAAGACCGCGGCCATGAAGTATTTCGGCAAGGAGCTGAGTGAGCTTACGGCGGCCGAGTCGGCGGCCATAATAGGCATAACGCAGTACCCGACGCTGTATGACCCTTATCTCAACCCGGACAGGAACAAGGATCGGCAGGAACTGATCCTCTCAGAGATGAATAAGCAGGGCAAGCTGACCGACCCCGAATACCGGAGAGCCAAGGCTCAGGAGCTTGTGCTGGTGCGTTCGGAGGAGACGGATACCGACGGGCATATCCAATCGCGCTATGTTGACCAGATGTTCTTCGAGGCGCGCGACGATCTTGCCGAGCATTTCGACATCCCAAAGAGCATGGCGACCAGCATGTTATACAACGCCGGCTATAATATATACGCGAATATCGACATGCGCATACAGAACATCATCGACGAAGTGTATAACGACGACGAGAATTTCCCGGTGGTCAAGAACTCCGAAAAGCCGCTCAGCTCGATAATAGTTATGGATCCGTATACCGGCGCCGTCCTCGGGCTTCAGCAGCGCGGCGAGAAAACGGGCAATCTGGAGTCCGTTCTGCCCACCATGTCGCAGCGGCCGCCGGGCTCGGCCATAAAGCCCGTGTCGGTATACAGCTGCGCTTTAGACTTGGGTGTGATAACGCCTTACAGCGTGGTGGACGACGCGCCGGTGCGTATGCTGCAGGATCGCATATGGCCGAAGAACTCCACCAACTCATATAATGGGCGCACCAATATCCTAACGGCGGTGCAGGACTCGGTTAACACCATTGCCGTGCGCACCGTGGACACCATAACGCCTCAGCGCTCGTTTGATTTCTCTTATTACACAATGGGCATGAAATCGCTGGTAGAGCGCCGGGAGGTCAGCACCTCAAAGGGCACGCTCATCCAAAGCGATATTGATTTGGCGCCGATGGCGCTGGGCGGACTGACTAAGGGCCTGACCGTCAGGGAGCTTACGGCCGCTTACTGCGCGTTTCCGAACAAGGGCATATACAACAAGCCGCGCACCTACTCGAAGATCACGGACTCCACAGGCAGCGTGATATTAGACAACAGCCCCAAGGCGAACATCGTCACCAAAGAAAAGACCGCCTATTACATGAACACCATGCTTCAGCAGGTGGTAAAGGCGGGTACGGGCACAAGGGCGCAGTTTGGGAATATGACCATCGCCGGCAAGACCGGCACCACGACCGACGACAAGGATCGCTGGTTCATAGGCTATACGCCGCATTACGCGGCCGGCTCATGGTATGGGTTCCTGATTCCGAAGAAAATCACGCTGTCGTCGTCAACCAACCCGGCGCTGGCCATGTGGAAGCTGGTCATGGAGCGCGTGCATGAGGGGCTTGAGCCTGAAAGCTTCTTCACGCCCGAGGGCATCGTCAGCATGTCGTACTGCCTTGACAGCGGTATGGCGCCTACCGACGCCTGCCGTCTTGACCCGCGCGGGCCGCGCTTGGCGTCCGGCATGGTGGCCAGAGAGGACGTCGTGAAAACGCCGTGCAACGTCCATGTGCTGATAGATGTGGACACGTCCACCAACCGGCTCGCGAGGCCGTTTTGCCCGCACGAGAATATCAGGCAGGTCGGCCTGCTGAATATCGGGCGCGGTATGCCGTCCGGCGGCATCGCGCTGCCCGACGAGCAGTATACGGCGCGCTGGCTCGGCCCGGACGGCTTCATTATCCGGCCGTCCATACCCGAGGATATGTTCCACCCGGTGGCGCACGGAATTGACGGCGCCACGGCTTATAACACGTTCTGCCCGGAGCATCTGTCGCCCATAGTTATCGAGCAGCCACCCGATATCCCGTATGACCCCGACGGTACGGACACGGACGACCCCATACCGCCCGGCCCGATAGACCCGGACACGGGGATCCCGCTCCCGCCGGACGACTACCCCATAAGGGACGACCCGCCACCGCCGCCGCCGCCGGAATTCGGCGTTACGGGCTGGTAAATTCTAAAACGGGCCGCTACCGTGAGGCGCGGATTTCGGCCGGCATGGGCACGGCGGCGTCAGTCTCGTTCCCGTGTTCCCCGGCGCCCGCGAGCATCAGCTTGATGCGGTTTTCCTGATTGACCCTTGTGGCGCCCGGGTCATAGTCGATGGCCACTATATTGGCCTCGGGGTGCCGTTTGCGTATGGCCCGTATCATGCCCTTGCCGACAATATGGTTGGGCAGGCATCCGAACGGCTGCGCACACACGATATTAGGCACGCCCGCGTGTATCAGCTCAAGCATCTCGGCTGTGAGCAGCCAGCCCTCGCCCATCTTGTTACGGTCGCTGACATAGCCCTTGATCAGCTCCTTCTTAACGGCGAACGGCTCGGGCGGCCTGAAATCGGGAAAATCTCTCAAGATTCTGATTATGCGTTTCTCAAGGCTCTCCATAAAGCGGGCGAATCTTCCGAACACAAACGCCTTGAGCTTCTTTATGCCATATACCTGCGCGTCCACGATATAGTGGTCGCACATGAACTGTATAAAGCCCATAACGCCGGGCACGACGACCTCCACGCCCTCGCCGCGCAGGAATTCTTCCAGCCCGTTATTGCCAAGCGGCGCGTATTTGACGTAAATTTCGCCCACGACGCCCACCTTGGTCTTTTGAACGCGCCTTACCGGCACGCGCGAGAAGCTTAGGTATATCTCGCGCACGATGCGGCTGAAATGGCTCAATCCGGTCGAGTGGGACGTCAGCCGCTCAACCCATGTCTCAACGAGGCGGTCGGTCTCTCCCGCGTTTATCTCATAGGGGCGCGTCTGGTTGGACGCGTCCATTATAACGTCGCCGTAGAACAGCGCCGAAAGGAGCTGGTATATGATCGGGAAGGTCAGCTTAAAGCCCGGATTCTTTTCCATGCCCGACACGTTAAGGCTTACCACCGGCACATGCGGCATACCGTTGCGCGCGAGCGCCTTGCGCAGCAGGTGTATGTAATTCGACGCGCGGCACCCGCCGCCGGTCTGCGAGATCATCAGGGCGGTCTTGTTTAGGTCATAGCGCCCGCTTTTGAGCGCGTCCATCATCTGCCCGATGACAAGCAGCGCCGGGTAGCAGGTGTCGTTATGTACGCTTTGCAGGCCCTCGGTCACAATTTGCGGGCGCATGGTCTTTAGCAGTACGGCGTTATAACCGTAGCGCCTGAAAATATGCTCAAGCATCTCAAAATGTATGGGCAGCATCTGCGGTATCAGGATGGTGTATTCCTTGCGCATCTCCTTGGTAAACAGCAGACGCCCGCCGTCGCCGTATACAAGCTCGGCCATGCTCTATCCCGCCTTTATTGCGCGCGCGGCAGGCGGTTTTCGACCGCGTAACGCCGCGCCGGATTTTTTTTCATAGCCTCTATGAGGCTGCGCAGGCGAATACGCGCCGCGCCTAAGTTATTCACTTCGTCTATCTTGAGCTGCGTGTAGAATTTACCCGCGCGCTCAAGGATATCCTGAATCTCGTCGGTAGTAACGGCGTCGAGTCCGCAGCCGAAGCTGACAAGCTGTATAAGCTGCATGTCGTCCGTTTGGGCGACCGCCTCCGCCGCGCCGTAAAGGCGCGCGTGGTATGTCCACTGGTTCAGCACATTGACGGGCGTTTTGTAATTCAGGGGGCTTACGCAGTCCTCGGAGATCACGACGCCGCCCAGCGTGGTCAGCAGCTGATGTATGCCGTGGTTGACCTCAGGGTCTATGTGATAAGGCCGCCCGGCCAGCACGAATATGGGCTTGCCGAGCGCGCGCGCCGTCTCTATGGCCTTCGCGCCCATAGAGCGCACGGCGCCAAGGTGCGCGTAATACGCGTCGTAGCCGGCTTGGACGGCGGGGGGTATCTCATGCGCCGGCACGCCGAATTCTTTGTTGAAGAATTCGACGGCGGCCTTTTCAAACGTACGGCGGAAGGCCGGCGCGAAATGCGGGAACAGGAAGCGGGTCTTGCGCATATCGCTCCCGTCCGCGTCGATGCTGTCCATATTGGCGGCTAACAGCTCGGGGTAGTAGGCCACCACCGCGCAGTTATAGTGGTTGTCGCCCGTCCGCTCGTCAAAATTATAGGTCATGCAGGGGTAAAATATGGCGTCAACGCCCTGCTTTACCAGCGATTCGACATGCCCGTGCATAAGCTTCGCGGGATAGCAGGCCGTGTCGGACGGTATGCTGTTCTGGCCCAGCGCGTACAGCTCGCGCGACGACATCCTCGACAGCACGGTCTCAAAGCCCAGCATAGTAAAGACCGCGTTCCAGAATGGCAGATTCTCCCACATGTTAAGGCCGAGCGGAAAGCCTATCCTGCCGCGCGTTTTGGGGCTAAGCGGCTTAACGTCCAATATCAGGCTCTTTTTGAAATCAAAGGCGTTTGGCAGTGAGACGTCCTTGCCGCCCAGCGGCTTGCCGCAGCGGTTGCCGCTCAGGAATTTGCCGTCCGGGAATATGTTTTGGGTCAGCCGGCAGTGGTTAGGGCATATTTTACAGGCAAAGCTGGATGACTTGTGCGTGAAATTCGCGAGCTTCCCGGCGGATATCAGAGCGCTGCGTTCGAGGCCGAGGCCGCGCGCGTACAGCGCGGCGCCGTAAGCGCCCATCAGGCCCGCTATGACCGGGCGCACCACATTGACGCCCAGCTCAAGCTCCAGCGCGCGCAGCACGCAGTCGTTCAGAAACGTGCCGCCCTGAACCACCACCGAGCTGCCCAGAGGCACGCCTACCGGCTGGCGTATGACCTTGTACAGCGCGTTTTTGACCACGCTCATGGCCAGTCCCGCCGAAATATCTGATATGGAGGCGCCGTCCTTCTGCGCCTGCTTGACCGACGAGTTCATAAACACCGTACAGCGAGAGCCT
>Ga0099364_10011673_pt1 | contig 11962 bp, 8 predicted proteins | sample TergutTh196P3_FD_73070 | JGI IMG/M metagenome (GOLD analysis project Ga0099364, IMG submission 73070) | Microcerotermes parvus P3 segment gut microbial communities from Pointe-Noire, Republic of the Congo - Th196 P3 | ecosystem: Host-associated > Arthropoda: Insects > Digestive system > Gut ...
TAACGCGGAATACGCTGACTTTCACGGAAAAATACGGAACTTGTATTTCCGTATTATTCAGCGAAATTCCGTGTGTTCCGTGTTAAAAACAGAAACACGGCTGAAATGTTACCACAAATTGCAAAAGACTGGCACTGTATCATGAAATTTGATATTTTTCTCACACGGAGGCATGGAGGCACAGAGAATCAAGAAGCATGACTCTCTCCTTCGTGCCTTTGTGCCTCTGTGTGAGAAAACAAAATTGTCTTGACAAGGGGATTTATCCCCTTGCTTGCGAAGTTACGGAACAAGTTTAGTTTGATTTCTAAATTTCGGCACCGTCTCTACCAATTCACACCCAGCGTCGCACCGAATTGGTTGTTCGCCGTGTCCTTATACAGTTCGCAATCGTAGTCCAGACGGAAATTCACCCGATTCGACCACTGGGTATTGAGTCCCAGACCAATACGTGCACTGTTGCGTCCCAAAGAGCCGCTCTCCGAATCGAAATGCACTCCCTCCACCGCACCAAACGATGTCCGTACCCTCGCCGAAGTGTCTCCCAACTCTCCTACGTAAAATGCACGAATTTCAGGAGTCCAAGCCATGTGTCCCCAAGAGTAACAGTAGCGCCATCGGGCTCCAATCGGCAACCGCAACGAATCATACTGGCTGCTGTTAATGTTCAGCACCGCCACACCTCCGCCAGACTCCTTGATCTTCGGCGTAGAAATGTGTACATAATGCAGTCCCACACTCGGTACTAACAACGAATTGCCAAGAATTAGTTTGTGTCCGACTTCAATCCCCGCCGACATCATGTCATCGCTATACTTGCTCTTGGCAATGCCCGTGTAGGGGTTAGTGCCGCCGATATTGATGTTACGCTCAGTTTCGTGCCAACCCTTTGAGTAACCGGCATAGCCGTCGATGTAGGTAGTCCCGACCGACCAGCCGCTGTAAAGCATTGTGCGGATTGCGTTGACCCTATCTTCTGAACGGATTGAAGTAAAGTCCTGATACACGTTATCATAAGCAAACGCACCGCCGACGATCATCGAGTTGTTCAGAATCGCTCGATCGATACCGGCAGCAATGCCGAAGGATTGCAGAGAGTAACCGCTGAACTGTTCGAGTTTATTACGTTCCGACAGTTCACCGGTGAAGGTTCCCCAGCGGTTCCACAGTGCGCCGGGAGCCTGCCCGCGAAAACCTGACCGCGACGATTGCACAACCTGCAAGCGGTCGCTGGCACTCGGCAACAGCCGCACAAAACGCTGCTGTAAATTCACGCTGGCAATTTGACCGGCGGCGTAGGCTTCGCCGTGCAGTTGTGCAAAAGCACTTGCAAGGACCTTCACATCGCCGTCCGGCAGACCCGACAGGGCATCGTACAGCGGCTGAATGTCTTCTTTGTCAGTAATCATGTCGATAGCGTCCGCAACATTGTAAGCATTCGGCGAAGCAACGCCGTCAACGAGTCCCGCAAAGTCATCCACTGGAGTTACACTTTTTACAACGATAAAGTAACCATTATCGGCAGTATCTTCGCGAATTTCCTGATCAAATACTGTTGCCCAAGTGTTGTTAAGTGTGAACTTTGTACTATCGGCAAATTCTGCATCACCGGTGATTTTAATCACTTGATACTCTGCATCTTCTTCAGGACTTCCTTCAAGGAATATGATGTCGAGTTTTGCGCCTTGCTTGATAGTTACTTCACCGCCGCTCACCACGAGAAGGTCGGAGTTCGCATCATCGATTTCGTACAGGTCGTACAGGTACGTTGCACCGCTCTTGAAAGTAATACCGCCTTCAGCGTTGAGCGAACCGATGCTGCTGCCGGGAGTGAAAAATCCGCCGCTTTCGATAGTAATAAGACCGGCAATCGTACCATGTCCGCCGAGAGTGGCATCCTCGCCCACTGTAACATCACCGCCGACAAACGCATCGCTTTTGCTTGCACTGCTTCCGACGAGAAGCGTTCCGCCTGTCAGGGTAATATCGCTTTCAGCAACGGAGCCATCCACGATCAGAGTTCCCCCTTCAACCGTTGTGGTACCAGTGTAGTCATTGTTACCTGTCAAGATAAGCGTACCGGTTCCCGACTTGACAAACGAGTGTTCGCCGCCTAAATCGACACCCAGTGTGAATGCCTCGGAGCCTGTATAGTGGAATGTTTTGGTTGCGGCATCGTCTTCGTCGTCCCAATCTATGGCAGCACTAATGACGATCTTATTGCCTTCCCGGTCTCCATTAACGGTTAAAAAACTATCTTCTGACAGACCGTCAACGGTAACGTTGATGGTATCATAAGTCAAGGTATCTTCCGCTTCAATGATTGTCCAACTTTCTTCCAGCATTTCTGCGGAAAACACCAAGCCGGTAATGTTCAGCGTTGCATCGCCGAGGTCAATGTCTCCAGTAGAATGGATCGCCAGAGTGTCCCCTGCCGTCAGGTTAAATGTATAACCAGTCCCTTCCACAATCATTTCGGCAACCGTTACACCGCCTACAACGGTAACGTTTTTGTTTTCTGCGCTATCGCCGAAAACGACCGTATCCCCTGTTTTGAAGTAGGTGTCGAAGTTACCTGCACTCCAATTCAGGTTTTCGTTTGCCGTGCTGCTCCAGACCGACGTTCCGCCCGACCAGTTCAGTGTAGCGTTGCCGACAAGCACGTCATATTTTAGAGCCTCGTCCGTGAAATAATGACCGCCGCGATTGCCGCCGAGGTTCGCCGCTTGGACGACCACATTGCCTTCGCTTATGTCGTACCCGTCGAAACTCATCAACGTATAGGTTTCATTCGTGTCAATGCCGTCGGCATCGACGTTTATATCTGTCGTGCCGATAAAGAACATTTCGCCTGCCGCCGTGATTTTGTTCTCCGCTGACAAGTGTCCGAGTTCGATAGTTGCTTCTTCGAATATCGCCGACTCGACGTTGAGCGTACCTTCGGGCGTTACCGTTCCTTGGAATACTGCGTCGCCGAGCGTTGCTCCGTCTTCCGATGTAAGAGTCGTACCGGCTTCTTGTTCGAAAGTTCCGCCCAGCCGGGCAGTGTCGGTTAAATGCAAGTCGCCTCCCAAATGCCAGAAGCCGCCTTCAAAATCGGAAGAATCACCGGAGAGCATCAAGGTGCCTTCCCCCGTTTTTACAACGAGTCCTTCGCCGGACAGTACGCCTGCGTAAGTGTCATCCAATTCTTGTGCGAATTTCAACACGGCATCAGCATGAACTTCGGCATCGCCCGGCAGACTTTTCGTGTTGACAAGCAAGTATCCTTCCTCAACGACGGTGCCGCCGTCGTAGGTATTGTCACCCGTTAGATAGAGCCATCCTTCCCCCTTTTTGGTCAGCGTTCTCCCATCCCATTCTCCGCTGCCGTCCACGTTTTCCAGATTAGCACCAAGAGTAAATACTTCTCCTTCTTCGTCAATCGTGAAAGTTCCGTGTGTCTGCGTTGGATCGGTCGAGTACCAAGCCAAAACGGTGGCGACTTTAATCGCATTATCCTCCTCATCGAAATAAGCCGAGGCGGAAAGGAAGTCCACCGATGATTGATTCAGTATGGTAACGGCAGGATTAAAACCGCTCAAAGTGCCGTCTGCCAAAATCACAGTAGGATCGTCCTCCGTCTTGCCATAAGTGTCGCCGGGAGTGTAGCCGGTAATGTTCAACACGGCATTGCCGAGGTCAAGGTCGCCGCTAGCATAAATGGCGGGATTGTCCTCATTTATCGTCAAGTTAAATGTGTAACCTGTTCCTACGGTCATCGCCTCCACACTCACGCCGTCTGCCGTTACAGTAACCTCTTTGCCGCCTTCAACTCCAAAGACTACCGTGTCGCCGTCTTGGAAATACGTGTTGAATTTGAATACGTCTTCGGTAGTACCGACTTTCCAGTTGACGGCAGCGGTATCCCAGTCCGACGTTCCCGTCCATGTGAGTACGGCGGGTCCGGTAATCATTTCATACACCAAAGCAGTATCCGTAAAATAAGTACCGCCGCGATTGCCGCTGTCAATATCGCCAGTTTCAACGACTGTTACATTACTGTTGCTCCCGTTGGAGGCGGCGAACATCAGCAACGTATACACGCCTATCTCGGCACTGGAAACGTCGATGTTCACCGTTGTCATACCGTTAAAGGTCATGTCGCCCGATGCAACAATCATATTTCCCTCTGTTATCGAGAGGACTCCGAGATTGACCGTTGCACTTTCAAACGTTGCCGATGCAACATGGAGCGTGCCGGTCGGCGTTACAGTTCCTTCGAAAGTAGCGTTTTCTAGCGTTGCTCCGTCTTCCGATGTAAAATTTGCCCCGGCATTTTGCACAAAATCGCCGATCACTTGCCCTTCTTCAGTCAGATGCAACGTACCGCCGCCGGTAAGGATAGTTTCTCCGCTCACATTGATGTTATTGAGCGTTAAGGTTTTACCACCGGCAACGTCAAGCGTAAGATTGCCGCCCGTAAGGTAAATGTCGTTATCAGTGAAAGTGCTTCCGCCATCGGTGCTGACTTGGTTGCCGCTAAAAACGACATCCTTGTCCACTGCTTTAATGGTAAGGTCAGTGTTAGTCCAAATCGCACCGCCTTGAGCGGTTCCGCCATCGCTGATCGCCTTGTTGCCGATGAAGTTAGTGTCGGTGATGACGGCACTCTCTGCATTGCTAAGGTGTAAAGCACCGCCGTAAGCCTGAGCGGCACTTTTTGTTTCGGCTGTGTTGCCGATGAAAGCCGCATCGATAATGATCATTTCTTTTGCATTACTCCTCATACCGCCGCCAATGGCATTACCGGTGCCCTCATTGACCGCTTGGTTATTTTCGATTGTGCCGCCGATAATTTCAACACTTTTGAAAACATCCATAGCCACACCGCCGCCGTAAACACCGCCGTTGCCTGTTGTAATCACGGCAGTATTTTCGATGAAATCGACATTATCAAACCTGATATGTCCAGTAACGTTTGGCGGAGTTGCTGGTTCCCAACCCGGATCATTTGTCCAATAGTGAAGGAGGTACAGACCGCCGCCGCTGGCGCTGGTTGTACCCTGTGCGGTCGAATTGGTAAAAGTGCTGTTTGTAATCTCAACGTAGCCGCTGACATTCTGGATTGCCGATGCACCGTATGCTTCACCAGCAGTGAATTTGTGCCCTGCACCGTTGAAAATCAGATTATCTATCTCAACGTTTTGCCAAGTCCTGAGACTCAAAAGGCGAGCGGTGGTCGCTGTCCCTTTTTCTAATGTAATCTGTTCGCTTAGCACTCCTTCGAGACGTATCGAACTCAGTATGCTGGAGTCGGTAAGCCAAACCATCTCGGCATTAGCATCGCCGGGGCCAGGGGCGTTGGAATTCGCCCCAAAACCAACGGCTGACACTCCGTCCAGGTCGGTTGTGATCGTAATTGTGTACAATGATTCAAAGAAATCAGGCGTACCGCTCCACGCTTCGTCTCCCCATTTTTTAGTATTGTAGTTCTGAATAGCGGACAAATATGCTTGAAGGTCATCAGCGTCGTCGCCTTCTTCAATAACGAGAGTGTTTTCCGGCGGGTCGCTCGCGATTGCAGCCGCATGTGCGGCACAGAGCCATACGAGTGCGGCGGCAACGACGAGTGCGGCGTTAAACCATTTTCCGATGTTGCCGGGAGCAGCAAAAGTGCGGCACTCCATTGTGTGAGGACTGCCCTGATTACCTAAATTAACGCGATTTTTCGTCATATTTGGGGGGATTGTTGATTTTAACGATTGTTCCGATTGTAGGGAATCGGTAGGAAAGAGCAGAAACTTTACCGAAAATCGGGAATTTTGGGAAAAATACAATGTAGGCGAAATCTCCGCTGCACGAAAGCGGCTGGACAATCAACGGCATATACAGCAAACAGAGCCCGGTGCGGTAGCACCGGAGCTTCCGCACCGGGCTCTGTAAACTTTTTAAATGTAACACTTCAGCCGAAACTGTTTTTTTGACGCGAAACACGCTAATTTTCGCGAAACAATGCGAAAACACAAGTTTTATGCTGTTTAGCGAGGGTTCGTATGGTTCGCGTCAAAAAATTGGCTCACGGCTAAAATGTTACCATTTACCACATTTTACACACGTCAAAATGTGGTAAATGAAGGTTGTTTTGTTCGGAAAAATGAGGTAAAAATGAAGTTGCCGGTTCAATATCGAAAACTATATCACTGCGCTGTAGTACTACCCACGCACCCCCAATGCTCAAACACACTTATCCTATCCATGAAACACAAGTCCGGGTCAGGTACAAAGAAACCGACCAAATGGGAGTGGTCTATCATGGAAACTATTTTACATTCTTTGAAATTGGACGCACCGAATATCTGCGGAGTTGCGGTCATACCTACCGGAAAATGGAAGAAGAGGGAGCCTTTGCGGTAGTAGTCAAAGCAGAGTGTTCATATCACAAGGGCGCAAAGTATGACGATTTGCTGACAATCAAAACGACGATTAAGCGGATTACACGGGTAAAAATTGAATACGAACATCACATTTATAGAGACTCCGAACTGCTGGCGACGGGACACATTACATTGGCGTTTGTCGACTCCGAAGGAAAAATCCGAACCGCTCCCAAGTGGATACAAACAGAAGAGTAGTCCCACACCAATCCTAAAATCCTGAAATTGAAAATATACCTAAACTTTTGCAAACTAGCAAACAGTGGAGGAGTGATACCGATCTTGCCCCCCGCTGGCAATTTTTCTATACTACGTGTAGCGGTTATGCCGACAAAACGTCCCCCGCTGTGCGTTTAATCGGCACGACTAGCGGAAACAATGGAATTAACCAATACAGAATCCCGAAAGGAGAAGTAGGATTTTCCTTTCCTTCGACATTTCCGTTTGGTTAATTCAGGCAAAATAGAGAAGATTTGTTTGCGTTTTCAGGAACATAATGTACAATAGAGAAAGGAAGGAACCTATGAAAAATTGGATTGGTACGGTCGTTTTGATTGGTGTGTCAGTAACAGTAGGACTGTTCCTTTCACAAACGTGGGAGCAGGTTCTCGGACAGCCCGGCAACTTTTTTACAGAAGCCCCGCAGGTTGTACTGCGGCAGCAAGCCGAATTGCCGAAGTGGTGTGTGGACTTCGTAACTCTGCCGCCTTTGCAAGGGGAGAGTCTGCCGCGATTCCGAGTGATCACCGTCGTGGACACGGAAACAAAAAAAATTGCCGTGTACCACCTGGACATGTCCACCGGCGGGGTGCGGTTGCTCAGTGTGCGGGACATTCAGCCGGATTTAAGACTCGACCAATTTAATGCAACATCGCCGTTGCCGAGCGAAATCATTCGTGAAATACAGCGGATCGATGGAAAAAGTATGTGAAATAACATCGACAACGGAGGATAACGGTAATGGTCAAAGCAGGTGCGGAATACTACAACTTGGAAAAGGTCGCCGAAGTGCTCTCCGTCCCGACGGCAGAAGTCAACCGCTTGCGGGAACAGGGCAAACTTCGCGGATTCCGCGACGGAAGTGCCTGGAAGTTCCTTAAAGAGGACATTCACACTTATCTTGCAGAGTCGATTAGGGCACGAAGTGCCGGTGCGGGCAGTCAAGCATCGGGGGATAGCGATTTCGATCTGGCAAGTAGCGACGCTGCCTCCGCCTCTTCATTTGACCTCCTGATGGAGGATGCGGCATTGCCGGACGACTCCGATCTCGTCGCAATCGCACCGGCGCACTCCAAGTCGGACTTAGACCTGGCGGCGTTAGATCAGGAAGACAGCGACCTTGCGTTGGCGGAAGAGACGCAAATTTCGTCGATGGTGATGTTAAAAAAAGCGAAGGCACCGGAAGAGCCGAAAAGCGACGCTATTCAGAAAGACGATGATTCCTCCGCGCTGCTTCTCGCCGCAGGTCCGGAATTTCACGAAGTTGAGTTAGACGAGCAAGACTCCGTCTTGGATGCGGGGAGTTCTTCGCCTCAACTGGGTCTTGCCGGCGACGGCGAATTCGACGTTCTTCTTTCCGCCGAAGACGATAACATTTTGCAACTTGACGAAGAAAAAACGGAGGCAATAGCCCCGCCAATGGTGGAAGATTTTGATCTGGAACCTTCGGCACAAATGGCGGGAGATGACGACTCGGAGAGTTCGTCTCAAGTGATTGCGATTGACGTAGGACTTTCATCGGTCGTACAAGACGAAGAACCGTTTGGGGGGGACAACTTCAATTTCATGGAGTTCGACAGCGGAGTTCACACCCCGTCTGCGCCTGCCGCCGTAACGAGCGATCCCTTTGGCAACGGAGCAGAAGCGGACGCGTTGCCGATGCCCGATGTCTTTACGCCGCCGCCCGCCGTATCGCCGGCACCGGCAAAAAAACCGGCAGTAACAGAAGAAGAATACTCGACCGGAATGTTGATCACGCTGGTTTGTGCCCTCGTATTCCTATTGCTCCCCGGACTCATGTTGATCGATCAAATGGTAAGTATATGGAGTTGGAATGAACCGTTTTTCCTCAATAGTATGTTGATGAGTACGATTGCCGGCTGGCTGGGATTGTAGTTGACCGCCTTGCACTCAACCGCCAAAATCGCTAGAATCAAGAGGGATTCGGCAACGTAGAAGTTTTGTTCGATGTTAGAAATATGGCAAAGGAACAGAAACAACCGGAACCGGCACCTGCCCTGGATACTTCTGAAGTACCGGGACCGCCGAAGTCTTACCGTTTGCAGATTGTACTTGCACTCACGGCACTCGTTTTGTTCGAGACAATCGTGCTATTGTTGCTGTTACCGACTAAAGAACAAACCCAAGCACGTACTAATGGACATTTTACAGAAGTAATTACTGATCCGCCCGCTGTAAGACCAAGAGATCCGATGGTCGAAAAGCCTATCGGGTCGGGTCCTATTAAGGTCAGAATCACACAAAACGACTCAAACGTGTTAATCTCACTGGTCATGCACGTACATGTGCGAAAGAGCGAAGAAAAACGTTTTCAGACTCGGTATGACCAGTGTGTGCAAGAGATTATTGACCGAGTGGGGATTATATTAAGAGGCGCAACGTCCGCTGAACGGGGGGAAGTAGCACTGTCAACGATCAGGGAAAGGGCAAAGCGGGAAATCAATGAGGTGCTTAAAACCCCCTGGATTCAGCAGGTGTTAATTTCCGAATTCACAGAAGAATCGAGTTAGAAAGGAAGCGTAGAAGATAACAGAGCCGCAATCTTTAGATTGCGGACTCTGTTGGTGTTTAGGAGGACAGTTATGTCAGATGGCGGTGCATTAGATCAGAGTGAGATAGAACGTCTTCTCAGCGGGATAGGCGGCGGAGCGACTCCGCCATCGCCTACCGAGCCGCCTGTTCTCGCTTCCGATAGCGGGGTGCTTAGTCAAGAAGAGTTGAACGCACTTTTCGGTAGTGTGGCTTCGCCTCCACCGCCTGCTCCTCCGCCTCTGTCTGCTCCTCCGTCTGCTCCACCGCCTCCGCCGCGAGCAGAGCCGCCTCCGTCTGCTCCTCCGCCGCCCGCCGCTCCGGCATTTTCCGGCGGCTGGGGAGATGCACCCGCCGCGAGTGGTTGGGATGTGCCTGCCGCCTCGATGGAGTTGGCTGACGAAGACGAGGATGTGGGAATTCCCCGAGGCGATTTGGACTATCTCGGCAGAAGAGCAGAAGATTCAATAAATTCTATTGCGGCGATGCCGATGAATTTGCCGACCGAGGTGATTGAGTTTCAGTTTCCCGAATTCGGCGGCACGGTGCCTAGCTCGGAGCATACGACTCTTGACCTCATTAGCGAGGTTGATTTAGATGTCAAGGTCGAACTGGGGCGGACGTACATGTATATTGAGGATGTCTTAAAACTCCGCCGGGGGTCGGTCGTACCTTTGGACAAAATGGCGGGGGAGACGGTCGACATTTACATTAACGGTCGTTTGTTAGCGCGAGGAGAGGTTTTGGTCATGAACGAAAACTTCTGTATCCGCGTTGCCGAACTTCTTGCTGGAGCGATCCCGATGGAGTGACCGTTCTACTCTGTCCGCCCGCTAACTAGTAGTGCGCCCGGCTTGGTTCTGGCATTTGAAATAGGCTTGTTTTTCGAAAGTGTAGCAACAAAGTTGCCGGTATTACAGCCCCGGCGGACAAAAAGTTCACAGAGCCCAGAGCGGAATCTCCGGTGTTGCCGCACCGGGCTCTGTTTGTTCTTTATTGTAGCATAATAGAGCGGAGCCGCAATCGGAAGGTCGCGTCAATGCGTCTATGAAAGCCGGGAGCGCAGCAACGCGCAGCGACCGGATTGACCGGAGTACCGGCTAAATGATTTCGCTGTTCTTACTGGATAGCAAACGTTGGTTCACCAACAAGTGTCTCGCCGTTCCAAGTTCTGTGCCATTCTTCGGTATCGATTATTCGACAGCAGTACAATTCGTGGAGGACTTGAAAGTGGCGAACCCAATTATGTCATACTCGTTCGTGCCCGGAACGATGGCTTTTTCACCGTTGAAACATGTGCCATACATTCCGGTTTTGCAGTGGTACATATAACCACAAAGAATAAGGCTATTCCAAACAGCGTGATCATTTTTGTTACCCACCGCTGTGTTAGTGTAGGAATAAATACTTCGCACAACTAGAACTGATGCGCGCCCCATTTCGCTTTCGCAATCGTCAGAATCGATATCGTGGCACCACCTACCATCAATGTAACTGTTGCACTTCAGGTAGTTTTCTTTGTATTCTGACGGAATGCGGTCATTACAAGGCACGGCAATTGCAACCGTAACCGCTACCATAATCGCCAAAATCATGGCACTGATGCCAAGCACAAAGGGCAACGTTGGAAAAAAATCCTTCTTCATAATACATCTCCTTTCGAAGGCAAGGGTTAAAAGTGGTCAATTACTCCTACGCAGGAGCATCTGAATCCACTTCATGAGGATAAAAATTGCAATGAGGGCAAAACCTATTCCATTGACAATCCAAAATACTTTTCTGCTGTGTAGGTTTACGGGTTTGAAAACATACGGGATATTATCGACAAGTTCCTTGCCGTCCCAGTACTTTATCTCGCCAAACGCAGCCACTTGGTATCCGACGGGGATTCCCAATCCAGCAGGGGTAAATGGTGTTTCGTCTTGTACATCAAATTCAATAGAATCTACAACAGTTTCTTCTTCGGAAACATTGTTTTTTACCCTGTGCCTATGAAAAATTTTTTGAGGAAACCATACACTTCCCTTATCTGAATCGAACATACCCAGTATAACAGAATAATCAATATATAAACCACGCATTTCGGATTCGACTTTGCTTTGAACAAGATTGAAGCCTTTCTGGGGGTTAAACCAATGCGAACCTGAAATTCCCGCTCTACTAACTTGATAAGAAACTTTATAGAGTTTTTCTCCGTCAACATAATCAACACTGACGTTGTAATTTTCCCCTAATGGGTTATAAAAATCATCCAGGAGGGTATCATAATTGAAACTTTTCGTTTCCATAATATCGAATCCATTCACGTCAGTTCCGATACGTCGCGGGTCAAGTGTGTTAAAAGGTTGTTCAAAAGGGAGATTAAGGGTCAAACTGTTTCCATCATTAATCTCAGAAGTGTTAAAAACACCGCCGCTTTCTGGAGTCTTGATGGAAGGATGCCGAAGGAAATAGAAATCTGGTGTTGACAGGTGTTGGTAAAGCCGGACGTGAGAAGTTTCTGAATTGGAAAGGGTTTCATCACAGCGCACACGTCCCCTGTCATACGCGAAGAAAAAATGCCGTTTTATCTCTGTACGATGTGGTCGAACAGTATGAACTGGCATTGCCACCGTAACCTCCGCCCGCATGTTTTCAATCGCCATGCGGTAATCATACATCCGCTTGATAAGTTCCGGCACGCTGGGCAACTCCTCGGCAAAGCAAGGGACGCAGAAAACAAAGGTAACGAAAGTGAATAAAAATCGTCTGGTCATGGCATTAAGGTTCACAGGTTA
>Ga0099364_10011674_pt1 | contig 11962 bp, 11 predicted proteins | sample TergutTh196P3_FD_73070 | JGI IMG/M metagenome (GOLD analysis project Ga0099364, IMG submission 73070) | Microcerotermes parvus P3 segment gut microbial communities from Pointe-Noire, Republic of the Congo - Th196 P3 | ecosystem: Host-associated > Arthropoda: Insects > Digestive system > Gut ...
ACAGCTCTCCCAAAGGGAGAGCCAAGAGTGTCCTATACAAACTCTGTGTGTGTCCCCGTAGGGTACGCACCCCCGTGCGTACCGTGGTTTCATACAAATTCCGTGAGTGTGTTCTTGCCTCTCCCTTTGGGAGAGCTGTCACGCCTTGGCGTGACGGAGAGGGCGTGTAGGGATGACCGCCCTCGGTCATCCGTGTTCATCTTGGCGTGACGGAGAGGGCGTGTAGGGATGACCGCCCTCGGTCATCCGTGTTCATCTTGGCGTGACGGAGAGGGCGTGACAGAGCAGGAATCTAACTATTTTATGGTGGTGTTATTTTTGAAAAACAAACCCGTGCAAACATTTGATTATGATAATTTAGGAACTGACAAGACGGGCAGTGTCCAAAAAACCGCAGTTATCAGGGCGCTGATTTTTGCGATCAGTTTGGTTAGCTCTAACGCTCGGCTGTTAGGGTCGTTTTCGCCTTTCGGACTTGCCCTTGCCGTGGCTCTCCCGTGGGAATACTGCTATATCTCCTTTGCGGCAAGTATCCTTGGGTATTTTATGTTCGGGTCGCTGTCGGAAAACTATGTCTACATAGTCGCCCTTGTTATAGCCATGAGTATAAAGACGGTGCTGAGATCCAACCGCAAATTCAACAACAACCCCGCAGCTCTGTCGGCCGTAACCATGCTCTGCCTTGTCGCTACAGGAGGAATATCACAGTTTACCATAGCCGGCACAGGATCATATTCCTTTGTGCTGAAACTCTGCGAAGGTTTACTCGGCGGCGCTATGACATTTTTCAACCTTACCGCTATAAAAGCCGCTATGCAAAAGCGGCATCCTGCCGTCTTTAACCTCATAGAGCGGACAAGCCTTTGCGTTATAGGTATAGTCATTCTTGTGTCGCTTGCTGATATTAGGTTTTTATATCTCAATCTCGGCAGGGTTTGTGCTATACTAACCGTCTTGGTATGTATGCACAAGCGAGGGTATACGGGCGGTGCCGTCAGCGGAATAGTCGCCACTCTTGCCCTGTCGCTATTTAACCCCTCCCTTGCGGTTAGCGCTTGTATTTTTACTGTAGCAGGATTTATAGCGGGGGTTTTCCGATCATTCGGCAAGACGGGTCAGGTAGCGGCATTTGTCTGTGTCAATGCGTTCGGGGTATTTGTGATGGATATATATATGCTATCGGGTATGCTCGATATATTCACGGCAACGACGGTGTTTATGTTCATTCCCGCCCGATTTATGGATATGCTCTTTATAAATGAGCAGAAGAGCCGCTCTCCCATCTGGCAGGGGGGAGGACTGTCCTCTCGGCTGGAGTTTTCATCAAGAACCCTGAACGAGCTTCAGGATTCTATAGAAAACGTATCCCGCAAGATGGATTCGATCGATTCGGGTGATATTTTCAGCGTATTTACCAAAGCAGCAGATAAAATATGCCGAAGATGCGGGTTTAACACACACTGCTGGGTCAACTCATACAACGATACCATGCTGGCGTTAAACAGCATGACCAAGACACTGCGGATGGACGGAACCATTACAACCGATAACATTCCTGCTGTGCTGGCACAAAAGTGCTGTCAGCTGGAAGCCTTTACAGGAGAGATAAATCTCAACTACAAGGATTTCAGCCTATGCGAAAACGCCTCCCGCCGTATCGGGGAGGCTCGGATGGTAGCGCTCGAACAATTTGATGCAATGGCAAATATGCTGATGGAGATTAGCCGTGATTTTGAAGAGATAGTGAGATTCGACGACGATGCCGTTGTGAAATGCAAAGAGATTCTACTCAACTACGGCATAGATTGCAGAGAATTGTGCTGTCTTGTGGATAAATACGGACGTATCTCTATTGAACTCTATCTTGATTCGGGGTTTACAGCCGACTATAAGCTGATCACCTCCGCCTTCTCAAAGGCACTCGACCGTGAGTTCGACCTGCCAAGCGTTATGACGGCTATGGGTAAAACAAAGGCGGCATTCTTTGAACAGGCAAACTATACCGTGGAGTTCCACGTTTCACAGCAGAACGAAGGCAACAACAGAATTTGCGGTGATACATATGAGTATTTTACCGATGCGAAGGGATTCGCCCATCTTATCCTCAGCGATGGAATGGGAAGCGGAGGACGCGCGGCAGTCGATAGCGTTATGACCTGTGCCTTGGCACTCAAGCTGATCAAGGCAGGGTTTGGATTTGATTCTGCAATCAAATTTATAAACTCATCCTTTTTAGTAAAATCCCGTGACGAATCGCTCGCAACCCTTGACATAGCCTGCATAGATCTCTATACGGGAGAGCTAAAGTTTATGAAAGCGGGTGCGGCAAGTTCGTTTATACTAAAAGGAAAGAATGTAATCAAGGTAGATTCGGGTTCGCTCCCTGTCGGTATTCTCAGGGGGGTAGAGTTTGAGAAGAAATCCTTCAGCCTATCCGGCGGTGATGTTGTCGTGGTTGTTTCAGACGGTGTTTTGGCATCGGGTGACGAGTGGATAGCGGCCGAGCTTGAACTGCACGGCAGCAAGAATGCCGGAATGATAGCCGAAAGCATCTGCCGCAACGCCGGACGCAGAAGAACAGACGGTCATAGTGACGATATAACCGTAATGGTTGCAAAGATGAACAAGAACAAGTAGCTCAGCCTATAAAGGCATCATGCACGGCGGTAAGCGCCTTTTTGCCGTCCTGCCTGTCTATGAGTACCGATATTTTTATTTCGCTGGTAGAGATCATCTTGATATTTATTCCTGCATCAAATAATGCCTCAAACATCTTAGCGGCAACTCCGGGATTGGATTCCATCCCTGCACCGACGATGGATACCTTGGATACATCCTCCTCAACCTCTATGCTTTGTGCATTCAGCAAGGGCAGGATAGGGTCAAGGCACTGTGTTGCAAACTCCCGCTGTTCAGAGGGGATGGTAAAGCTAATATCCTTTGTACCGTCCCTCCCGACAGATTGCAGTATTATATCCACATTGATCTTCTTTCCGGCAAGAGCCGAAAATATCTTAAAAGCAATACCCGGTCTGTCGGGTAATCCTATAAGAGAAAGCCGAGCCACATCATCATCCTTGGCAACGGCGGTTACAAGCATCTTTTCCACAAAAACAGCCTCCTTAACCCTTGTTCCGGGTTTATTTTCATAGCTTGACAATACCTCAAGATTCACGTTGTATTTTTTAGCCATCTCAACCGAACGGTTGTGCAAAATCTGCGCTCCGAGGGTGGCAAGCTCAAGCATCTCGTCAAACGAAATGACATCTATCTTCTTAGCGGTATTTACAATGCGGGGATCGGCGGTATAAACTCCGTCTACATCGGTGTATATCTGGCAAACATCCGCCTTTAGCTCAGCCGCAAGCGCTACCGCACTTGTGTCGGAACCTCCCCGCCCCATGGTTGTAATATCGTCATACTTGTTGATTCCCTGGAATCCCGCCGCAATAACTATCTTTCTCTGGTCAAGCTCCTTGCGTATTCTCTCGGAATCTACCCGTTTTATGCGGGCTCCGCTGTAGTTAGAGTCGGTATAGAATCCCGCCTGCCATCCCGTAAGAGAAACCACGGGGAATCCGAGCTTTTCTATAGCCATAGCAAGCAGGGACATGGATATTTGCTCCCCTGCCGACAAAAGCACGTCCATTTCCCGCTTGGACGGAGAGTTGTTGAGCTGACGGGCCTTTGCAATAAAATCGTCTGTAGTATCCCCTTGTGCAGAGACTACGACAACCACATCGCTTCCCGAACTATAGGTCTTTGTGATTATATCGGCAACATTCTGTATGCGTTCGGCATCCTTAACCGAACTCCCGCCGAATTTTTGTACTATTAAACTCATGCTTTGTTCCTTTACTAAGTATTTTGTTGCGGGGAAAAACACCCGCCGCTGCGATAACCACGGATGACCGAGGGCGGTCATTTATCTCTGTAATGAGAACCGCATTGTATTATTTCTAAATATTTTTCTTCGTCTGTTTCCTTAATCCTGAATACAATACGATTTTTTTCGTCAATCGTAACACTCCAACTTCCTGAGAGATCATGCTTTAGAGGTTCGGGGTTCCCTATGCACGAATAACCATTTCGTTCTATGCTCTTAATTAATTTGTTGATTTTTTTAAGAGTTTTTTTATCTTCCGCTTGCCAATAAACATAATCTTCCCAAGCTTCTTCAAACCAAATCTTTTTCATTCGTCTTCTACCTCGATGAGTTCATGTTCTATTCCTTGACCTGCATCTAACGCAATTATTCCACGACGTATACGCTCCATGTTTTTTTCCGAATAAAAAGGATTGACATTAACATCGAGAGTGAATGGTATCTTTTGCTGCCGTACCGCAGTTTTAGCAAAGATTGTAAAAGCGGTAGTCATATTCATGCCTATTTCGTTAAAAAGCGTTTCAGCCTGCTTTTTTAATGATTCGTCCATACGAATAGTTATACTTGTAGTTGCCATAACAACCAACTCCTTTGTTTTAATTGTACAGCATATCGCAGTCTTTGTCAATACAACGTCAACAATAAAACTTTATATCCGTTTTGAAATGCCTTTGCCATTCTTCGCATATATCCGAATGATGTATCGACAAAACATCGAATATTTCATTTAAATCATTCTTTACTATCCTGCTTTTGTTGTTTGCTATTATATATCCGCCACTTTTAGTAAGCCATATTTTAGTAGCATTAGATGTCGGCTTCTTTTTGGCGATATGAATGTGAATTGGTTCGTTAAACTCGTTCGACCAAAAGAATATAACATAGCCTCCTATTCTATACAGATTTGGCAACGCTCAGACCTCCGTTTGCTGCGTATTTGAAAAACAAATGCACTCCGTTCTTTACTATTTTTTCAAAATGCTCAATCTCTTTATCGGAATATCCTTGCTTAATTGTCCATTTGTATGACGGAAGTGTGCATCTTGCCATATCAAATCCATAATCTCTCGGACGTTCAAAATGAACCTCGATATATTTATTCTCACCATTCCCTAATAAATGCGAATGTGTGATTAAGGTTTCGTCCGCAAGTGTAATATATGGATACATCATAATTAGTTGCCCCCTAAAAAATTCAACAATCAGACACACGAATCATGTTTATGAGAGTTATTTTGTTGTTGCGGCATTTTTTTATTAGGTTCTCCATTTCGGATTCGCTCATAATCTTGGTTATTACCGCAATCTCATCGGCGGATTTGTTATCTAGCTTGATGAGTTTTGCATCGGAGAAAAGATTCTCGATGGAATTTATATCACCGCTTAACCGCAGATAGAATGCCGAACTGTTCGTAGCAAAATCCGCAACGGGATTGGTGTTATCATCCGTCCACATGAGCGATTTGCAGGTACCTCCGGAAGTGACGGCGTTGATAATATCGGCCGCAACGGCGCTAGCCGTGGGAAGTTTTCCCGCTCCCTTGCCGTAAAAAACCACATCTCCGGTTGCGTTTCCCCGCACAAGAATACCGTTGTATACATCGTCTATGCCCGAAAGCTGGCTCTGACAGCTTACAACAGCGGGGGTTACGGCCATTTCAATCCTGCCGCCGATGTTTTTCGCCTTGGCTATAAGTTTGATAACCCCGCCGTACTCCTTTATATATTCCACGTCTGCCAGCGTAATATCCCTAATCCCCTCGGTATGCACAAATTGCGGGTATATATGCTTGCCGAACACGAGTGACGCCAGTATACATATCTTGCGGCAGGCATCGTGACCGTCTACATCAGCAGATGGATCACGCTCAGCATATCCCAGGCTCTGTGCAAGAGAAAGGGCGTCGTCAAAGGACATGGATTGGTTGATCATCTTGGTTAATATAAAATTGGTGGTGCCGTTTAATATGCCCGCTATCTCTGTGATTTCGTTAGCCGACAGGCACTGATGCAGAGGGCGTATTATAGGTATGCCGCCTCCGACGCTTGCCTCGAAAAACAGATTGACATTGTTCTCTCTGGCAATCTGCAACAGGACTGCGCCTTTTTGTGCGATAAGCTCCTTGTTGGAGGACACAACGCTCTTCCCGCTCTCAAGCAATGCCTTTACATACTCATAGGCAGGAGAAATCCCGCCGATAACCTCAGCGACAACGCTTATTTCGGGGTCGTTCAGTATATCCTTAAAATTCCTGGTGAATTTATCAGCGTATGAACATTCGGGGAATTTTCTTATATCGAGTATGTATCTTATCTCGATGGGGCCGCCGCATTTTTGCTCGATTCCCGCAGCGTTTTTTTCAAAAACCTCCACAACACCCGAGCCGACAACGCCATGACCCATAACAGCAATGTAATTCAAACAATAAAACCTCTACTTTCAACATCGTGGGATTCACGAAAGGACGGGACGGACAATTGACAATGGACAATGTACAATTGACAGTTATAGTACGGTACGCACAGGGGTGCGTACCCTACAATCCGTGACAACCACGGACGAACGGAGTTCGTCCCTACGAGTCTGTTTTTATTTCTTCGTTTGATTCTGTATTCGTATCTTCGTTTTCTTTATCGGCATTGTTGGAGTCGATGGCTTCGAGCAATTGGTGATACCATACGAGCGAATCTATAAATGCCTGGTTTACCTCTTCTGTATCAATGCCGTTGCGTATTATGGTTATAGAAACCTTGTTCCAATCGGCACGCTCATATGCGCTCATAAACTCCAGCACTTCGTACAGTCTGCCGGATTTTTGCACCAACGCCTCATGTACGATCTTATCCACCGATATTTCGTTTATAGCTTCTTCCATCGGCTTTTCGAGAATGACGTCAAGCAGCGAGAAGAGACCCGCCATAAACAGGCTGTTTTGGAATACGGCAAGATCGAATATGATAGCAAGGTTTTCGGCAAACTTAGCCCTCATCAGTGACAGCTTTGTGATTTCGTTAGGACGATCGTCTGCAAGACTTACCGATATAGCGATCATCGCCCACTGCCGCACCGTCTTCTGTCCCAAAAAGGCAACCGCCTTGTTTATCGAGTCTATCTTACTGCGTTTTCCGGTTATGCCGGTGTTGATAAATCTCAGCAGTGATATAGAAAGGGCCAAATCCCTCTCGATAATGTCGGCGATATTCTCAAGGTCAAAGTCCTCCTCGTTTACCATCTTGAGGAGCTTGAGTGCATTAAACTTGACCGGAGAAATCTCCGAGACACCCTTTGTTATCGGCTGATTATAAAAATCACCCGTGAAGAGCATATTTTTATCCTTTGCAAGACGATCGAACGAATAGGTATCCGAGACATTCTTGATGATTATAAACAGGTCCGGGTATTTTTTCTTAATATCACGCATATCTTCTTTGAATCGTATAGACTTTAGGTCAAGCATTATGTAGGACACAAAACCAAGCAGGTCAAAGTCGTTGTTCTCAGGCGGAAAACCGTTGATGGCAAACTTGAATCCCGCATTTTTAAGAGACTCCAGTCTCTCGAGCAGGTCATTGTCCAGGACAATATCATAGGGGAGAATAAAGACCAAAGAACTCGGATTATGCGGAGTTTTATTCAATCGGTCGGTCAGAAGATGGAAGAGATTGATCTCCAGGAGCAGCGGAACACTTCCGGCAAAGGGTTCTATGCCTACCTCGTCGATAAGGTCAAGCTCAGGCGAAAAATAAACCTCGCTCTTGACCCGGAAGTCGTCCTTGATATTGAGAGCATATGAGGCATTCTGCGCGCTTAGTATATAGGCCGCCACCTGCATCTCAGAATTAAATATCGGAAGAGAAGCGATATAAACATTCATATTTTAACCCCACTTTTCATTACTTCAGATTCATTATACAGCATTCTTTATAAAAATGCAAGAAAAATAAAAATTATTATTTTGCGGGGGCCTCCCACTAACATATTTTACCAGCGATAATCTCTAAAAAAACACTTGCAATTGTTTTTGTTCTGTTGTATAATGCTATGGAGGTAGAGGTGAAAAGGAGAGATTGTTATTAACTATGAGCCGTATTAAGTTTATGAATATTCACGTTGATAACCTCACGACAGTGGAAACTCTCGAGAAAATTTCATACCTTATTGAAAATACAAGACAAAGTTATGCTGTCACTCCTAATGTCGATCACATTGTCAGGCTTGAAAACGATAATGAATTTTTGGAAATATATAGGAATGCCAATTTAGTTTTGACAGACGGACAACCTCTTATATGGATTTCAAAATTATATGGGACACCCATTAAAGAAAAGATAAGCGGTTCTGATTTGTTTCCTAAAGTATGCAAAATGGCTGCAGAAAAAGGATATACCATGTTTTTTTTAGGAGCAGCGGAAGGTGTTGCGGATACTGCTGCAAGAAAATTAACTGAAAAATTTCCGGGGTTGATTGTAACAGGCACACATTCCCCGAAAATGGGGTTTGAAAATCGTGCTGAAGAGGTGCAGAATATAATCGGCATTGTAAAAAAACATTCACCCGATATTCTTATCGTTGGATTAGGCGCACCAAAGCAGGAAAAGTTTATATATCGCTATAGAGAAGAATTGAATGTACCTGTGTCCTTAGCGCTTGGTGCCAGTCTTGATTTTGAAGCGGGTAACATAAAAAGAGCCCCTAAATGGATGTGCAAATTCGGGTTAGAATGGTTTTACAGGCTTTGCAAAGAACCAAAAAGACTTTTTAAGAGATATATCATTGACGATATGTGTATATTAAAATTAGCGTGGAAATATAGGAAATGAAGTGATATATGAAAGTATTAATAGATCTGACGTCATTGTATCATAATTTATCAGGCATAGAGCGTTATGCTATGTGTATGACACAAGAAATAATAAAATATGATCAAATAAATTATTATTATTTAGTATTTAAAAATGAAATCCATAAAGATTTTATTAATATAATTGATAATATGAATAATATTAAGGCAGTAATAATTAAAGGTGATAATAAATTAATATTTAACCAAATTAAATTACCTTTAGTATTATATAAATACAAAGTTGATGTTTATTTATTTCTTGCTTTTCAAAGTCCTTTGTTGTTTAGAAATAAAAACATTTATAATACAATACACGATTTAGTTTGTTGGGATTGTCCCGATACTATGAAATTAATGTCAAAGATATATTTTAGACTTATGATTAAAAACGCTCTTAGAGTTAGTAAAAAGATTTTCACCATATCAAATTTCACAAAAGAGAGAATAATTAAGAAATTTAATTATGATGAGAAAAAGATTGTTTTAGCATATTGCGGTGTACCTGAACTGTTTAACCGATTTTATTATAATGAAAAAAAAGCATTAGATGTTATTTCAAAATATAAATTACCCAATAAATATATATTATGTTTATCAACGCTTGAACCTAGAAAAAATATAGAACTTTTAATAAATGCCTATAAAATGTTGTTAGATGAAAAAAAAGCAGATTTCAATTTAGTCTTCGCAGGGAGATTAGGATGGAAAATAAATGAAACAATTCAGAATGTTCTGCAAAAAATTCCTAATAGAATAATTTTTACAGGATTTATAGATGATGGAGATCTGCCTTATATTTACAGTTTGTCGGAGTGCTTTGTCTTTCCGTCTATTTATGAAGGATTCGGGATTCCGCCATTAGAGGCTATGACTGTTGGGACCCCCGTGATTTGCTCTGATGCTGCATCCTTACCTGAAGTTGTCGGCAATGCGGGTATTCTTTTCAAATCGAATGATATTGCCGATCTAAAAGAAAAAATACTTCTTTTCTTTAATCTCGACAATTCAAAAAAAGATGACATAGCAAGAAAAGGTTGTGAAAAAGCAAAATTGTTTTCTTGGAATAATGAATCAAAAAAAATTGCAAAATCTATTGAAATCAATAATATAGAGGAGGTTAATATTTGAAACATATATGTTTTGTTGTGAATAAATATCCTAACCCCAAAGAACCTTTTGCCTGTATATTTGTACAACAATTAGCATGGAAAATGTCTGAATTGGGAATAAAAGTTTCGGTGATTTGTCCATTGCCTGTCAATATAAATCCTTATTATTTATGTCTTCCTTATAAAACCACTGAGATAACAGAAAAAGGAACTACAGTTGATGTGTATTTCCCAAAAACTATTGGATTGGGTCAATCTAAATTTTTTTTTGGAAAAAGCCCTGTGAGAACAACTACTTTCTTTTTAAAGCACGCAGCACGAAGAGTTATCAAAAAAATGAAAATTTTGCCGGATGTTTTTTACGGGCATTTTATATCTCCTTCCGGTGTTGCATCAGCACAACTCGGGAGAGAGTTTAATATTCCCTCTTTTTTTGCTTGTGGCGAGGCAAACAATACGATAAAGCATGATAAAATATATCAATTCGGGAAAGAAAAATTACAACGAGAATTGTTGAGCGTGAAGGGTGTAATTGCAGTTTCTACAGCCCTAAAAAAATATCTTGTTGACAATGAAATAATTGATGAGGAAAAAATCGATGTATTTCCCAATGGATTTGATGTTCGTAAATTCGCACGAATTGATCGGTATGAAGCTCGAGAGTCACTTGGTCTGCCGCAAGATAAATTCACAGTCTCGTTTTTAGGTGCATTTAATAATAGAAAAGGGATTATAAGAGTATGTCAAGCAATTGAAGAAATAGATGATTCTTGTTTAATATGCGCCGGTTTTGGCGATTTAAAACCATATGGTGATAAATGTGTTTTTGTTGAAAAATTAAACCACGATAAAGTCCCTTTGTTTCTGAGTGCATCAGATGTTTTCGTACTCCCCACCCTAAACGAGGGCTGCTGCAACGCCATCGTAGAAGCAATGGCCTGCGGATTGCCGATAATTTCATCAGACAGGCCGTTTAACGATGACATTTTGGATGACAGCTGTTCGATACGGGTCGATCCCGAAAATGTTGAGGAAATCAGAGATGCGATTAACAGGCTGGCTTGCGACAAGCAGTTAAGAGAGAAACTCTCGCAAGGAGCATTGAATAGGGGAAAAGAACTTACGTTGGATGTTAGAGCGAGAAGAATCATAGAGTTTATTGATGAGAGAATTAATACAAGCAAAAAAGAAACGGAATGAGCAATGGGAATTTACAGACTTGATACAAAACCTAAAAAAGACATATTCGGATTTTTGATATTAGTTTGGTTTGTTATGCACTACGGTCATGCACAAGCCGATATAAGTATTTTCGGACTTAATATTGTTTTCGAGTATTATTTAAGTGTCCTTTTGTTTTTCATAACATTTTATCAAATACTATATCGCAGAGATTTTAATATAAAAGAAATGGGATTTGCCATTTGGTATGCGGTGTTTTTAGCATTTTGCGCTTTGTCCGTACTTTGGGCTATAAACTCCGGCGAATCAATGCTACAGATTCAGCGGATGATATATAAATTTTTAGTGTTGTTTAGTGTTGTTTATTATGTCAAGGATGAACACAGATTCCTTAATATATTAAAGATACAGATAGTAGCGTTGTCTTATATGGTTGTAAGACTGATGATGTTAGGCTCCTTGCAGCTTTTTGCGAGACACAGTATCTCTGTTGATTTATTCGATGTTGCAAACAGACATTTTAATACTGTCGGCGGAATGTTAATATTCGGTGTAATAATATCAGTTTATTTATACAAGCAAACAAAAAGACTGTCTTTTCTTATACCTCTTCCGTTTTTTTATTATATTCTTCTTGTTACCGGATCTAGAAAATCTATTTTCTTATCTGTGTTTTCTCTTTTGATATGGTATGCACTTAGTAAGGGGATTAAAAAAATCTATCTTTCGCTCTTCATTATAGGTGTTTCTGTTGTTGTATTTATATCCTATATTAACAGCGGCTTACCGGGAGCTAATATGATGAAATTCCTCGTGGATGGTTTTTTGAGTGATCGAGGGGATAGTAGTTTTAATTCGCGTATGTTTTTTATAAATACCGCTCAAGAAATGTTCAAGCGAAAGCCATTATTTGGATGGGGCTTACATTCTTTTAGTAGTTA